>Ga0315277_10001248_pt1 | contig 37598 bp, 42 predicted proteins | sample YL17G05_15_MG_FD_203695 | JGI IMG/M metagenome (GOLD analysis project Ga0315277, IMG submission 203695) | Sediment microbial communities from Yellowstone Lake, YNP, Wyoming, USA - YL17G05_15 | ecosystem: Environmental > Aquatic > Freshwater > Lake > Sediment | place: USA: Wyoming | collected...
TGTCGACTATTCCAAATACCAGGGAGCTACCGTTATCACCCCTAACCTGCGCGAAGCGGCGATCGCTTCCCGCACCGTTATTGTCAATGATAAAAGCTTGAATGTCGCAGGCAAGACCCTTTTAAATTCATTTAAAAGCACCTATTTATTGGTTACGCGCGGAAAAGACGGGATGACGCTTTTTGATGCTAAAGGTTCGACTTATATCCCGGCCATTCCGCGTGAAGTCTTTGATATTACCGGCGCCGGAGATACGGTTATCGCAACTTTGACCCTGGCGCTGGCCGCCGGGGCAAAAATGAAGGAAGCCGCCATCCTTTCTAACTACGCGGGTTCGGTGGTTGTCGGCAAAATTGGAACCGATACCTGTTCACGCGATGAGCTGGAGGTCGCCCTTGAGGGACGGGAACCCATTGCGAAAAAGATAAAACTAAGGAACGAGATCGCGGCTATCGCTAAAAACCTCAAAACCGAAGGGGCAAAGATCGTTTTTACCAATGGTTGTTTTGATATTTTACACCTCGGACATGTTCGCTACTTGCGGGAAGCCAAAAAACTGGGAGATATCCTGATAGTTGGGCTCAACAATGATAATTCCGTAACTGCCTTAAAGGGCCCCGGAAGACCTTACGTTTCGGAAATGGAACGGGCGGAAATCCTGGCCTCGCTGGAATGCGTCGATTATGTCACCATCTTTCCTGAACTTCGACCGGACAACCTGATTAAAACAATTAAACCTGACATCCACGTCAAGGGGGGAGATTATAAGATCTCAGAATTGCCTGAAAGAAGGGTGGTCGAAACTCTGGGAGGAAAAGTGATCGTTATCCCGCCCATCAAGGGCCGATCCACCACCGGGATCGTTGAGAAAATTCTCGGACAGAAGAAATGACAAAACAAAATTTGAGATTGATTTTTTGGATTTTATTTGGATTTTGGATTTTGTCATTTGGATTTTCTGCGTACGGATGGCGTATCACCAAAGAACTCGAGCGGGAACTTGCAGCAAAGCAGGCTGCGGTAAGGGCCAACCCCAACGATCCCGATACTCGTTTTGATCTGGCTATCACGATGGCCTATACCAACAACCTGCAGGACGGCTGGAACAACCTCAAGAAAACGGTTGAACTTGATCCGGGCTATAAGAAAAAGGGGCTCAACCTCTATATCAAAAAAGTGACCGAAAACCCGGGGGACTGGAGACTGCGCTTCCGGCTGGCCTTCGCATACTATTTCAATGACCGGAAGAAAGACGCGATCCATGAGCTGGACAATGTCCTGATCATCGATCCTTATAATGTTTGGGCTTATGGCTACATCGCTTTAATCTACGGAGAATTGGGCGAGACTGACACCGCCATGGACTATACGCGGAGAGGGCTGAAGATTGATAACAATGTTGCTGCCCTCCATGCCCTCCTGGCTGAAGGCTATAACCGCAAGGGAGAGAAATGGAATAGTTTTCTCGAAGGCCTGGAAGCACTAAGATTAAAAGCTTTAGGATATTAAAATGAGAGTTTTCAGACTCCTTTTATTCCTGGTCCTTATCATTGTTATCGGCAGTTTGCTTTACTGGTTGAGCTTCGCTCCCAAAGAAGACGCCTCTTCGCGCATCTATAAGACCCTGAAGGAACAGGAAAAGCGCGCCGATCTCTTTTTCAAGCAGGTGAGTTTTGAAGAGGTTTCATCCGGCATAAGATACTGGCAGCTCCGGGCTGAAACCGCCATGGTCAATAAAAGCACCGGCATCGCCACTCTGCAGAAGGCGGAAGGAACCTTTTTCAAAAAGGGTAAAGCAGTTTTAAGGTTCCGCTCCCCTGCCGCCATGTGGGACATGAAGAAAAAAGAAATCTACCTGGACAAACCTCTGGGGTATGATGTATTGCTGGAGAGAAAAATTTCCAGCCTGATCAAGACGATCGGTAAAGAACCTTCTTCTATTTTTAACTTTCCGAAGATCTTCCGTGCCGGCGAAGGCTATTGGTTTCAAGCCAACAACTTAAGCTGGAAGCTTGCCGATGAACAACTTATTTGCACCGGCGGCATCGTTCTGCATAAAGGAGAAGTCACCGGAAATTCAGAAACTTTAAAGGGGGATGTGGCTCTCGAAAAAGTTTCTCTGGAAGGGAATCCGAGAATAACCATTCGGTCCGGTAAAATTGCTCCGGTGACCGTTGAAGCCGATGCTTTCGAAGTGTTAAATTCTCAGGACACGATTTTAGCGCAGGGAAATCCCCGGATAACCTGGGAAGACTCAAAAGTTACATCGGAAAAAGCCAAGTATATTCAAGCGGATAGTAAATTGAAAATGGATGGAAGCGTAAAAGTAGACTATAAGGATATACAGGCTTCCGGAGACTCTGCCAGTTATTTTACCGAATCCCAGCAAATCATGCTCGAAGGAAAGGCACAGGCACAGCAAGGACAAAATCAATTAAGCGGAGATAAAGTCATGGTCTCCCTTAAGGACCAGAAAATTTATCTGCTGGGTAAAAGCCGGGTAACCATAACCGAGGAAAAACTGAAAAAATGAGCTTGCAGCTGGAAACCAAGCCCAAAGCTAAAGTGATGGTCCTGGAAGAAAGCAGTCATTTTGATCTGATCATTATCGGCGGCGGTCCCGCAGGACTGGCCGCGGCAATTTATGCCCTGCGAGCTCGAATTAAAACTTTATTGATTGAAAAGATGATTCTGGGAGGACTAGCCTCCACCACTTTTCAAATTGAAAATTATCCGGGTTTCCCTGACGCCATTTCCGGATTGGATCTCTCCCAGAAAATGGCGGAGCAGGCTAAAAAACTGGGCCTAAATGTGCTCTGGGCTAATGCAGTCAAAGTCAAGACCAATAAAAACCTGCGTGAAGTGGAAACAGACGGCAAAAATTTAACTGCCAAGGCCGTAATCATTGCTACCGGGACAGAAGCCGCCCGGCTCGGCGTCCCCGGCGAAGAAACTTTCCTTGGCAAAGGGATCTCCTTCTGTGCCACCTGCGACGGCCCCTTTTATCAAAATAAAAATGTAATGGTGGTGGGCGGAGGCAACTCAGCCGTTGAAGAAGCTCTTTTCCTGACACGTTATGCGAAAAAAGTTTCCATTATCCATCGGCGCGATCAACTGCGCGCGGATAGAATATTGGTCGAACAGGCCAAGTCCCATCCTAAGATCTATTTTTTCTGGCATTCAGCGGTGGAAGCGATCCACGGAGAAAAAAATGTTTCAGAAGCAGTAGTTAAAGATCTTATTTCGGGGAAAAAAATAAAAGTCCCGGTGGATGGCATTTTCATCTATGTCGGCAGCAAGCCCAATACCGAACTGGTAAAAGATCTTTTAAAACTGGATGAACGGGGATTTATCTTAAGCGATGAAAAAATGAAAACCTCCGCGCCCGGGATCTTCGCTGCCGGAGATGTGCGAATTAAACACCTGCGCCAGGTTGTAACCGCTACCGCTGACGGCGCCATTGCCGCGGACGCGGCCCGCGAATTCATCGAAAAAGCTTGACTTTCACCTCCGGGGGCGTATAATTTTTGATTGACATGAGAAAACTGGTCATATCCATGTTATTGACCGGTTTGGTGTTCTGCTTTAGCACAGCATTTGCCGAACCTGCTCCTAAAATAGGTTACCCGGCCCCAATTCTGGAATTACCTAACCTCGATGGCAAGAGCATTAACCTTAAAAATTACGCCGATGCAAAGCCTCTCATTCTGGTATTTTTTGCCAGCTGGAGTAAATCCTGCCAGACTGAGATGGCTGATCTTCAGAAACTCTATGCCGGGAGCAAGGGAAATCTAAAGGTTGTAACGGTTTCATTTGATAAAAAAACCAAGGATTTGACCACTTATATAACCAAAAATTCGATCCTTTTCCCGATCCTGACCGATAAAAAACTTTCCTCCCTCGACAAATTCCAAATTTTAATCCTTCCCACCACCTTCTGTGTCAACCGCCACGGAATTATTGAGAAGATTTTCGTCGATTATGACGACAATGTAAAAAAGGCTCTGATCGAATGGCAGAAATCTTAGTTATTGACGACCAGGAGAGCATGCGCTTCATCATTTCGCATATGCTTGAAGAAAAAGGCCATCAGGTTAAAAGCGCCGAAGACGGGGACCAGGCTCTCGCCTTATTGGCAAACAAATCCTTTGATCTGGTGCTGGCCGATGTCAATATGCCCCGGCTGAATGGCTTGGAATTCCTGAAAGCGGTAAAAGAAAAATATCCCAAAACGCGGGTGGTTTTCATAACCGGCATACTCGAAGAAACGGCTCGGATCGGATCCGAAAACCTCGGCCTGGACGGTTTGATCCTTAAACCTTTTGAAAAATCGGCGGCTCTCGAAGTTATCGAGAAAGTTCTTCACTCATAGCGTAGCGCTTCCACCGGATCGAGGGCGGCCGCTCTCACCGCCGGATAAACGCCAAAGAATATTCCTACCGCTGCGGATACCACCGTTGCCATGACCACCGCCCACCAGCTGACCATATAAGTTCCATTCATATACCAGATAATCAGAAAAGACCCCAAGATGCCACAGCCTATTCCCAAAATTCCCCCTATTAAACTGATCATCATCGACTCAACTAAAAATTGCAGAATAATATCCCGCTTTTTGGCGCCAATTGCTTTTCGCACCCCGATCTCCCTCACCCTTTCATTGACCGCCACCAGCATGATGTTCATGATACCGATGCCGCCCACCAAAAGCGAGATCGCCGCAATCCCTGAGACAAACCCGGTCAAAGCACCCAAAATATTGGTAACAATTTTGAGTATTCCTTGCTGGGTCTGGAATCTGAAATCATCGCTGCCGATTCTTCTCCTTACAACTTCACGCAATTTTTCTTTAACTTCATCAATTTTTTCAACATTTTTCGGAAAGATGCTGAAACGCAGGATCTTGTCTGTTCCCATCATATTTTGAGCGGTGGTGATCGGAATAATCATACGCTTATCCATATCCATCGGTCCAATGCTGCCCTTTGCCTCGGTAACTCCGATTATCAGGTACTGATTACCGCGCAATTTAATTCTTTCTCCCAGCGGGCTGCTTTCGCCAAAAAATTCTTTCACTATTGTTGGTCCGACCACAGCTACTTTTCTTCTGCCGTCAACTTCTGCCGGTGAGAAAAACCGGCCCGCGCTCAATTTCCCGCCCATTAGCTGTAGCATATTAGCGGTAGTTCCCATTATTACCGAAGATTTGACTATTTTTTTACCGTAGATAAGATCGCCGGAAGCCGGATTGATTGCCACAATGTCCCTGATCTCTGGAACTCGGCTTTTAAAGTAAGCGATATCGCCGTAGACGAATTTCGGGCTAGGCGGCGATTGCGGGTCTTTCCCGGCCACCAGGGCAAAAGAATCGTAACCCGCACCCATGTTCTGGATCTGATCCGTCACATATCTCTTTGCCGCTTCACCGATGGTAACCAGAGTGATCACTGAAAAAATACCAATAATCACGCCAAGCATGGTTAAAAAACTGCGAACTTTGTTAGATATCAAAGCCCTTAGTGCTTGTTTAGCGCTTTCCCAGAGAAAAAAGATCATATAGGTTTAGACAGCCCTCACCCGGTTTCCGCTAAACCAAAGGTGAATTGCTAACGGCCCTCTCCCAGGGGGCGAGGGCAATTTTTAAGCGGCCTATAATGCCTCCTTTATTTTTCTTAGAACAACAGATTCGTCCCGATTAATTTCTTCGTTTTTTATTCTTATGACGGTATTGAACTTAGATTCGATTTCTTGCTGTCTCAATTGATCATAATCCTTCCTTTTATTATGTATTCCGCCATCGATCTCAATAGCTAGTTTACGCTCCAAGCAATAAAAATCAACCACAAAACCTTCAATTACATGCTGTCTTCGAAATTTCAACCCCATAAATTGATTGTTTCTCAACAATGACCAAATCCTTTCTTCGGCTAGAGTTTGCTCCTTTCTAAGTTGTCTCGCGAAATCGCGCTTAATCTTCTTCATTCGCATAAACAGCCCTCACCCATCACGCTCAAGCCCCTTACCCCCTCTCAGAGGGAGAGGGTGCTTTGGCTTTCCTTGCTTTATTCAATGTTCTTTTATATCTTGCATATACGTACTTTATGTATTCATCGCATTTATCAACAACACCAACATAGAAACGGACAACCCAATTGACTTTGAAATGTTTTATAATAAATACCCCGCTTTTCCCCATATTAATTTTCTCGCAATAAGTATTTCCCAGAATATCCTTAACCGTCAAGGAAAAGATCTTGTCAGTCCCGCCGTACTTTGATAACTGGGCAGTCTGTATCCACGGGTCATTGCTTTTCCCATTCAACATTCCGCGATAAAGAACGGGCCGCTTTTCCCTTGACTTTAGATTGTTTACCTTATTAAAAATCAGCTTGTAATCCAGACCCCTATCTTCGACAAAAAGATTATAACTGCCAATTTCTATGTCAATTGCCAACCCAGGGCCAATATTTTCGCAAACAAATTCTTTTGTTTTCTCATTATATTCCAGAGATATAATTGGCACATATTGTGCGTTATAAGCCTTTCTATTTTCAGACAGTATAAACCATGTGATTATGAAATACGCCGTTGTGCCAATAGCCATAATAGCCGTTCCATATTGATTTAAAATATTTAATGTTCGTTTTATAGTTTCAATGTACATAAATCCCTCTCAAGACTTTCATCCCCAACATATCACCCTCTCCCTCTGGGAGAGGGTCGTTAATCATAGACTTTACTTTAAATTCAAGCTGGGTGAGGGCTGCCTTCTCCCTCCCCCTATACCTCAAACCTCAAAGCCTCGACCGGATCAAGCGCCGCTGCCCGCATCGCCGGATAAACACCAAAAAAGGTCCCCACCAAAAAGGCCACCGCGCAGGCCGTGATCGCCGCGTTCCAGGCAATGACCGCTTCCAATTTAAGATAGGTCATAATTCCCCACGCCGCCGCCGTACCGATAATTATGCCGATGATAGCCCCGGTCATAGTGATCAAAACCGATTCAAATACAAACTGCAAGAAAATATCCCTGCGCTTGGCTCCGATGGATTTGCGAATGCCGATTTCACGCGTCCTCTCCGTTACCGCGACTAGCATGATATTCATGATGCCGATTCCGCCTACCAGGAGGGAAATCGCCGCGATCGCACTGACAATTGCCGTCATCGCGTTCAGGATATTATTGATAATATCAATCATTCCCTGCTGGGTGTGAATGTGAAAATCCTCTTTCTTGTGCCTCTTGATCAGCAGATTTGTGATATCTTTAACCGCTTGAGGGACCACCTCTTCGTTTTGCACCGTCAAAAATATTTCCCAGACCTGTTTCGTTCCTAATACATTTTCGGAAACGGTGATCGGTATCAATGCGATATCATCCAGATCGGTAAAAAGCAGTGAACCCTTTTCTTCCAGAACACCGATGACTTGAAAACCAACATTATTGACCTTTATTCTTTCTCCCATCGGCGAAAGTTCCCCGAAGAGTTTGCGCGCCACCGTCCTTCCGATTACGATTACGTGCCGTCGAGATTCGACTTCGGCATTGCTGTAAAACCTGCCTTCAGCCGTCTTCTGGTTTACGGCGAGAGGGTAATCGGCCGTAATCCCCAGCGTATACTGGGGCGTGTATTCTGTTTTACCGTACTTGATGCGCCCTTTACCGACAACCTCGGGAATAATGTAGACAACATTTTTAACTTTTTCCCTGATGGCAATCGCGTCCTCATAGGTGAGAGTCAATTCCGGGATGGTAACATCCGCTTTGCCCGGATGGATTTCAAGTGAGTTTGCCCCCATTCCCCACCCCCGCACCTGATTGAGAACATAACTCTTTGCCCCCTCACCCATTGATACCAGGGTGATGACGGCCGCAACTCCGATGATAACTCCAAGTGTGGTTAATAACGAGCGAATTCGATTTGAAGTCAAAGACTGGAAGGCAATTTTAAAAGGCTCGAGCAGGTTGCTCATCTTGTCTTTTCATCAGAAACGACCAGGCCATCCTTCAATCTCACAATTCGCCTGCTGTGGTTGGCGATCTCCTGGTCGTGAGTAACGATGATCATGGTGATGCCGCGATTATTAAGGTCGGTGAAAAGATGGATGATTTCATCCCCGCTCTTAGAATCGAGGTTTCCCGTCGGTTCGTCAGCCAGAATAATGGAAGGATCGTTAGCGAGCGACCTGGCAATGGCAACCCGCTGACTCTGTCCCCCCGAGAGTTCTGAAGGTTTATGATGCATTCGATCCCCTAGCCCAACTATCTCCAGCAGCTCTGCCGCTTTCTTCCGTCTCCCATCAAAACCAACTCCAGCGTAAATTAATGGCAGTTCAACATTTTCTATCGCATTCAGTTTCGGCAGAAGGTTAAAGGTCTGAAAGACGAAGCCGACTTTTTTATTGCGGATCTCAGCCAGGTCATTATCATTGAGCTCATCAACATCTACCTCATCCAGAAGGACATGGCCGCTCGAGGGCCGGTCGAGACAACCCACAATGTGCATCAGGGTTGATTTGCCGCAGCCGGAAGGGCCCATGATCGAAACAAATTCTCCTTTTGCAACATTGAGGCTGATTCCCCGCAGGGCATGCACCTCTACCTTGCCCATATGATAAACTCTTTTAACTTCAGATATTCTTACAACCACTTTATCGTTCAATTTTAATTCTCCCCTTATCTTTTAATTTTGAAACATTGGCCACCGCGACTAAATCACCTTCCGCTAAACCGGAAAGAGCTTCGACGCTGCTGTAGGAACGGAGCCCAATGTCAATTTTAGTTTGGTAAACTCTGTTTTTCTTCACTAAAAAAACCGTCGTGGCATCGTCTTTGCTGACCAGAGCCTCGCGTGGAACCAGGAGAGCATTGTTCTTTTTCTTGGTAACGATATCCACATTCACTGACATGTTAACCTTAAGCTCGGAATGTCCGCCGATGAATTTAATCTTGCAGGGGAAAACATACGATTCTTCGTCTATTTTAACGCGCCCCCCCACCTTTCTCAGTTCTGCCAGCGGTGCGATCCAATAAATCTCGCCCTCAAATATCTTATCCGGATAAACATCCGAAGTGATCTTTACCCGATCGCCGATCTTCACATCCGCGATGTCAATCTCATCGATCTGAGCTTCCACCCACGATTTTTCATAATTTACAATGACAATCGCGTTCGACCCCGGAACCACCGTTTCGCCTTCCAGGTAGTTGATCCTGGCAACAATTCCATCCGCGGGAGCGACAATTCGGCTGGTATCATCAAATTCCAGAAGCGTTTCATCGCTTCTAACCCGCTCTCCTTCTTTGACCATTAATTTTGTAACTTTGTTGCCAAGTTTCGATCCCAGCCCGTAAACCGGAGCATCCACCAATCCGCTGGCAGATACAATGGCTTCGATCTCTCCCTTCATAACTGCCGCGGTCTTAATTGAAACCACATCCCGGTTCCACCATTGAAAAACAAAATAACCGACCAGCAAAACAATTAAAAGTCCGAATGCCATCCAGACCCATCTTCTATCCTTTTTCATAACGGCAACACCTCTTTCCCGACCACTTTGTTGATCTTGGCCTTTGCGACTTCCAGGTCAAAAATAGCCTTTAAATAATTGGTCTTGGCCTGGGTCAAAGCCACCTGAGCGTCAATTTCTTCAAGATTGGTCCCGACTCCGGATTTAAAACGCAGGCTTGAGACTTTATGGTTCTCTTCGGCAAAATCTACCGCTTTTTTGGCTGAAGTGATGGTTTCAACCACGCTTTTTAAATTTAAATAAGCGTCGCGAACGTCAAGCGCAATGCCGTTCTTGAATTGATCTTCGCTGGCTTTCTGCGCATCTAGATTCGCGGCGGCTTCCCTGATCCGGTTTTGGATTCCCAGTCCGTCAAAGAGAGTCCACGATGCAACCCCCATCACACTCCAGGAATTGAGGCTCGATTCAAAGCCGGGATAATCGGTAACTTGATTGCCGGTCTGACCTTTCAAATCAATCACGGGGAAATAAGCGGTCTTGGCAAGCGACAGATTCTCTTCCGCTATATTTTTGACATAAATAAATCCTTTCCAGTCCGGCCGGTTGTCATAAGCAGCCTTTAAAAGCAACTGATAGTCGGGCAAAGCCGGTACCGCAGATGGTGGTACTTCTTCCAATTCAACCTTCTCGTCGATCTGTCTGCCCAGAACATTATTGAAAGCATCCTTTGCCAGCTCTAAATTGCTGCGCGCTTTTGTTAGCGCGACTTCCGAATTGGCTACCTGAACCTCCGCTCGAAGAAGATCCGCTTTAGTGGCTACTCCGCTGTTTAACATCGCTTGCACCTGGTCAAGATGCGAATTAGCCAGCCGCAGGGAGTCTTCCGCCACTTTTGATAGCTTATCTGCCGAAAGCACACCGAAATAAGCCGACACCACATTATAAGAAGCTTCCTGAAGGGTCTTCCGCAAATCTTCGTTGGCAGCATCGGCGTTTCGCTGCGCTATTTTAAATCCCGGAAGCAGCCCGGCTTGCAGCAAAGGTTGAGTGAGCGAAGCGGTCCAGCTTTTGGAAGTACTGGCTGAGCTGACGGAAAAACTTTGAGTAACTCCTCCGAAAGTCACCTGCATAACCTGGGGATCAGAGTGCAAGTCAGAGTAATTGGCGCTCAGCTTGATGGTCGGGAAAAAAGCTCCGACGGCCTGAGCATATTTGGCGTTCGCCGCATCCAGTTTTTTCTGAGAGACCAGCACCGCCGGGTTGTTTTTTAATGCGACATCAATGCTTTCCTTTAATGTCAGGGCGTTAGAAGCACAAGCCATAACGAGGAAAAAAAACGAAGATCCGATGATCGCCTTTCTCATATTTTTCATAATTTTACCTCACGATCGCTGCGAGAGCAATTTCTTTATTGTATCCATGTGTCTGGTCATTTTATCGAAGATATGGGCCATGTGCTTGGTATGGATCAGGACGATCCCCATCTTTCCCATCGCGCGCAGAACGATCAGCTTTTCCCCAGGTTTGATCCCCAGGTCCTTGCGGGCCTGGGCCGGGATCACGACCTGACCCCGCTCTCCCACCGTCACACTATCATAAAAGACATCTTCCATGAAAACATGTTTCATCGTTTCCTCCTTTACTTCGGGTCGTCAAAAGCCTTGGTATGAAATGTATGAAATATCATACGCCAGCATTTTTTACTTGTCAAGTCAGTCAACCAGCACCACCCCTTTCGGCACTATTTCCTCCGGATGCTTGGTGATCGGCCGGTTCGGCAGCAGAAGGACCGGCAGGACCGAGAGCACGATCAGCGCCGTAGCGAACAGGAACGCATCCTGAAAGGCGAAGCTGGTCGCGGCGACATATACATATTTAAAAATAAAGGACTTGGCCGCGGTCGCCGCGCCAAGATGGGTGAAGCCAAGCTCGTGGATCCGGCTCTGCAGGCCGCTGAACGCCCGGACAAAAGTCGTGGTGCTGGTTTGCAGTTGGGCGCCGATCGTGCTGATGTGGAATTTAGCCCGGTTGTCGAGCACGGTCGAAAGGACGGCGATCCCCATCGCTCCTCCCACCTGCTGGATTATGCTCATCATCGAAGAAGCCATCCCGGCTTTGCGGCGCGGGACCGCATTCAAAGCAAGAGTCATTAAGGGAGCCATCAGCAGGCTCATGCCGATGCCGCGGATCATGGTCGGATAAATAATCTGCCAGATGCTCATATAGATGCTGATATTCCGGTACAGGTACATGGAATATGCCATCAGCACGATCCCAATAAAAGACATGAAGCGGGGACTGGCCTTATCGCTTAACCAGCCAATGAACGGCATGGCAACCGCGATCATCAACGAACCGGGCAGCAATATCAAGCCACTCTGGATCGCGGTTAGGCCCTTCAATTGCTGAAGGAAGAGCGGCAAGAGAAAGATGCCACCGAATAAAGCCACGCTCCGGATAGCAGTCAACAGCATAGATACACTGAAAACTGAGTATTTGAACAAACCTAGGTCCATGATCCGGTCTTTGACCAAACTTTCGGTGATCAGGAAGCTACAGAAGCCGAACAGCGCTAACGCGGCGCAGGTCAATATGTAGCGTGATGTCCAGCCTTCGGTCTCACCCCGGGATAACCCGAGTAGGAAAGTGAGCAGAAAGAGCGAGAGAAAAATAAAGCCCCAGAGATCGAACGGTCTTTTCTGGTGATGGGCCGGCCGATCGCGGACGAGCATTTCCAGTGCCATAATCGCGGCAAAGATCCCGACCGGCAGGTTAACTAGAAAGATCGAACGCCAGCCAAAAGTCTGCGTCAGGAATCCGCCCAGCGTCGGTCCGACTGCCGGCCCGATGATAATCCCCATCCCGAACCAGCCCATCGCCCTGCCTCGCTCCTTTGGATCAAATACTTCCGCTATCATCGCCAAGCCGGTCGGGCTCATGGCGCCGCCGCCCAGCGCTTGAACAACGCGGGCTGCAATTAACGACGGCAGATCCCAGGCCATGCCGCATAAAAGCGAACCGGCCGTAAAGACCAGCAAACTAACGGAATAAAGAATCTTATGTCCCACCCGATCGCGCAACCAGGCAGTCAGCGGCATCAGCACGGCGAAAGCGAGCATATAGGCGGTCACAACCCACTCAATATCGGCAATACCGGATCCAAAATCCGCCATGATTGAAGGGATGGAAACATTGACAATACTGGAGTCGAGCATTGCCATGATCATCCCCATCATGACAATTAACATCACGGCCCACTTATAACCCGGATAGGGCGATATGGTCTGCGGCTGGGACATTGGCTATCTGACCCGGATCCTGATCGTGACGGATTGGCCGGCTTTGAGGATGCGGCCGGGATGCGGATCGAGAGCCACTTTAATCGGGATCTTCTGGACCACCTTGGTATAATTGCCGGAAGCATTTTCGGCCGGCAAAAGCGAAAACTGGGAGGCGGTCGCGACATTGATCTCGCTGACCCTGCCGGTCAATGACCCGCCCTCATCGAGGGAAATCTGCACTAGCTGATCGACTTTAATCTTACTGATTTTCGTTTCTTCAACATTGGCGCTGACCCAGGCATGATCGATATCGGCGATTGCAATCGCCACCTGACCCGGCTCCAGCAAGTTCCCGGCTTCCGCCGCCTTCTGTATCACGATCCCATCGATCGGGCTTTTAAGGTAAGTGTTCTCCAGGCTGACTTGTGCCAGCTTGAGCTCGGCCACAGCAATATCATAATTCGTTTTAGCGTTGTCCAGATCGCGCTTGGTAAGCGAGCGATTATTGAACAAACGGCTGACCCGGTCGAATTCATTCTTGGCCAGCTGGAAGCGGGCTTGGGCCCGATTATACTGGGCTTCGGGGATGCGGTGGTCGATCTCGACCAAAACCTGGCCGGACTTGACGACACTTCCCTCATCCACTGTCACTTTCTGGATCTGTCCGCCCACCCCGACCGGGGCAACGCGCAGGATATTCATTGCCACCCGGGCGTCATTGGTCGAGACGAACGACCGGAAAAATAACCACCAGGCCAGGGCTCCCGCCACGATCGCTACTACTACGGCCAGTGCGAACCCCCTGACCCGCTTTCTCTCCCACCAGGGCTGATGAACCTGTACTTCACTCATTGTCCTCTTCCTTTCTATTGGTATGAAATGTATGAAATATCATACATTAAGGTTTGAGTCCTGTCAAGTTTCCTTTTTCAACCAGAAACACAAAAACATCTTCCAGCGAGGGTAGAATCTTCTCGATCCGCCGCACCTCGATCCGGTTGCTTTCCAGGATGCTCTGGATCAAATCTTTCTGATTTTCATCTTCCGCCATAACGTGAAGGAACAGTCCGTAAAGGGCGACGTCACGGAAAGCCGGCTGTTCGCGCAGGATTTCAAGCCCTCTCATTACATCGCTGCATTCGATCTCAATGAGAGCCCCCTTAATGTAGTCCGCTTTAAGGTTTTTCGGCGTGTCGATCGCAATCAGCTTACCGTTGCTGATGAGCCCGATCCGATCGCACTGTTCGGCCTCATCCATGTAATGGGTTGTGACCAGAATGGTCACACCCTGTCGCGCCAGCTCTTTAATCACGTGCCAGAATTTCCTTCTTGATAGAGGATCAACCCCCGCGGTCGGCTCGTCCAGAAAAATAATCGCCGGATCATGGATCAGCGCGCAGCCCAGCGCCAGATGCTGTTTAACGGAGCCGGCCAGATCCGCGGTCAAAACATTTTCTTTACCGAAAAGCTCTGCCCTTTCAATGATTTCTTCACGTTTCTGTTTGCGGGTCTTCCGTCCGGTCTGATACACGCCGGCATAAAAATCAATATTCTCCGATACGGTCAAATCATCATAAAGGGAAAATTTTTGTGACACATAGCCGATATGTTTTTTTATTTCTTCCGATTGCGTCGTGATATCAAATCCCCCCACCCTGCCCTCTCCGGCGGTCGGCGCGAGCAAGCCGCAGAGCATCCTGATCGTGGTCGTCTTACCCGCTCCGTTAGGCCCCAGGAAGCCGAACACTTCACCCCTGTTAACAGCAAAACTGATGCTGTTTACCGCCGTGAAATCCCCAAACTTCTTGACTAAATTATTTACTTCTATGGCGCGATCTGGCATTCTGGCGTCCTAAAGCATTCGATGATATTGATAAAGGCTTCTTCCAAAGAGCTCGCCTCCGCTTTCTGCTTGATCTCGGCCGGAGTATCGCAAATCAGGAGTTTTCCTTCGCGGATCAGGCCGATCCGGTTGCAGCGTTCCGCTTCATCCATGTAAGGAGTTGTTACCATGATAGTAACTCCCGTCAGCCGGTAAAGGATCCGCCAGAATTCGCGCCTTGAGATTGGATCCACACCGGTCGTCGGCTCGTCAAGAAAAAGCACTTCGGGGTGGTGGATTAGGTTGCAGGCCAGGCCAAGCTTCTTTTGCATTCCGCCGGAAAGATTGCTAACTTTCCGGTCAGTGAACGGTGCCAGGTTGGTGAAATTTAGCAATTCTTCTTTTCTCGCCCTGCGCTGCCCCCCCATTGGCACCGAATAAATATCGGCAAAGAAGTCAAGGTTTTCGTTTACCGTCAGGTCGCCGTAAAGGCTGAACCGTTGGGGCAGGTAGCCGACACGATCGCGTATCTTCTCTTCGTCAGTGCGGGTGTTTAAACCCAGAACTTTGGCCTCACCCGAGGTTTGCTCCATGGCAGTCGAAAGGATACGAAGAGCAGTGGTTTTCCCTGCCCCGTCCGGCCCTACCAGGCCGAATATTTCACCCTGGCGTATCCTTAAATCCAACCCGGAAACGGCTTCCAAGTCGGCGAAACTTTTGGTTAGTTTTATTGCCTCTACCGCGAATTCCACTTGAACTCTGCGTCGGCCGGCATACCCGGCTTCAGTTTCATTTCCGGATTCGGGACCTTGATCTTGATCCCGAAAACCTGGGTCGTTCTTTCTTCCTTGGTCTGGATCACCTTGGGAGTGAACTCGGCCTGATCGGAAATGTATACGACTCGACCCACGAACTTCTCGTCAGGGTAAGAATCGACCGATACCGCTACCTCCTGTCCCAGCTTAACCCTGCCGACATCTTTTTCGGGAATATAGACCATCAGTTTTACTTCGGAGAGATCGGCCATGGTCGCAATCGGGGTCCCGATATTGGCCAGCTCCCCCGGTTCGATCGCTCTGACCAGAATGACTCCCGCGATAGGGGCTTTGATATCGGTATTATCATAACTATTTTTTGCTATCTCCAATGCCGCCGCGGCGGATTCAAAGTTGGTCTTGGACTGATCGTATTGCTGTGAACTGATCATATTACTTTTATACAGCTGTCCGCTTCTTTCAAAATCGCTCACTGCCAGATCATATCTGGCCTGGGCGCTCTTTAATGCCGCCGCGGCGTCCCGACGATCTATTGTCGCCAGCAGCTCTCCTTCTTTGACGCTGTCCCCTTCATCGACTTTTACCGCCAGTACTTTGCCGATCGCTTTACTGCTCACAACAATTTCAGTTCCTTCGATCGTACCCGAGGCAATCGATCCTTCCCCCGCTTTCTGGCGGAAAAAGTACCAGACTAACCCGCCGACGATTAAAATCAGAATTATAGCTATTGCAATTATTCCTTTTTTATTCATAAAAATCCTCCTGTTCGGAAACCGCGATTTTCAATCGCAGACTGCTTGAATTATAACATCTTTGCTTATTCTATTCTTTTTCTAAATCTCAAAATACTCAAGGTCAATAAAATGCCGCCAAAAATCAAAAGCGGCCAGACCTCCTGCCATAAATACTTCATGCCGATCCCTTTCAAGAATATTCCCCTCACAATTACCAGATAATAGCGGACAGGTATCAAATAAGTAAGAGGTTGAATAAATTTTGGCATGTTGGCAATAGGAAAAATAAAACCCGATATGATAAAAGAAGGGATCATGACAAACAATACGGACATGATAGCCTGACGCTGGGAAGAAGACACCGTGGAAATAAAAACCCCCATCCCCAGGCCGGAAAGCAAAAATACTCCGCCCAGAATGAAAAAGAGCGTGACGCTCCCCTGAACCGGCACCCTGAACCATAAAACCGCTACCAAAAAAGCCAGCGTGATATCCAGATAAGCAACGATCACCGAAGGCAGGAGTTTTCCCAGTATCAATTCGTACGGCTTGAGCGGGGTGGACATCAACATTTCCATTGTCCCGCGTTCTTTTTCTTTGATGATCGAAGCCGAGGTCAGGATCATGCTTTCGATCATGATAATCAAAGCGAAGATCGCCGGCACCATAAAATTGACGCTTTTAAGCTCCGGGTTGTACCAGACGCGGGTTTGCAGGTCCAATAGCTCCAGGCTCCCCGGCCGCAGCCCCCGGCGCGCTATTTGTTCTTCCATTATTTTCCTTGAGTACATAAAATTGATCTGACTGATATATCCCTGAATGATGGTCGCCGAAGAAGAATTGGTCCCGTCAATGACGGCCTGGACATCAGCGGTCTCGCCCCTGACGATTCTCTTCCCAAAGTCCACTGGAAGGTGGAGGACCAGCTGGACACGGCCGCTGTCCAGCAGATCGCTTATTTGTTTAGTATTGCTAATGTAATGATTGAAATCAAAATAACCTGAGTTCTTAAAGCCCTGCAAATATGTCCTTTCGTAATACGATTTATCTTCATCATAAATTGCGGTCCTGACGTGTTTGATATCAGTGGTTGCAACGTACCCTAAGATCAACAGTTGCATCACTGGAACCAGGATCGCGATGACCAGCAAACGCGGATCCCGCAAGAGCTGGAGAATCTCCTTTTTTATAAAGTGGAACAAACGGTAATCCATGTCTACCCGATCCTCTTTTTAAATCTCATCACGCTGGCGATCATTATAAAAGAGCTTAATATCGTCATGAAAAACATTTCACTCCATAGATGATTGAAGCCCACGCCTTTTAAAAATAGGCCCCGCAATATGGTCAAAAAATAACGTGCCGGGATAAAATAGGAAAGCCCTTGCAAAAAGGATGGCATGCTTTCCAGCGGGAAAACAAAGCCGGAAAGAAGCATGCCGGGGAGCATAGTGGCCAGAAGAGCAATCTGCATTGCTTCCTGACTGGAGCCGGCAACCGTGGAGATAAGCATGCCAATTCCCATAGCGCCGATAAGAAAAATAAAGGCGTTAACCGCAAGCAAAAACAGGCTCCCTTTGAATGGCACCTGAAACCAGAAAACTCCTATGGCCGTGACCACTAAGACATCGGCAAAGGCAATCATTACATAGGGAAGAACCTTCCCCAGCATCAGCTCATTCTTCCGGATCGGGCTGACCACCAGTCCTTCCATCGCTCCCTGTTCTTTTTCAGAAACTATCGTCTGCGAGGTCAGCGTCGCTGACATCATCATCAGGATGATGCAGATCAGTCCCGGGATGAAAAAATTCAAGCTGCGCAGGGTCTCATTATACCAGACGCGGGTAACCAGATTGACCGGTTGGCCTGTTTTTGGGATTAACGTCCGATAATAATTTTCGCTGATGGTATTGATATAACTTAAAGCTGAGGACGCCCAGGTCGGATCCGAGCCATCCACCAGCACCTGGACCTCGGCTTTTTCGCCGGCGGCGACCTTCCGCGAGAAGTCCCTGGGAATATTAAAAATCACCTTGACCTTGCCGCTGTCCAGCCGGTCGGCAAAATCGTCATCCGAAAAAAGATACTCCACCAGTTCAAAATAGCCGCTGTTGGTGAAATTGGAAACGAATTCCCGGCTGGTCAGCGATCGGTCGCGGTCAAGCACCGCTAGAGGTATGTGCCTCACGTCAAAAGATACGGCGTAGCCAAAAAGGACCAGCATGAAGATCGGCAGGAAGAACATCATCACCAGGGTCCGGGGGTCCCGGACGAGGTGTAGGAATTCCTTTCTGATAATGGGAATGAGCCGCGGCATCGATCAGGCGAGTTCGGCGTCATTTACCAGGCCGCGGTAAAAATGAGCGTATTTATCCTTATCCTTGCTTCCCCGCAGGGCAATGGCCGACCTGGGATGCTGGTTTAATATCCCGGTGATCATGTAGGGTAGAATATATCCCCATTCGATCTGATCGCGCATGGGTAAAAATTCCTCTTCAATAATCTCAAGGATCGGATCGAGCTTGAATTTTGGGTTCTTTAGAAATGCCAGCAGGAGTTCCAGCGGGCAGTTGCCCGGCCCACGGCCGATGCCAAAGATGGTAGCATCCAGGTAATTGGCCCCTTTGCGGATGGCTTCGATGGTATTGGCAAACCCTAATTGCTGGTTATTATGGCAGTGAATGCCGACTTCCTTGCCCTTGGGCTCAAGGTATTTCTTATAAAGCTGCACCAGGAAATGGATCTGCTCCGAAAACAACGCGCCGTAACTATCAACCACATAAACGGCTTTAACCGGGCACTCCGCCAGTTGCGCCAATCCTTCTTCCAGATCGGGCTGCAGCGCCGTGGAGATCGCCATGATATTGACCGTGGTCTCATATCCCTTTTCAGCCAAATGATTAACGTAGGCGATAGCTTTATCAATATCCTTAACGTAACAGGCGACCCGCATCAGATCAACTATGCTGTCTTTCTTGGATTTGACCTGGTCAAGCTCTACCCGGCCGATATCGATCATAGTGGCGATTTTGGCTTTGCGCTCCAACCCTTCGCTAATCTCCCTTAAGAAATCTTCATCGCAAAATTTGCTTTTGCCATACTTATCGGGAGAGTATTGTTTTTTTGACGCTTGGTAGCCAAGTTCAACATAGTCAACTCCGGCCAGCGAGCAAGCTCTATAGACCGCCTTGACGAACTTATCTTCAAAAAGGTGGTCATTGATCAGCCCTCCATCCCGGATGGTGCAGTCTAATACTTTTATTTGTGGTCGATACATATTCTAATTATATCTTATTTTTGGCTGTTTTAATAATCTTCTTTGCTAATTCCACAGCCCCCACCGCATCCATGCTGTATGCCGCCCCGATCCGATCTGCGTAACCCTTCGTGACAACTGCGCCACCGACGAGAAGAGGAATGTTTAGTTTTGCCTTTTCGAGCTCTTCTTTGACAATGCCCATCTCAACCATGGTGGTGGTAAGCAGAGCGGATAGAGCAATTACGTTTGGCTTCTCTTTTTTAGCAACTTCGATGATTTTATCGGGCGGAACATCTTTTCCGAGATCAATTACCGCAAAGCCGTGATTTTCTAGCAGCATTTTGACAATGTTTTTACCGATGTCGTGGATATCGCCTTTAACCGTCGCCAAAACCACTTTGCCAACCGCTTTAGCTTTTTCTTTAGGAATCTTCTCTTTGCATAATTCAAATCCCCTTCCCATCGCCTCCGCCGATTCGATGACCTGAGGAAGAAAATATTCTTTGCGCGAAAATTTCTTTCCAACAACTTCCATTCCCGGAATCAACCCCTGATCAATGATTTTCTGCGGATTCATCTTCTTTGCCAGCGCCAGTTTAACTAATATTTCAACCGCCTCTAAATTCCCTTGAATAACAGCCTTACGGACCTGCCTGCCGGCAGGCAGGTATCCGGATGACAACCGGATCTCCTTCACCATAGCTTCCCGCTTCTTCTCCGCCGGCTTACCAGAACGCCTCGCCCTATCGACTTCTGCTTTAAACTGCCCTAACAGCCCTTCTGCCTTTAAGGCCTTTTTACCCTTTAAGGCCCTTAAGGCCTTTTGCATCTCAGGGTCCGTAACATCCACAATGGCCGCATCCAATCCATATGAAAGAGCAAGCCTAAAGTAAAGAACATTAAGTTTCGAGCGCTCGGGCATCCCGTGCGAAACATTGCTGATCCCCAGGATGGTCTTAACTCCTAGCCTTTCTTTTATAAAAGGGATAGCTTTTAAAGTTTCGAGGCAACCCGAGATCCCCACCCCCACCGTCATCACCAAACTATCAACAAAAATATCTTCTCTGGAAATCCCAGCTTCAACTGCAGATCTCACAATCTTTTCTGCAATCCTGACGCGATCATCAGCAGTTTGAGGTAACCCCGATTCATCCAGAGCTAAAGCTATGATCGCCGCACCGAATCTTTTTGCTAAAGGTAAAACTTTTTCCAAGCTTTCCTTTTTTCCGTTTACGGAATTAAGCAGGGCTCGACCGCAGAATTGCTTCAAGCCGACTTCAAGGGCAAACCGATTCGGGCTGTCAATAGAAAGCGGTAAATCAGAAACCATTTGGACTGTCTTTACCGCCTGGTCCATCGCTTCCGATTCCTGCACCTCCGGGACGGAAACATTCACGTCAAGCAAATCCGCACCGGCTTTGGTTTGGGTCGCAGCTTCAGTGCGAAGAATCTGAGTCTTTTTGTTCTTTATCTCTTCCTGGAATAATTTCCTTCCCGTCGGATTAATCCTCTCGCCTATTAGTAAAGGAATCCCGGATTTAACTTCCATGACTTTAGTGCGCGACGAAAATTTAGTCATTTGGATTTGGATATTGGGATTTATTTTGGATTTTGAAATTTGGATTTGGGATTTTACAGCACGAATGTGCTGTGGTCCTGTCCCACAACATCCACCAATAATTCTTACGCCAAGCTCAGCAAATTTCTTCGCGAATTCACCAAACCGCTTCGGTGTCATCTTATAGACGGCCTTATTGTCAATCAGCTCCGGCATGCCGGCATTCGGCATTACCATTACCGGCTTACTGCTAACTGCTAACAGCTTTCTGCTTATTCTTAATAATCCTTCCGGTCCAGTTGAACAATTGGCGGAAATAACATCGATTCCCAAAGGCTCGAGCACGGCTACCGACACTTCAGGCGTGGTCCCATAAATGGTTTTCTCTCCGTCATCATAAGTCATGCTGGCGATGATCGGCAATTTGGTTTCGTTCTTTACTGCGATCACTGCCGCGCGCATTTCCTGGAGATCTGAAATCGTCTCGATGGAAACCACGTCCACCCCGCCCCCCTCCAATGCTTTAGCTTGCTCGGCAAATGCTTCGTAGGCCTGGTCAAATTTTATCTCACCTAAAGGATCGATCATCTTACCAATAGGTCCGATAGATCCGCAGACAAATCCTTTCTCTCCTATTGCCTTGCGCGCTAATTGAGCCGCAGCAATATTGATATCTTTGACCTTTTTATCCAAACCATAATCCGCCAGTTTGATCCGGTTCGCCCCAAAAGTGTTGGTTTCGATAATATCTGCTCCTGCTTCAACATAGGTCTTATGAACCGCTTCAACCATCTCCGGTTTATTAAGATTGACGGCATCAAAACAATCCTCCGGCCGCACACCACGCTCCATAAGTTGGGTTCCCATGGCGCCATCCATAACGAGTATTCTTTTATTTAATTCTTCCAAAAATCTACTCACCTGGGATCCTCCTCATGACGTAGGCGTCTTCGCCGTCTGCGTAATAACCTTTTCTGATATTGATGACTTTGAATCCATATTTCTCATAGATTTTCTTGGCCGATTCGTTCGAAACCCTTACCTCCAGGAAAAAGACCTCTTCATCGTTCAGCACATGCTGCATCAATCTTTTCCCGATTCCTTTTCCACGATAATCAGGATGGACGGCCATGTTGATAATATGCATCTCATCTAAAATTTTTTCTACCCCGATATATCCGGCCACCCTATCATCATCTTTCGCAAGGAGGTATTTGTGTTCATCTTCGCGAAAAACTGATTCAGGCTTTGGAAATTGAAACGAAAGGTTTTCAATTTCAACCACCTGCGGGATATCTTTATCCTTCATTGGAACAATGGTTACCACGGGGAAATTATAGCATTAGTCAAAAATAAAAGTAGCGAAAAATTATGACTTATTATGCGTCGAATCAAACGGCATGGAGTTGAGCGGGACTTTCTCCCAGTTCCCGCCACCATAAATACTTTTAATCGCTTTGAGTATTTCCGCCGGAGTGCTGATAATCATCAAAACTTCAGTATCTTTAAATTTTCTATTTCTCCCCTTAAGCTGAGCAGCGGTCGTATCAATGGCAATGGCTTCCCGATCCAATTCCAACAATGCCAAATAATGAAGTTTTTCCCATCCATGGAATCTGTCCTGCCCCAAACATCCCGGCACGTTGATGCCACGAATTAATTGCGGGGATATTCTCACTTCAAACTCCCGAGGACCAACCACAAAAAGATAATCCGTCATCATTACCGCCGCCACTTTACAATAACCCGTGGTATATCTCGACATCACTAAGACATCATTCGGCTTCGCATCCTCCCTCAGAATTTGATTGACATCTCTGGCAAGCGATACGATGTCAGAGAGTAATCTGGCCGGAATATGTCGAGCGGTCATATTATGGATTCGGACCTCTCTATTATTTAAATAATAGACGGAAGAAGTCCGCGGCATTAAACGACGGATAGCTGTATTCATCGAACGTATATCGCGATCCGGAAAGCAAAATTTCACCGATCCCCCTTGCCTTCATAAAAACGGAAGCGTATAATTCGGAACATGATTGCAAAGAAAAGGAGGAAAAGAATGAGACTTAAGAAAGAGAGAAAGGAAAAGAAAACCTCAGCGACCTCCACTCCTCTGGTCTATTTGATAGCTATTCCCGCAATGATCCTGAGCGGGATCGGCGCGGTAATTTATTGGTTAACGAAAAAACCAGCCAAAAGATAATAAATATTCAGCGGTTCGTAATTGCAAATATTAGCAGGAGAATAGTTATTATTAATAAAATTCCTGATACGATCAGGATTTGAATTAGTCTTTTCGTCAATTCTTTCTTCTTTTCCTCAGTATAATTCGGAACCGGTTCCAGGTAAGCATCGCAGATACTCCAGATATACAGGACCGGAGTTATAACATATCCAACGTAAATAACGACCGCTAAAGAACTTATTAGTACTCCTACCATCATCCATATCCCTTTGCGCACTTCGCCTTTTGCGATCTGCCCCAATCCGGGGAGCAAAAAGCTGAAGATGGCGGGAATTAAATATCTCTCTTGCATACTTTTAAGAAGATTTAAACTCACGGACATTCGGTTTATGTGAGTAATGCGGGGTAAGCTTTAGCGGGTCATCGATTTGCCCGGCTTTGATCTTTAATAATCCAAACCGCGCCACGTTAATCCCATAGGGATGAGAATGAATTTCTTCGGCAAAATGATAATTTTCCCCATCGATGCTCTTGATATCCTTGACCATGAACCATAATGGTTCATGGCTGATATTCCCAACTATCCAGATATTCCCCGATATCCTTGATAACTTTTCCATTAAAACATCTAGCTTCAAAACCAGGTCATCCATCAATCGTTTAAGTTTCCCCTGAGAAGCTCCAAACAAAGCGAAGTTATATTCATCCGCCTTTGCGTCGAGAATAACGGCCATGGTTCCTTCGATATCAACCAAATTATAGGCAATAGCTTCCAGAGTTGAGATTCCAACCAACGGGACCTTTAAGGTCTGCGCCAAGGATTTAGCGGTGGCCACCCCTCCCCGAAGACCTGAATAAGAACCGGGACCAATCGTGACCGATATCCCATCGATCTGTTTTGGTTCAATACCCGCTTCCTTAATATAAAACATAATTTTTTCGGCACGGATGTCAGCCAGGGTAGTCTCTGCTAAGACTTTCTCTTCATCAATTAGGCCGATACTGATTACGGCAGTCGCGCCGCTAATTCCGAGGATACGCATATTTTCCTTTCATTTTCAGAAATCACTTCGATTTCAATTCTTTCCGCCTTCGCTGGCAGCAACCCCTTCAGTTTCTCCGCCCATTCAATCACACAGACCCCACCACGGTTGAAATATTCTTCTATCCCCAAATCTTCGATATCCTTAACTTCATCCAAACGATAGAGATCAACATGGTAGAACGGCAAATGTCCTTGATATTCATTAATGATAATGAAGGTGGGAGAAGTCACGTAGTCTTTGACTCCGACCCCTTCTGCTATTCCCTGGATTAAAGTGGTTTTTCCCGCTCCCAGAAGACCGATTAGAGCCACTACGTCATTGGGCAATAAAAAAGCGCCAATCTTTCTGCCTAATGCGACAGTTTGATCCGCGCCTTTCGTTATTATTTCATTCACTACCAGCGCTCAAAGTCGTCATAACTGCCGGTCTTTATGTCCTTAAAACCAGGCAGCTCGTCATCGTATTTTTCTCCTCCGACTTCGGCCTTGCGCTCTTCATAAAGCGTCTCGACCGTCTTTTCAAGGACCGGATGGATGGCGTGGGGAGCGATTTCCCGAAGCGGCTTCAGAACAAATAATCTTTCATGCATCAAAGGGTGAGGGATCTGCAGCTTGTCATCGGAGACAATTTCGTCGCCATAGAGCAGGATATCCAGATCAATAGTGCGCGGCCCCCACTCCACTTCCCGTTCGCGTCCCAGCGCCGTTTCGATCTCCTGACAAACTTCGAGCAACTGATGGGGTGATAACTTGGTTTTGATCTCTACCGCCGCGTTAATGAACTGCGGCTGGTCTCCCCCACCCTCCGGCTCGGTTTCATGGTTGGTGGAACGTCTGGTCACTTCGATGTTCGGATTCTTTTCAAGCAGGAACACAGCTTGTTCAATATATTCTTCGCGATCCCCCACATTCGACCCCAATCCCAGATAAGCAATGGCTGGACCAGATTTCCTTTTTGTTTTAGCCTTCTTCGTGGATGGTTTTTTGATTGACCTCTTGGCTTTAACCGCCTTTTTTTTCTTTTTTGCCATTACCTTTCCCTCCTAACTAAGGCATCCGTCATCCGGGCGACCCGGACCATTTTTCTAACATCATGCACTCGAACTATATCGGCCCCGTTGGCGATGGAAACTGCCACCATCGCTGCCGTCCCCTCCACCCGTTCCTCGGCGGGCAGACCCAAAACTTTCCCGATCACCGATTTTCTTGAAGGGCCGATCAAAATTGGATGACCCAGGACTTTCAATTCTCTCAATCTTTTTATTATTTCAAGGTTATGCGCAACCGTTTTCCCGAAACCAATCCCGGGATCAACTATAATTTTCTTCAGTAGTATACCAGCATTTATTCCAATTGCAATACTTTCTTCTAGATATTTAATTATCTCTCCCATAAGGTCGGTATATACCGGTTTTTTCTGCATGGTCCGGGGAGTCCCCCGCAGGTGCATGATGCAAACCGGCACTTTATATTCGGCCACCAGCTTCGCCATCTGCTTGTCAAACCGCAGGCCGGAAACATCATTCACCATATCGGCTCCGGCAGACAGAGCGGCTCGCGCGACTGCCGCTTTACGCGTATCAACGGAAATGACGATCTTTCTGTTCTTTGATAGCGCTTTAATCACCGGAATCACCCTTCTTAATTCTTCTGCCGGAGCTACCGGAGAAGCTCCCGGCCGGGTGGATTCTCCCCCGATGTCAATCATATCTGCACCCTCTTCAAACATTTCTTCCGCCCTGGCAATGGCAGCTTTTGTGTCAAAATATTTGCCCTGTTCGGAGAAAGAATCCGGCGTCACGTTCAAAATTCCCATTATGTACGTCTTGCGCCCAAAGTCAAATGTCCGTGGCCCCGTTCTTAAATGCGAAGGTTGGCCATCATAATTTTCCAAAACCCGCTCAATTTCGGCTCCGATCTGCGGCAGTTTAAAATAATGGTTTTTTAATTTTTTTACCAGAAGGTAAAGCTGTTTAAGTGTCCCAAAAATCAAAACATCGGTTTCTTTCACCGAATGATCAATCGCCCCGGCGGCAGTAGCGGCCTCCCCTCCCAATGCCAGCATTTCCTGCTTGATGATATTTGCAACCGTCGGGCGTACCGATTTGATTTTCAATGCCCGGCTGACCGCTTTTGGCGCCATCAGATTGATCCCGATCCTATCCGCCCCAATTAAATTCATCTCCTCTCTGGCTAAAGAAAGGCCGTTTATCTCAATCACTCTCGGGATCATATCAGCTCCAATCTGACAATCTTTCTGGTTTTATCCGTGACTTTTGCTCGGTCGTCCAACCGGCATCCGGCGATCCAGATTATTTTCCCGCCGCTTTCCACTACCGGTATCGAATCCCTATCCTCGGCTGGAATTTTTTCATCCACGAAAAAGTCCTGCAGTTTCTTGGTTCCGCTTATCCCCAGAGGCGAAAAACGATCGCCGGGAAGCTTGTTGCGCACAATGGTATCTTTCCCCAGAACGCCGTAGTCTATAAAAGCTTTCCTGGGATTATTTCCCGGTTCGATCGCATTCACAAAATCTCCGCGCAATACACAATTGGCCTCGGCGATTTTAACCTCTCCCGGGATGGGAAGCGTATACTTAAAAGGATCAACTTCCTTGAATTTTGGTTTTTCTTTGCAGATCAGCAATTCTCCCCGATTCCCCATAATAAAAATCCCTGCCGGCAAATGCAGCTCCCATTTCTCGGTTGAACCCAATTGCTCGAGGATATCATGCACATGCGTGAAAGAAAGCTGGGTAAGATCGCCTTTGACTTTTTCGATCGCCAAGCGCAAAAGATGGCCCTGGATAGGAAGCTGCAGGCTCATCAATCTTGAAATGTCGATCTTTATCTCCCCGGTTCTTTGCGAAAGAATCACTCCGTTCAGAGTTTCCGCAGACAGCCCTTCCAAAAACAGGCTGTCTTCGGTCAGCAGCAAAATGGTTTGAAGAATTATTTCTTTGATGTTCAGATTGTAAATTTTAAGCTGTGGGATCAGCTTCAGCCTGACGCTGTTGCGCATATATTTCGATTCATAATTGGTATGGTCCCTCCGCGGAACCAGCTTTAAGGCGCCGACGTAATCTTCAATTTCTCTTCGCCAGACCTTGATCATGGGACGAACAATTATCCCCCGTTTGGGGGGGATGCCGCAGAGGCCCTTCAGGCCCGATCCGCGCAGCAGCCGCATCAAAAAAGTCTCAACATTATCATCGGCGGTATGGCCGACCGCGATCTTTGAGGCCCCCACCTTTTGCGCCGCTCTTTCAAAGAAATCATAACGCGCAGAACGGGCTGCTTCTTCGATCCCCATTTTTTCGCTTTCCGCTAAAGCGGCCACATCCGCCGTTTCAACCATGATCGGCACCTGCAGGTTCTGCGCCAAGCCCTCAACGTATTTTACATCTAATTCAGCATCTCCCTTTCTCAGCGTATGATTTAAATGGGCAACGTATAAAGAGATCCCCAGCTCATCTCGGCACGCGTAAAGCAGGTTTAACAGTGCCGTAGAATCCGGCCCCCCCGAAACCGCCACCAGGACCAGGTCGCCGGGTGTAAACATTTTATATTCTTTTACTGTAGCTAAAAATTTATCTTTTATCATCTAATCATGCTCAATGAGGGATTTTGAAGGTTTGTCCTCGAAAGCTGCGATAACCACAGTAAACCGCATATCCCCACATTACGGCTCCGGCCAGGACCTCCAGCAAATCAAGGTAAGGGATATAAAAAACGCTCCACAACAGGTTAACCAGAAAACGGACTGCAAAAAAAAGGATAAAGATCGCCGTCCACAGCAGGAGAGCCTGACCGCCGTGAAAACCGACAAATTCCTCCTTCCGCTTTTCAGTTAAAACTATATAAAGGGAAGGAATCCAAAAAATATAAGCTAACGCTGATAGCATCCGGTCTCTCATAAATAATTAAATGCCGGGGGCCAGGATCGAACTGGCGACCTAGGGCTTATGAGTCCCTCGCTCTAGCCAACTGAGCTACCCCGGCCTGAGTATTTTATAGCATAACTAAAACCCTATTGCAATAATCGGGGCTTGATGATAAAATAGCGCACAGTAAGGAGGGAAAGCCTTGGCAGAAAGTGTAAGGATAATGGTAATTGACGACGAGCCTTCGATTTTGGAATCGTTCAAAATGATTCTCAAGATCAAAGACTACGATGTCAGTACTTTCCCCGACGGCCCTACGGCCCTGTCCCAGCTTGAAAAAGGTAAATTTGACATGGCTTTTATTGACTACAAGCTTCCGGGGATGGATGGTTTGGAAGTATTAAAGAAGATCAAGGAAACCGATCCCGAAGTGGAAGTGGTTATCGTAACCGCTTACGCCACCGAAGCCTCTCATGCCAATGCCATTACCCTAGGCGCACTAGAATACCTGAGAAAGCCCTTCTTGATGGAAGAAATCTATGAATTAGTTGACAGAGGGCTCCGCCGCAAGCGATCCAAAACCACCCGCCGCGAAGGCGAGATGGGCCCCATCGGACCCATCCACTAGTCCTGCCGGCCGATCTCCAGCATTCGATCAATTGCCCGTTTAGCTTTAACCCTTATCTCTTCAGGCACTGAAACTACCGTTTTCATGTCTTCCAGCGACCAGAGGACTTTTTCCAGGGTGGTCAACTTCATGTTCGGACACACGGCCAGTTCCGACGCAGGATAAAATTTCTTTCCGGGATTTTCTTTTTGCAAGCGATAAATGATGCCCGTCTCTGTCCCAATAATAAATTCGGATGCCTTCGATTCTTTAACGAACTTAACCATGCCCGCGGTTGAAACCACCGCATCCGCCAGGGAAATTACATCCGGCCGGCATTCGGGATGGACCACCACTAAAGCTTGAGGATGCGCTGCTTTTGCCTTTTTAACGTGCTCGGCTAAGATCCCCACATGGATCGGGCAGTAACCCTCGTAAAAGATCAACTTTTTCTCGAGCGCCTTGCTCTGGGTATACATTCCTAAATATTTATCCGGGATAAAAATGATTTCCTTGTTTGGCAGCGATTGGACAACTTTAACTGAATTGGCCGAGGTGCAGCAGACATCAGATTCGGCCTTTATCTCGGCGGATGAATTAACGTAGCACACAACTGGAACTCCCGGATGTTGGCGTTTTAGCTCTTTCAATTTCTCTACCGTGATCATATCCGCCATAGGGCAACCAGCGTTGTCGTCCGGCATCAGAACCGTCTTATCCGGCGAGATGATCGCAGCCGTCTCGGCCATAAAGTGAACGCCGCAGAAAACGATAACCTTGGCATCGGTTTTTGAGGCAGCAATCGAAAGGCCCAGCGAATCCCCCAGATAATCAGCGATATCCTGCACCTCCGGCCGCTGGTAGTTGTGAACCAGGATAACCGCTTTGCGTTCTTTTTTCAGATTTTGGATCTTATCAATTAATGATTCCGCCACCGACGACTTCATCTCCTTTATAAAACACCGCCGACTGCCCGGGTGTGATTGCTTTCTGCGGTTTTTCAAAAACGACCCGTGCTCTGTGTTCTGTGTTCTTTGCTCCGTGTTCTAGATAAACTACCGCTTTCGCTTCCGCAGCATTATATCTTATTTTCGCGGCTACTTCTAAATGACCTGTCGGCAATTTCTCGGAAATAAAAGAAACCTGTTCCGCCAGCAATTCCTTCGCCAGCAAGTCTTCCTGATCACCGATCACAATTTGGTTATTTCCCCGATCAATAGCGACCACATATTTTGGATTTCCCTGATGAGCCCCTACCCCTTTCCGCTGGCCGATAGTATAAAAAGCGATTCCCTCATGGCGGCCGACCACTTTGCCTGCCTTATCTACAATATCCCCCGGCTTGACCGTTTTCGGTATCGCTTCCCGTATAAATCTTCCATAATCATCTTCTTCCACAAAACAGATCTCCTGGCTTTCCTCCTTCTCCGCCACAGGTAGTTCAAGCTCTCTGGCAATTTTTCTCACTTCCTGTTTGGTCAGATCCCCCAAGGGAAACAACGTATGCGCCAAAGCCTCCTGGTTCATCGTATAAAGAACGTAAGACTGGTCCTTTTTGCTATCTTTACCTTTTAATAATTTGTAATTTGAATTTTGATGATTGTTTAGGATTTCGGATTTAGGATTTAGGATTTCCCGCCGACGGCGGGCGTAGTGTCCTGTCGCAACATAATCCGCTCCCAGCTCTTTCGCTTTTTTCATAAGCAGATCAAACTTGATGAATTGATTACAGCGAATACATGGGTTTGGAGTCCGACCGTTCTTATATTCTTCAATAAAGTTGTCGATCACATAATGTCGAAACTCATCTTTAAAGTTTAAAGTATAATGTGGAAAGCCGAGACTGTCCGCCACTTTTTTCGCATCCGCAGCAGCAGAGAATGAGCAGCAACCGCGGTCGGATGACTTTGAAGAGCAGGAAAGCCCCATCGTTACACCAATAACATCATGCCCCTGCTCTTTCAGCAAAGCAGCCGCCACAGAGGAGTCTACCCCGCCGGACATGGCAACGACTACTTTTTTGCTGTTATTTGTGAAATTTTTAATCATCTTCGCTGATAATATTATACCACGTCATGGAAATATTATAATGAAACCAGGATTTGTAAACAGGAGAATTTTAGAGCCTTTAAAATTTGCTCTTTATCCACGATTAAATAGTCTGGCGGAAAGAGCAGTTAACGGGATCCTGGATATCGATGTGGCGATTTCAAAGAGGATAATCAGCGGAAAAAGAGAAGTCGTTGACTGGCTGTCCATCAAAGCGGATGAAGTAAAAAGGCGCTTATATTCTATTTCCACGCTCAATCAAAAAGCGGTTGACGCTGGTTTTACTAATATCGAAGAGGCCCGGGCGGCGGTGCTGGCAGTTAACGGCGATCTGGCCCCTGCATATGAAGCAGAATTCCATCCGAGAGAAGTCCCGGTATTTAGGGGGATCGATCGGAAAGCATATTCAGACCACTCCGCCTACGTAATATTCTTGCTTTTTCTCAACGATCTGGGGAAAGGCAGCCTCTTCCGCAGCGTCGATTCTTCTAAAGAAGGAAAAGCTTTATTGGCAAGAGCCAGCCGGGACCGCCTGATCACGGAAATAAAGAACGGATCACCTGTCAGCACCTGGGCTGTATTCAAGGATCCTATGGCGGTATTACAACAAAAAGTTGAACAATTACCTCTGACGCTGTTTAAATTACTAAGCTAATTAATGTCCGTACTCTTCCATCAGATTGGTCAAAATAAAAAATGAGTGAAATCGGGCTTAAAACATCACGAGATAATCCTGAGTCAATTTCAGAGAAAGGGGAAAAAACATGGCACAAATGGACGCGAAGATCGGCCTATCGCCGGCCGGACCATACCGATTCAGAGGCGGCAATTTTGAGAAGTTACTGATAGCAAGATCGGATCGGCCCGCCTCGGGCGGTACCGTTATTCCAGTAAACGGATTATTGGTTAGTGCGGGACTGTTTAAGGTTATTGACGGGCCGCAGTTGGCGATGACGGCAGAATGTGTACATTATTTTCTGGGGAAAAAACCAAAGCTTGGTAAATTAACTCGCTCAGCAATTGATGAAAAGTTAAAAGACCTATCCAGTGAGGAAAAAATCTTTCTTGCCGCAATTATTGGAAAAATAGAATGTGTCTACGCAGAAGTTTTTGCGCACGAAGAACGCATCCGAACCATGGAGCACGTATCTGCCGGAAAAGAAATTCTGGCAAGAACGATGGAATTAGAAATTGTTTTACCTAAGCCTACGCAAAAACATATAGAATATTTGGTTGAAAGAACCGCGGAATTACTTGAGGGAAAAATTGTCTTGGTCGATCAGGTCCTGAGAGAGCTTAATTTTACGCTGGGTTAAATAGTTTAATGCTCGTGTTCCTCCAGCGGTTCCTCGTGGGGCTTAAAGCCGGGCAGCCCTTTCCCAGTGGTCTTTTTTAAATAATCATCAATTGCGGCCTTCACCGCATCCTCTGCCAAAACCGAACAATGCATCTTTATGGCGGGAAGACCACCTAACGCTTCAGCCACCGCCTTATTGGTCAACTCCAACGCTTCCGGAATAGTTTTTCCCTTGATCATCTCGGTCGCCATGGAAGAAGTGGCTATAGCCGCACCACATCCAAAGGTCCTGAACTTGGCGTCCATAATTACGCCATCTTTAATTTTCAATTGCATTTCCATTATGTCGCCGCAGATGGGATTGCCCACCTTCCCCACCCCATCCGGATTCTCGATCTCTCCCACATTCCGTGGATGCATAAAGTGATCCATCACTTTTTCGCTGTATGGGGCAGCCATTTTAATAATTCCTCCTACTTTCTCGCCAGCGGCGACATGGCCCTCAGTTTTTCTACTATTTTTGGCAGGACCATTAAAACTTTATCGATTTCTTCTTCGGTTGTCAACCTTCCCAAGGTAAAACGTAGCGAGCCATGGGCCAGCTCCGGTGAAAGGCCGATCGCCATCAGCACATGCGAAGGCTCGAGTGAGCCCGAGCTGCAGGCGGAGCCGGTTGAAGCCGCTATCCCTTCCATATCCAGATTTAGCAGCATCGATTCGCCTTCTACGTATTTAATAGTCACATTTACATTATTGGGAAGCCTAAAGGTTGGGTGTCCGTTCAACTGGGAATCCGGGATCTTTTCCAGGATCCCTTTTATCAGCTTATCGCGCAAAGGGATGAGCTTCCGGCTTTCACCATTGTTAACATCCTCCAAAGCAAGCTCTGCCGCCACACCGAATCCTACGATGCCCGGCACGTTTTCCGTCGACGCCCGGCGGTTATTCTCCTGGCCGCCACCGTAGAGGAAACGGGCAATGCGCGTTCCCTTTCTTACATAAAGCGCCCCTACCCCTTTGGGGCCATAAAGCTTGTGCGCGGAAATGGAAAGAAGATCGACCCCCAGCTCATTGACGTTCAGCGGGATGTGACCTGCGGTCTGCACCGCATCGGTATGGAAATAGATCCCTTTTTCTTTCACAACTTTAGAAATCTCAGCGATCGGCTCGATGGTCCCGACCTCATTATTGGCGTGCATAATTGAGACAAGAATAGTTTTATCGGTTATCGCTTTTTTGACGTCTTCGGGATCAGCCAAACCGTATCTATCTACCGGAAGATAAGTTATTTTAAATCCGCGCTTTTTCAAAAACCCGCAGCATTCGGTAACCGCGTGGTGCTCGACGGCCGAAACGATGATATGATTGCCTCTGCCTTCATTTGCAAAAGCAACCCCTTCCAGGGCAAAGTTGTCCGCTTCGGTTCCTCCCGAAGTAAAGACTATCTCCTCCACCGAACCACCTTGCCCCGAGCTATGTCGAGGGGCTAACAACCTAACCACCTGTTCCCTTGCTCTTTCAACTGCGCCTTTCGCTTCCTGCCCAAAAGAATGGATGGAGGACGGATTGCCAAACTTATCTGAAAAATAAGGCTGCATAGCCTCTACCACTTTGGGGTGGGTCGGGGTCGTCGCCGCATAATCTAAATAGATGCGCTTCATGTACAACATTTTAACATTTTCTGTAAACTTTTTCCCCCTCTCCCTCTGGGAGAGGGGGTTAGGGGGTGAGGGCCAGTTACCAAACGTTCATGCTTCCGGTACGATAGCCTTTTAGGTCCAGCGCAACAAAAAAGTAGCCGAGTTCTTCAAGCTTTTTGATGATCTTTTCTCTTAAACCATCATTCAGGATGGTTACGATCTCTTCTTCTCCCACTTCGATACGAGCCACCACATCATGATGCCTTACCCTCACCTGCTTCAAACCCAGCGAACGGAGAAACTTTTCGGCTTCGCCGATCTTATAAAGAACATCCCGGGTTATCCTAGTACCGTAAGGTATCCGTGATGAAAGACAGGCCATCGAAGGTTTATCCCAGGTGGGAAGGCCGGCTGCTTTTGAAAGCTCCCGGATCTCTTCTTTGGTCAATTCCGCTTCCTGCAGGGGGCTCCTAATTCCGAACTCATTTTTCGCCCGGGTCCCCGGCCGATAATCCGACAGATCGTTAAGATTGGAGCCATCCAGAACCGGTTCTATTCCATTTTCACCGGCCAGTTCTTTTAATTTCGCAAACAGCTCCTTCTTGCAGAAATAGCACCGGTCTTGAGGATTGGAAACAAAGTTTTCGTCCTGGAATTCTTCGGTGTCAATTATCCGACATTTTACGCCCAAATTATCTGCAATCTTTATCGCTGCTTCAACTTCCTCAACGGGATAGGTCGGAGATTGGGCAATAACCGCCAGGATATTTTCCGCCCCCAGGGTTTCTTTTGCCATGAAAAGGAGAAAAGTACTGTCCACTCCGCCGGAAAAAGCGATCAACGCCTTTTCCATCGCGGACAGCAAAGCCTTAAGCTTCTCTTGCTTATCCTTCAAAAATGAACCTCGATGGCCCGCGGCGGGCAGGGGTCAACGCACAATTCACAGGCAATGCATTTATCAGAATCAAAAGCCACTTCCATGTTGTGGCGGTCTTTCACATAAAGGGCATCGGTCGGGCAGATCGAAACGCAGGCGCCGCATTGGGTGCATTTTTCCCAGTTGACCCGGATGTCCTTGGAAAGCGGCTGGATGGTGATCTTTTGTTCCTTAAGATAATTGATCCCTCTTTCTATCTTTGCCTCATCTCCGGTCAATTCCAGGGCCATATGTCCTTCCTGATCGGGAGTAATGCTGGCTTTCAGGATATTGAAAGCCAGGTCATGATCCTTGATCAACCTGTAGATAATCGGCTGATCGATTTTATCCTTAGGAAAAATTAAAACTACTTTTCTTGATGCCATGTTATTTCTCCTCCTTAGCCCTGAACCGTACTGGTTCAGGGTTGGCCGGTCTTTCTTTTAGCGGCTTGAATTGGGGGGCTGAAGATCCTGCCGGAAGATCAGCAACCTTTTCCGTAAGCAAAAATTCTCCCTTCTTGATCTTTTGCTTAAGATCGTCAGCAATTACCAAAGCATTCCTGTAACTGGAAATGCCCGAAGTCCTAACTTTCTTTCCTTTCACCTCGATCTCGCCGCTTTTCAGCTGCGCATAGTTGACTTCTCCCAAAACATCGGTTTTTCCATTAGGATAGACATCGCTGTAATCTATTACCGCAGCGTAGATGTCCTCATCCTTAACAGCGGCATATTTTAGGATCTCTTCATTGAGGATAGGGATCGGGACACCGATACCAACATTAAGCGTCGTCCCATACCCCACAAAGCTCACCCCTTTTATCCATTTCGGACTCATCTGTTTTAAATCCCCGATGACCGCCAGTGTCCCGGCAGGGCGTTTGGGAACGCCGTTCTCTAGCCTGGGCGCATTCGGATTATGCTGGGTCCCCTGCCAGGCAACATATCCGGTTCCCCCTCCCAGCCAAATCCTGGTACCAATCCCGATCGTTTGGTAAAAGGGATCATTTAAGAGAGGCGAAAGTTGTCCTGCACTGCAATAATTAGCGTTACCCAAATTAGGTTTTAATGTGCCAAGATAGGTATAAATCGTTTTATTGGACAAATTAACCGCTACGTTATAATTCTGATAAGCGTTGCGAGTATTAAAAAGCACTGCTTCATTAAGATCTTTAAGGTTGATCCAGGTGTCAACGTGCCGGCGCGGATAACAATCAGTTCCATATGCATCGATCGTCATCCGGATGTCTTTTCCCGCCACCAGGTCTTCAATAACATGGCTTCCGCCATACGCAAATTTCCCGGGGTGGATTTTATTGCGCGGGTCGTCATCGGGAAGCGCGGTTGCTCCGATATAGAGATCGACCGCAGCCCAGCCAGCATAAGCCGGAACCCCATTCAGATAAGCATGACCGCCGCCTGATTTAAGCTTCGGCTTGGTATGACCAAAGTTAAAATAAGCCCCGGATGAGCACATCGGCCCGAAGGTTCCGGTCGTAACTACATCCACCTCTTTCGCTGCCTGTGCTGCCCCTTTCTTTGCCACTATCTCAATAATTTCCTCGGCATTGACCACCACCGCCTGCCCCTTTTTTATTTTTTCATTTATCTCCGCAATAGTTTTTGCCATTTTAACCAACTCCTTCTTGAAACAACGCCGTGCTCAAATATCTCTCCCCCGTGTCCGGGAAAATCACTACGACCATCTTTCCCCTGTTTTCGGGTCTTTTCGCGACTTCAATCGCGGCATATGCCGCAGCGCCGGAAGATATCCCTACTAACAATCCTTCCTCCTTCGCCAACCTCCTTGCCGTTTCAAAAGCCTGTTCGTTCGTAACTTTGATCACTTCATCATAAATCTTAGCATTAAGTACCTTCGGCACAAAACCCGCGCCGATCCCCTGGATCTTATGGGAACCGGGTTCTCCTCCCGAAAGAACGGGAGAACCCGCGGGCTCCACCGCAATGATTTTTACGGATGGTTTTCTCTGCTTTAACACTTCTCCCACTCCGGTTATGGTCCCACCGGTTCCGATACCGGCCACAAAGATATCAACCTTTCCATCAGTGTCTTTCCATATCTCCTCGGCGGTGGTTGCTCGATGAACCTCAGGATTCGCCGGATTATTGAATTGCTGAGGCATAAAAGCATTCTTCGTTCCTCTTACCAATTCTTCCGCCTTCTCCACCGCTCCCGTCATCCCTTTGGTCCCATCGGTTAAAACCAGATCTGCCCCCAAAGCCTTTAAAAGATTCCGGCGCTCAATACTCATAGTATCCGGCATGGTCAGAATAAGCTTGTATCCTCTTGCTGCACAGACAAAGGCTAAAGCTATCCCGGTATTGCCCGAAGTTGGTTCAATGATAACAGTATCCTTATTGACCTTCCCTTCTTTCTCCGCTGCCTCGATCATCGCCACTCCGATACGGTCCTTGATGCTTGCACACGGATTAAAAAATTCAAGTTTTGCAACCACTTCGGCCCCGGCCCTTTCAATCACTTTATTAAGCCGGACCAAAGGAGTATTGCCAATCAATTCGGTCACGTCGCTTGCAATTTTAACCATGCTTCACTCCTTAAGTACCATTAAACCTATCAACATCTGGAATTTATTTAATACTATAGTATCTTTAAGATTTGGTCAAGATAATAAAGCACGACACTTGCCGAATATGACTTCATAAGTAGCGTTCAAATATATGCCTTCCCAATAGTTCTCCTTATATCTCCTCAGCGCCTGCAATACATTTTGTCCGGGCCGCGGGTCGGAATTGACGCTTTGCGCCCCTATTTCCTTAAGATGATAAACCAATTCTTTTACGCTTTTAAATTTTTGCACAGCTATACTTGAATCAAGCTTATCAATACTAAATCGGCCGTCTATCAGCTTTCTTATTTCTCCTACAGATAAAAATCGATTAACCTGAAAACCACTCTCTTTTAGCTCAAAAAGAGTTTGCGGGCCAAAAGTGGTAAAAACGAAATGTCCCTTTGGTTTTAATATTTTTAAAACCGTTTGAAAAACCTTTTGGGCATCCATCCACTGCAGCGATGCATTGGAAACCACCAGAT
>Ga0315277_10001250_pt1 | contig 37553 bp, 43 predicted proteins | sample YL17G05_15_MG_FD_203695 | JGI IMG/M metagenome (GOLD analysis project Ga0315277, IMG submission 203695) | Sediment microbial communities from Yellowstone Lake, YNP, Wyoming, USA - YL17G05_15 | ecosystem: Environmental > Aquatic > Freshwater > Lake > Sediment | place: USA: Wyoming | collected...
TGTAAAACAAGGCTTTACAGCAGCAACAGCTTATCTGTTTGGTGTTCCTGTAGGGCTTTTGTCAATTGCATTGCACGGCATACCGGAGATAGCTGCGTATTTCTTTGCGGGGCTTGCAGGCGGCATACTTTCTGTTGGCGTTATCCGTGAAAAGATGAACAGCAAGGAGTTCAAGAATATTTTCAAGGACAGCCTAATAATACTTGCTATTGCTGAAGCACTTATAATATCAGGCGCATTTATAGAAGCGATGCTTTAGGCAACTGATTCAGAGAACTAATACTACAAATACAAGAATTCGAAAATAAATTCACAAAGAAAGCAATGCTGATACCAATGCTTAAACTAAGTTATAAGTTCCTAATGGTTGTTTGGTATTTAACCTTAGATTAAAGGCACCATCACCTTCTGCAGCTTTTCCAGACAAATCCCATTTTTGTTCACCAGTGCCGTATTGCACGAAACGCAATATAAGCCCTGATAAATAATATTTTTTGTTTTCTTTAACCATACCTAAAACACGGGCATAATCGTCAACTGCTGTCTTATAGTCGCCTATCCACGTGTTTTGTATCGGCAGTTCATAATGGTTTCTTACCTTTTTTTCATGGTTATTGAGAATAGCATATTCAATGCCAGTAAGATAATCCAATAATATTTTTTTATCTGCTGTAAGCTTAAGCCGCCTTAAAAGGTCTGCTGTTTCTTTGCTCAGATAAAGGCTGTCAAATTTTTCAGGCGGATCTATCCCTAAGCGCTTTAAAAAATGATGCACATCTGCAACTCTCAGGACCATATGGGGCTCGGTTTTCTGATAAAATAAGATATCACGCCCGTCAAAACGCAGGCCATCAGTTGTATGAACAGTGACAGAGCTTCCGTTGTTTTTTATATCTATACGACTGATTTCAAGGTCTTCAGGAAAAGGCAGATATTCTTTTCCGTGCTTAAGAACACGGACCCAGTTGCCTGGGCCAAAAGCAAAATTAGCTCTACCATGTTTTTTAGAAGTATAGCTCCTATCCACTCAAACACCTTCATTATACCATATCAAAAAGCCTTTTAAACATTTCAGAAACGCCGCTTTGCGAGAAGGTTCCAAGGTCTCTGCCATCTTCAGATTAAGAAATGGCTCGCCAAAAATTAAGAGGCCCTTCATAACCCTGTTTTTTCAATATTTCAGTAACAGTTTTTCTATGTTTTTTTGGTATAGGCTCAACTTCCCACTGTGATAATCCCTCTTTTGTAGGGTCTAATTCTTTTTTATATATTCCTGGCACTATTGTAGATGGGTGTTTCTCTTTCTCGCTAACCAGTCTTTCATAGACTTGGAAGGCTACAACAACTCCTATCGGTGTTGTAGTCATTGATAAACCCGTCTTAGTCGTGTATATAATACCCTCACGCTCATAATTTCCAGTTTCTTTGCCGTCAAGGTCTTTGGTCAAAAGAAATGTTGTTGTTGCTGCCATTCCGTTCCACCTGAAAAATACGATAATAGAAAGCTTCTTAAAACCTTTCTCGCCCCATGCGTCACGAGAGGTAAGCCTGATCAGAAGGCTGAGGCCTTCTGTACTTCCTCAGGGATGTGCCTTAGATAATATTGAGGAGCCATTTTTTTGTTTTTCATGGATTTGATATATTCCACAGTTGTCATGGTTTTTACAGTGGCTTAAGGGCCTTATGAGCGGGTAAGCGCAATCACTTATGGCACTGCAATATCCGTAACCAGCAACATAAGCAAAGGGCAGCTCTCCGAAGCATGGACATCGATGGTTATTATTTTCTGTTTCCATCTGGATCTGTTCTCATTCCCCTTTCACTATGCCTATACTAATGTAGGTGAGCAAGAATAAATATAAATATTTTCAATACAAATAATAAATTATGAGTGAGGGATATTCAGGACGAAAGATGGTATACAGTTCAATACAATTAGTTTCGGATTTAAATATACCTACTTATCATCAAGACAGTTTGCTAGAAGCTGAACAACGTGGATTAATGAAAGATGTGAAAATTATTGATAAGCAAGTTCGTATACCTGATGGTCGGGCACGAAATTTCTCGTTTACGCGTTAAATTATTATAACAAACAGGATTTATTTTGCTTTTTTTGATTCTTGTTGTTTCCGCTTTTTTTCATGATGGCGGTGCAGTAGTTTATGCAGTAATTGCCTGGCTCTTGAGATTGAGATGTTTTTTTCTTCTATCATTTCTTCGGATATATTCTCAATTTCCTTGCCTTTGGCACCAGCCATGATGGCGATATTGTTTGCATGAAGCTTCATGTGGCCGCGCTGGATGCCTTCTTTGGCTAAGGCGCGAAGCGCTGCAAAGTTCTGGGCAAGGCCTACTGCTGCCATGACTTCTGCTAATTCTTGCGCGCGCTTTACTTTCAGGATCTTTAATGATATTTTTGCAATTGGGTTGACACGGGTTGCGCCGCCGACAATCCCAACTGCTATTGGCATTTCTATATAGCCGATAAGGTTGCCTTCTTTGTCTTTTTCATATCTTGTTAACGGGCTGTATTTGCCGCTGATTGAAGCATAAGCATGAGCACCCGCTTCTAAGGCACGGAAATCATTGCCTGTTGCTATGGCAACTGCATCTATGCCATTCATTATGCCTTTGTTATGCGTTGCGCAGCGATATTGATCTGAAGCTGCAAAGGCATAGGCTTCTAAGATACCGTTTACTATATCTTCACCTATAACATCTTTGTTCCAGATGGCCCTGGCCTTTGCAATTCTTTTGGCTGCAAGATTAGTCACGATTCTCAAGCGCGTTTTGCATCCAGTTATTTCCTCTAAAAAAGGGGATAACCTCTCTACCAGGGTATTCACAAGGTTTGCGCCCATGGCGTCTCTGACATCTACCATAAGATGAACAATAAGCATTTTTCCAAGCATGGTTTTTATTATCCTGGTTTCCACGTCTCTTAAGCCACCGCCGATTTTGTTTACAATAGAATCCTGTTTTCTTGCCAGGGCAATTATTTTTTCCTTGTTATTATGGATTATTTTTGCAGCTTTTTTTAATTTTCTGCCTGAACTAAGGATTTGTATCTGGCCTATCATAACCGGAGGGTCAGATGTAGCTGTAAAGCCTCCTTCAGGCCTTGCGAGCTTTGCTGCATAGGATGCTGCAGCAATTACTGAGGTTTCTTCTATGGCCATTGGAACCATGTAATTTTTGCCATTGATCAAGAAATTGGTTGCTACACCAACAGGCATCTGCGTTGTGCCTAGCACGTTTTCTATCAACATGTCAGCTGTTTTCAGGTCTAGGGCAGAGCCCTGCTTAAGCAGGTCTACTTCCTGATCAGTAAGAGAGGCGAATTTTTTTATAAGGCTCAGCCTCTTGTTCATGCTCAGCTTGTGAAAACCAGATATTGATGACTTCATACAATAAAAACAATTAAGTGAATATTTAAGATTTTTGGGTTTGGTGAAGGGCTTTATAATATCGGTTTTTCAGTAAGAGCTTAAAATTTGCTGGTCTTTGACGAATCTCTTAAATTGCTTGGCTTTGATATCTTTCATAACTGCACTTGCAAAGGCTTCCAGTTCGGATATATTAATTCCGCGTTCTTCTGCAATTTTCTGCGCTTCTTTTACAGATGCTCCATAATTTATGCATCATTGCAGAATATATCACGATATCAAAGGGCATCAATACCGAATGAATTGCCCACTAAAAAGGATTTGTTTACATTACCGTTGTTTTTCATTACATCTTCCAGACGCAGGAAAAACCAGCCGCGCCTTGCTATTTTCCAGGCAATAAAGGCTTCTGCCTTGGTTTTTAGATGCCATTCCTGCAACTGCTTAAGCTGGTCATCCGGGATTTTAAAAGCGTCCTCCCGGGATTTGCATTCTATAACTATCAGCCTATCGCCTTTAGCAGCTATAATATCCGGGCTTGGCAGGCCAATCCTGCCTGAGCGCGGGGTGCGGACAACCATGTAGCCTCTTTTTGAAAGCTCGTGAGTCAAAAGCCACTCTCCCATGTAACCTTTGCGATATTTTTTTATCATATGTAAGAAATGCGTGAAAAACCTTTTAATACTTCTTGCAAATAATCAATAATTGAATTAATTTGTGATTGACTCAGGGGTGTTTTAATATGAGACTAAATGTTCTTGTCAGAGAGGTAATGAAAAAGACTGTTAAGGCTGTAGATATGAATGACAGTATAGATAAGGCTGCTACGATGATGAAGGATAACAGAATCGGGTCTGTAGTTGTAATAGGAGAAAAGAATGTCAAGGGCATTCTGACTACAAGGGATATAGTTTACAAGCATGTTGCTCTTGGCCACGGAAAAAATGCCAGTGATATCATGACCAAGGATCTGATTACTATAGCTCCTGACAAGACCATAGAGGATGCAGCAAGACTCATGGTTAAGAAGGGCATAGAAAAACTTCTGGTTTTTGACAATGGCAAAATGGTTGGTATAATCACGAGCACAGACATACTGACTATAGAGCCTGCGCTTTTTGAAATACTGCTTGAGAGGATGAAGATTGGCGGCGGGTCTAATAGAGAAGACCAAGTGGAGTTTGAGCAGTGCGATAGATGCAAAAAGTATTCTGATGAAATAGAGGAAGTAAACGGGGCCTACCTTTGTAAAGAATGCATATCCAGAGGATAAGCGAGATGTATCCCAATTCAAAGACAGGGGAGCTATAAAATGAGATGCCATATATTATGAAGCATCTCAATTCAAAACTACAATATACGAAGTATATTAGGTGTTTTGAAAATGAATAGGCCAATTTCAAAAACCTCAAGGGTTTAGCACAGGGTTTCAAAATGACTCAAATAAGCGAGACGGTTTTTTCAAAGAACATGGTTATTGAGACCAAGGCGATTTATCCGCTAAGCTTGGATATAATGGATAACATGGACAGGTTTGGCAATATCATAGAAAAGATTCATGAGTTTGATACAAACGGTCCTAGAGAAACGGTTCATATAACATTTGATATGGAAGAGGTAATAGATGATCATGCATCTATAATATTTTCTTTTCTTATAAATGGAGATAGCAACGGGACTGGTTTTCTGGACATCAAAGTAGACGGCTCATTTTTTATAGACACCCCACAAAGAAAAACGCTTGCTTCTTCAGCATTCAATGCTTACTATGCTGAGCATATCTTTCCCATGCTTGAGAAAAACATGACAAAGAAGATAGAAAATATGGGCAAATTTATTGAAAAGAAACTAAAAAAGCTAAGCCTTAAATACGCGTGACAGTATTATTTTTATCCCACCAGCCCTCAGCAGTTAGATTTTTGCGCTATGCAAAAAATGAAGAACTGTGTTACTGGTGGGATAATGCTTTTAAGTTCAAATTTTGAGATCGGTATCATGCCAGATAAGATAGAAAGAATTAAGAAATTAGTCAAAGATGAATACTGCTTTGGTGATGATTATGACTACCACACTCTGCTTGTTGTTAAATATGCAAAGATGCTTGCTGATAAACTGCACGCGGACAAACAAATAACTGAGCTAGCTGCTTTGCTACATGACATTGGCGTTAAAGACCGCGACGATATACATGAAAGGGTTGGGGCGGAGAGGGCTGAAAAAATACTGAAAGAACTGGATTATTCTGAAGATATTATAGAAAGGGTAAAGGCATGCATATCAACGCACAGGACAAGCGGAAGGCCAAAAAGCAAGGAGGCAGAGATAATCCGCAATGCTGATGCTATGGCTCACATAAGCGCATTGCCGTTTTTGATAAAGATAAAATCTGACAGGGGCAGTAGTCTAGACGATGCGATAGAATGGGTCAGAAATAAGATACTTGTTAAGGCTGCAAAGAAGCTTACTCTGCCGTTAGCAAGGAAGATTATAAAGAAGAAATATGATGCAGCTAAAATTCTGCTAAAGGATTAAATAGATTTACGATATCGTTATTATTATGAGCGAAGGCGGGATTGTAGAAAAGAACCTTAACTTGAAAGGCGGTGCTACAGCTGCTCTAAGGCTGTTTGCCTTAGGATTTAATCCAGATGAACAATTTAATGATACTGATAAATACAGATTTAATCATGGAAAGGACAGCATTGTTCTGAGGGTTTACAAAACAGGCGGTGGATGTTGCGTCCGTGGTCATAGCCCCCCTGTTGAATACTGGGCAGAAATGTCTTATACCGGAAGCCCTGAAACACTTAAAAAAATAGAGGATGCATTCTTCCCGCCAGAAGAGAAGCAAGGGGAAGCATATCGCAAATCTACTGGACCTTTAGAAAGGCCCATATGCCTTTAATCTATTTCTTATAATTTATTCTTATGTTAATTCAAGCGCGTGTTAAAACAGGGCAGAAGAAATTCGAGGTTGTAAAAAAGCCTGAGGTCTGGGTTATTTCTGTTAAGGCGAGACCGGAAAAAAACCTTGCTAACCATGAGATAATCAATGAACTTAGCAAGGAATATGAAAAGGTGAGGATAATTAGAGGGCATAAGATGATCAAAAAGACAATTGAACTTGGCAAAAGCAGGGCTTCTACATAGGCTTAAAAACATTACTATAGTAAGATAAAACGTTAATAAAGCTGAGCAAGGAGCTCAGTTATTCAAAATTAAAAATAATCATAGGCAGTTAGATAGTAACTCAACTGAATAATGTTTATCGGTGAAAGCATGTTGATCATGGTTACAAACTGGTTAAGTACAAAAAAGTAAGAGTTAGTTATCTAGTTCTGCCTTCATGAAAAAAGGAGGTAATTGATATATGTCTAAACTTGCACAGGATTTTGCAAAGTATATGATAATAGCTAAATTAAACGCTAAAGGAGTGGTTGAAAAGCCTGATGTTATTGGCGCCATATTTGGCCAGACAGAGGGATTGCTTGGCGGCGATTTAGATTTAAGGGAGCTGCAGAGAACAGGAAGAATAGGAAGAATAGAGGTTAATGTAAAAACAGCCAAAGGAGCATCAACTGCTGATATTGTTATTCCTTCTTCGCTTGATTCAAGCGAAACATCATTGATAGCTGCAAGCCTAGAAACAATAGACAAGGTTGGCCCATGCGAAGCTACAATAGTGGTAGAAAAGGTAGAGGATGTAAGAAGCAATAAAAGACAGTATGTTGTAGACAGGGCCAAGGAAATACTAAAAGGCATGATTGATGCTGGTGTGCCGGATTCACAGAAGATAACAGAGAGCATTAAAGAGGCAGTAAGAACATGTGAGGTATCGAACTATCATGGGCTGAGTTGCGGACCAAACATAATCGATTCTGATGAGATTTTTGTAGTAGAAGGCAGGGCAGATGTCATAAATATGCTGAAGAATGGCATAAGGAATGTTGTTGCCATTGAAGGAAGCAAGGTGCCTGATGCTATAATAGAACTGACAAAGGAAAAGGTTGTTACTGCTTTTCTTGATGGAGACAGGGGCGGAGACCTGAACTTAAAAAAGCTTCTGGCAGTTGCTGATATTGACTATGTTGCAAAGGCAGAACCTGGAAATGAGGTAGAAGAACTTACAAAAAAACAGATATACAAGGCGTTGAGAGAGAAGGTACCTATTGACCATGCTGTCGAAAAAAAACTGGCTGCAAAAGAGCTAAAGACATTTGAAAAAGAAGCAAAGCCCGAAGAGCCAACTGAGAAAATGAACAGCTTTCTTGCATCGCTGCTGGACGATCTTATTGGTACAAGGGCTGCGTATGTTGTTGACAAGAACCTCAGCATATTGAGCAAGGTTCCTCTTAGCGAGCTTGGCAACATGATAGACAGTTTTACTGGTGTCTATGCAATTGTATTTGATGGAAAGATAAATCAGGATATAGTTGACATGGCCCTGAAGAGAAAGATTTCATGCCTTGTTGGCATGGGCTACAAGGAAAGGGTAATGCCAAGCACAATAAAGCTATTTGTAATGAAGGATCTCAGAAAATGAGATACAACGTCCTGTTAGGGCAAGGACTTCGAAGAAGTCCGCAGAGTTATCAAGCAATATCTTCGTCGTATGCCCCGCTGCCCGTTTTTCAGAATTAGGTTGAAGTATATAAATTAAATTGTTTAACACTCTGATACTTTTTAAGGATTTGAAGAATCAAAAATATACATGGTTGGTATATTTTGTGTAGAAGTAATGTGAAGATATATGTATGCAAGAGAAAGAATGAGAACCATTTGGTTCCTTTATTCTAAATTACTAGAAGCTCAGGAAAAAGGAAATTTTAAAGAGTTCTGTCATTATTTTGATGCAATAATACCTTTAGCTCGTAGTGTTACACAAGCACTACAAAAAGAATTCAAGCATAAAGAAGATTTTAAAGAATGGTATTCTAATATTCAAGAAATTATGGATAAAGATCAATTATTCAGATTCTTTAATAACGAAAGGAATTTAATATTGAAAGAAGGGCGGCAATCAGAAAAAGAAATAAAATATCAGATTACCGCCTTTTGTCCATCAGAATATGAAAAACCTAAAATAGTGTTAACAAGGACGGACGATAAAATTAATGGTCGTCTTGTTGAAGCTAATAGTTATGATAGAGACATCCCAGGAAAAGTTATAATAAGATATCTTTATTATTTAAAAAATAAGCCAGAACAACAGGCAGTTGTCCTCCTTCATAAATATCTTATTGAAATAGAAATGATATTGATTGATTTTAAGAAGACTGTTTTATAAGCCTTTTAATTATAGAGGTGTAAGGATGAAAAATGAAAGTGTTATCCCAATAACGATAGTCGTGATAAGTGTTGTAATGGTTGTTATATTTATATCTAGTATATCCAATGATGAAAATATTATTTATTGTAAAAATTACTCAGAACCTTATAATGTTACGGTGCCGATAATAACAGATTCTGTAGATTTTGAAGAGTACAATTATGTACCAACTGGATATTTTTTTCATTTATCGCAGATTTATGATATCGATGACAAAACAAAAAACCGAGTAACCGGAAACTTTAGAGTAGATTCTGGACCAACGATAAATTTTTTCATATTTGACCAAAAAAACTTCAATGCTTGGAAAGATGGACAAAGTTATCAGCCATATTTCGTAGAAAGAGATGTAAAAAGTGGTGATTTTTCATTCATACCTGACCATACGGATAGGTATTACTATGTTTTTGATAACCAAAATCTATACGAAACAGTACATATTTATATTGAAGGTACATGGAACTTCAACTATAAAGAAACACACTATGAAATTCAAACCAAATACAGAGAAATTGAAAAATGTGAATAATACGTTTCATATCTATTTTCACCCCTTTTCAATAGCCCCTATCGTTTCCCGTCGGCGGGGCACACGTTATAAATATATTCTTGATAATTTCTGTTGAACCCCTTATTTATGTTCTATGTTTACAGCTAGAACTTCTAAAGAAAAACTTCAAAATGAAATACAGAAGGTAAACTTTTATCCTTAGTACTGCAATAAGATAGCATGGAGCTTGATAAACGCTTAGCAAAGATAAAGCACCTTAGGAATAAGGTAGATGGCATACTTTTATTCAGGAACGACCCTAATTTTTTCTATTTTACGAACTCTTATGCAGAGGAAACTTTCTATTATAATTTTTCAAGCCCTGTTATAATTTCTACCAGATTCGGTGCTGAGCAGGCAAAGGAAGGCTGGATAAGGAAAATAAAGGTTAGTGATGTAAAGAAATGGTCAGATTTTTTCAGGGTAGTAAGCAGCGTTGTTGGCAAGAAGGATGTTATAGGCATTAATAAAAGCGGATTATCTGCTTCATTTTTTGACAGGCTGAAAAGAAATATACATGTGAGAGACATAAGCAAAGCCCTGGAAGAGGCAAGGATGATTAAAACCGCTTATGAGATAAAGTGCATAAAGAGGGCTTGCTCTATAAGCAATAAGGTATTTAATGAGGTTAAGGATGATATCAAGCCAGGCATAACTGAGAACGAGGTTGCTGGGCTTTTTGAGTTAACTGCAAGAAGGTATAATACAAAGTTAGGTATTATTACAGCTTTTGGCAAGAATACAAGGATACCGCATCATGTGCCTACTGGAAAAAAACTAAAAAAAGGAGAGCCTGTTTTGATGGATTTCAGTATTGCTTACAAGGGCTATTTATCTGATGTTACCAGAATGATAAACAGCAGGCTTGAAGACAGGCTGAGAAATATTATGAACGGTCTATGTCCAATGATCAAGCCAGGTGTGAAGACGAGCAACCTTGAAAAATTTGTAAGAAAGAAACTTGGCAGTGATGAAAAATATTTTACACATGCCCTTGGCCATGGTGTTGGTATTGCTATTCATGAGAGTCCGTGGATATCTTCAAAAAGCAAGGATGTACTAAAGCCAGGCATGGTCTTTGCTATTGAACCAGGCATTTACATGAAAAATGAAGGTGCAAGAATAGAGGATGTTTTTTTAATGACAAAAAGGGGGAAGCAAAAGCTAAGCTAGTCATCGAGCATGACCGGTTTTTGCGAATCAATTTTTTTGACGTATATAACGTCTCCGCAGCTTTCGCACTGGACCTCGATGAACCTAGAGGTTTCTAGATTAATTTTCATTTCTTTTCCACAACAAACCGGTATTTTAGACATAAAAATCACCTTTTTTATAACTCAGCCTATAACTCAAATTTAAACATAAACCCTTGGTCTCAGCTCCATCTTAGTTTCAAATTAATCAGGCACCGGTCCTCTGTTCATAATTGAGAAAGCAGAATCATCCCGCTCTAGCCCTTGAACATACAATTATAGACTACTCGGAACGGATGGGATAAGCTAAACAAATCAACATTAATCGCAATACAAAGGGCGTTTAGCATATACCAACAATCAGCTTATAGACATGCTAATTTAAATAAGTTTTGGTTTTGGTCCAACTTTCCCACTTTGACTGCATAATAAATTATCTGCCAAAATATGCAAAAAAGCATAAATAGTTTACTGCATTTTGAATAGTATAAGGTGCTTTTATGAGGCTACCTGAGCTGGATATTATAAAAAATATAAGAAAGCAGGCTGGCGTCAACCAGACAGAACTGGCTAAGGCAGCAAGGGTCAGCCAGTCGCTTATAGCAAGAATAGAGAGCGGAAAAGTGGATCCGTCCTACGGCAAGGTAAAGAAAATACTTTCGGCACTGGAAAAAATAGGCAAGGGCAGGATCTTTACTGCAAAGGATATAATGAACAAAAAACTGGTTGCTATCAGCCCGAACGCATCAGTGAGGGATGCAGCTTCTATAATGAAGAAAAAAAATATTTCACAGATGCCTGTTATAGACAATGATGTTGTTGTTGGTTCATTGTCTGAAAAAAATATTATAGAGAAGATAAGCTCCGAGGAAAGCATAGATAACATCTCTCTCATTGCTGTAAAAGATATAATGAGGGAGGCTTTTCCGCAGGTAGACAAGGATTCTATGTTAAGTATAATTTCACTTATGCTGGAATACTACCCGGCAGTATTAGTAACTGATAAGGGTAAAATCAAAGGAATAATAACAAAGGCAGACTTGTTGAAATTAATGTAGAATTATTTGAAGAACAAGTCACTCAACCTCATCGCATGTTGCTCAGTTTATTTTTTTATTTTTTCTTTTTCTTCTTCATCAATATCACCAAATATAATTTAGTATTAAGTTATATATAAAGTTTTTTTATCAGGGTTTATAAATCAGAAACAACATTTCCCGCTTTCTATCAGCATTTTTGATTTTTTATTCGGTAAAATGACCTCGAGATTAATGCCTTTGTTGGTTATGAAGTCCCAATGCAGGCATGACTGGCTTTTTCCACCAGGAAACCTGTAGTTATCGCCTATTGCCACATGGACGGTACCGCCGATTTTTTCATCTGTAAGCAGATAGCCTATTATCGTATCTATTACAGGGTTCATACCAATGCCGAGCTCAGCGATATTGGTAGTTCTTAATACTTTATACAACCGCTTGTCAACAGCAATACAATTCTTCAGGGTTGTTTTCATGGCTTTTTCGTTTTTTTCAGCAGTGCTTTTATTCAGGTTTAATCTGCCCTTTTCAAAGACAAGCTTTGCGTTTTCAATCAGCTTGCCGGTAAATACGTCTGTGCGTTTTGGGCATATCAGCACGCCGCTGCCGTAGGTTTCCAATGGAGACATAAACATTTCTCCGCACGGCAGGTTGCTGTGCAGGTCTTTATTTTTTATATCAACATTGCTTACGTAACCATCATCAACCATTGGCCGCCTGCCTTTTACCCTGAGGGTAAGGTCTGTTCCGTATTCATCGTATACATGGGCATATTCGGCATTTATTATATTTGAGTATAAAAAATTCGCCTTTTTCGTAAGGTCTTTGTGGCGTATTAACATGCCATTAAAGATAAATTTTTCCAGGAGCGAGAATTTTATGTTGAGCTTGGCCGCCATTTCTTTAGTAGGATAGCCGACAAGACAGGTCTTTATTCTGTATTTTTCTATTTTCTTTTGTATAGGTTCATATGATTCATGGGCAGCTGATAATTTTTTAGGCGGGAACTTTTCAGCTACTCTCGGGTCTTTCAGTTTTTCAAGGCTAACATAATTGTTGGCTGCTTCCATAAGCTTTAGCGAAAGTTTAGATGTTTTTCTTATATAACTGGTTGGTATTTCTGCATATAGTCTTTTTGAAAAAGTGTCAGAGCTCATACCCATGGATACGTCATTGTTTTGTTGCATGGCCATGATAGCTATTTCTTCCAAAAGGTCCTGCTCATGAACACCGCCTCTAAGGATCAGGGATTCTCCTTGCTTCATGTTCATGCCCCAGACAACGCGATGTGCTATCTTTTTTCTTAGGCTACTTAACATATTCTTTTAATTGTTGGCAGGTTGTATATTAAGTTATGGTTGACAGAAGGATTGTTGTTGCATTGAAAAAATGTTTATATATAAAAAAAGACGATAGCGTACTGATAGTTACTGATACGATCAAGTGTGGACTTGCAAAGAGGTTTGAGCTGGCAGCTAGGGCGCTTAGCAATAAGGTCAAAACAATAACAATGAGACCAACAGGACAGCATGGGACGGAGCCACCGAGCAACGTGGCAAAAGAGATGATGAAGCATGATGTTATTATTGCTGTGACAAGATGGTCTATAACACATACCAATGCAAGAAAGGCTGCAAGAAAAAAAGGCGCAAGGATTGCATCTTTGCCTAATTTTACTGAGAATATGATAGATGCATTAGGCATTGATTATAATAGATTGGAAAGCACAAGCAAAAAAATTGCCAACATTCTTATGAAAGGAAGGCGTGCCCATATAACAACGCCGTATGGAACAGATGTAAAATTTTATCTTAATAAACATGTATTTATGGAAACGCCTAAGGAGGGTTTCTTTAATATGCCGCTTGGAGAGGTTTGTGTTGCGCCTAGCAAAATGCACGGTATACTGGTATTCAATTCGTACCAAGATCTTATCAAAAAGCCGACAAAAATGATCATAAAGAACAACAGGATAACTGATTTTGAGAGTTCGCATAATGGCAGGATAATAAAGAAGATATTGTCTGCTGACAGCAAGGCGCGCTATGCTGCCGAATTTGGCATAGGCGCCAATTATAAGGCAAAAATTATTTATAATATATTACAGGACGAGAAGGTTATAGGTACATGCCATATAGCTTTTGGCACCAACATTAATTTCCATGGAAGAAACAAGAGCAGGGTTCATATAGATTTAATGCTATTAAAACCTACAATTAAAATTGATGGAAAGATAATAATGGAGAAGGGTAGACCGTTATGGTAGCGCATATCTTCCGCTCTTATGATGTAAGAGGAATTTACAAAAAAGATTTAGACGAGAAGATAATGGAAGGCATAGGCAAAGCCCTTTGGCAAACTACAAGAGATGATATTGCTGTTGGAATGGATATGCGCACATCGAGCCCGAAACTGCGCGAAGCATTTATTAAGGGCGTAACTGCTAAAAAGAAGGTTTATGATTTAGGGCTTGCTCCTATGGGAGCTGCTATGTTTTACGCATGGAAACACAAGCTAATGCTTGCGTACATAACTGCTTCACACCTAGCTAAGGAGTGGAATGGCGTTAAGTTCTTTCATGCTGATGGTATTGGATTCGTAGAAGAGGAGAACTTCAGAGTAAGGGATATTTTTTTAAGAGGAAAAAATATTAAGGGCAAGGAAGGGCGGATTTCTTTAGCTGATAATAATAAGGCAATTAATGATTACAAAACTTACCTGCTCTCTAAAATAAGAATGAAAAAGAAACCCAGGATTGTTATTGATTGCGGGAATGGCATGGCAAGCATTATTGCGCCTCAGCTATTCAGGGAAGCAGGGTGCGAGGTTTTTACAATATTTGATAAATTAGACGGAACGTTTCCTAACAGAGACCCTGAACCAACAGCTGAGACGATAAGCGAGCTAAAAAAAGAGGTAAAAAAGAGAAAGGCTGATATCGGAATTGCTTATGATGGAGATGCTGACAGGATGCTGATAGTAGATGATAAGGCGAGGGTGGTTGTGCCTGAGCAGATTGCATATTTTGTTCTTTCAGAATTACTAAAAAAGGAAAGCGGACCGATAGTTGCTAATGTTGAGTGCACAAAGGCTGTGGATGATGTTGCATTGCAATTCAACAGAAAGGTTTTTCGCATAAGGGTTGGCCACCCATATCTTGTCAAAGAAGCAAAAAAAAGAAAGGCCGCTTTTGGCTTAGAAAGCGCTGGGCATTTTGTGCTGCCGAGCTTGGTGCCGTTTGATGATGCTCTTGCTGTGAGTTTTTATGCAGTTAGCGTGCTGTCAAGGCTTAAGAAAAAACTTTCTTCTATAGTTGATGAGATACCAAGATATTTCTTTGAGCGAATAAATTTCAACTGCGCAGATGAAAAGAAATTTGAAGTAATTGAGAAACTTAAAACTGAGCTAAAGAAGGAATATCGTAACATCAACGAAATGGATGGGATAAGGATAGATTTTCCTGAGGGCTGGGTTCTGATAAGGGCATCTAACACAGGGCCGACTATAAGGCTAACAGTTGAGGGAAAGACAAAGAAGGGTTTTGATGAATTAAAAAAAAGATTTAATGAGAAGCTTAGATCGGGTCTAGCTGTGACATGAATTTTCTGGTTTCTTCCAGGGATCCGAAATCGCCGATGTCAAACCAATATTGATCAAAGACAAAGGCGTATACCGCGTCTTTGGCTATAAGCCATTTAAGGAAATTGCCTGGTGCATCTTTTGGCTGGCCTTCAGCTATATACTTAGAGAACAAGCTAACTGTTTTTTTTGGAAACATGTAGCAGCAAGTGGAAGCAAGGGTTGATGCTGGTTTGGCTGGCTTTTCTTCAAAGGCTATTATTTTGCTTTTGGTGTCTATGCTAAGTATTCCATAAAGCCTTGCCTTGGCCAGATCTTTGACATCAAAGGCAGCTACAACAGGCTCGTTTTTTGCTTGGAAGAATTTTATAAAATCCTTCATGTAGAAACCGAACAAATTGTCCCCGGCTATTATCATGCAGTCGTCACCAATACGCTTTTTCTCAATTACGTAATTTATTCCAGCTATTGCACCAAATTTTTCTCCCTCACTTGTAGTAGGTTCTGTTATAATTGATATCGGTATTTTAGAGTTGGTTGTGTTTGCCCATGCATGGAAGTCATGCTCGAATTTTTTGTTGGTAGAAACAATAATTTCATCGATTTCATAGACATGCTTCATTTTTTCAAGTATGTGGCTTAAAATAGGTCTGCCTGCTATGTCTAACAAGGCCTTGGGCTTATTTTTCGTCAACGGCCACAACCTTGTTGCATAGCCGCCGCAAAGGAAGATTACTTTCATTTTCAAAACCTTTTTGAAAAGAGATGCGATATTTTATTTAATGCACCTCATGACAATAAAATGACTGCACGGGTTTTTATAGATTAAGAATATGTGAAATTATGGAAAACGAAAAAAAGTATTTGATAAGAGAAAACGGAAAGGATTATGTTGAGCAAGCTTTTTACGGGCTTTACAAAACCGTTGATGATCTTATTGCTGATATTACTCAGAGAGGCAAACTCATTAAACAGGGATATCTGCCCGTAATTACTGCCATGGGATTGGCAAGGCAACTGAATATGGAGATAGATTTTGAGCCAGAAGAGGCAAGATTAAGAGACATAGAAAGCAAGTATTTTTTCACTTTCAAAAAAGGCGAGGGGCTCTCAAGGCATCACAAAGAAATAGAAATCAGCTTAGAATGGTTTAACAAATACTGGTGTCTGACAGAGGGATCAAGAATTTACAAGAAAAGGTTAAAGCTACCTTATGATAAGTATAAAGTTGAATTTGATATGTATATTTTCTGGGCCAAAGACTGGGATCTTATTGTTGCTGAGGTTGAGACACCAACTGTAGAGGAGGCAGAGAGGCTTGTACCACTAGGCAAGGATGTAACAAACGAGGAGAGATGCAAGGCCAAGTACTTAGTGAGATAAAACAATAGAGGTTGCAATTATTTCCAGTTCATTTTTATAAAATGCTACTTTGCCTGTTACTTTGATTTTATCGCCTTCTTTTAGTTCGGCTTCAAGATTTGCATCTTTCTGGAACATGACTACCTGAATGCTGTTATTAGTTTCGGAAAGACTGATGAAAATATTGCCGTCATTAAGGGCATAGGAGCTTATACTGCCCTGCGTAACTACCTCCTGGCCTACATGGCTCTGGCTGATGTCTGATATGCTTAATTCCTTTGGTTCTATAAACTGGACTATAAAGAAGAGGGCGATAACGCCGATTACTGACATTGCTAGGCAGAGTTTCATTAGTTGCGGATCGGAGAGCATTAAAAGTATAATATAAGAGGAAAGGATAAAAAGAAAAAATAACACAATTAAAAAAGAGTTGGGAATAAATGGTCGATATCAATTTTATTATAGCTCAAAAACCTCAAGGTCTTCATATTTTGGGCCTCTTGGAGTTAGCGTGCTTTGCTTGAGTTTTATTTTGTCTATATTAAATGAACCAAAACTTTCTGTTTCGTATCGCTTGATTATATTTGCGATTATATCTTTGTTGCGCGGCGAGCGGACTCTTGCTATGGTTAGATGCGGTATAGCTTCTTTTTCTGGTTCTCCTATATCTTGCAAGGCATCTGCAACAGCTTTATGTAGGTTAGCGAAGTCTTGGGATTTTGAGCCAATCCATATGACACGGATGTAGTTTAAATTTGGAAATACGCCTACGCCGCTGAGTAAGATGAAAAAGGCTTTATGGTTGCTTGTGGATTCGGATAGTTTTTGTTTTACTTGGTTGATGGTTGTTTGATCTAGATCGCCTAGGAACTTCAGGGTGAAGTGCAGGTTCTTGGGTTCAACTAATTTTACGTCAAAGGATGAGAGCTGATCCTGGAATTCTTTTATTCCTGATTTCAGCTCTTCGGGTATATCTACAGCAACAAAGCAGCGCATAACTATGTAATAATGCGATATTCTTTAATAATTTCAGGCATTTAAGAAAACTGTGAGAGCTATTATATTATTTTTGATAAGATGACTAAATTACCCAAAATTATCATGAATTTGGCTAAAGCAAGGCAAGGTAACTTTTATATAGTCAGCTGGCTAATTTATTCCTGTGTGAGAGTGTATGGGAAGGAAAAAAGGCTTTGACAAGAAGAAGATAGGAGCTATTATTAATGTATTAGTCAAGAACCCAGACGGTATATGGATAAGGCAGATAGCAAGATATGCCAGAATACATCATTCTACTGTTACCAAGTACGTTGATACGGTACTAAAACCACTGGTAGAGGATGTCAGCTTAGGCAGCAGCGGCAAGCCGCTGCTCAGGGTCATAAGACTTAAGCCTTTTGTTATTGAGAGGCTTGGCGAGGGTAAGAGCATAGATCAGGTACTGAAAATACTGCAGCTAATCGACAAAATAGCCTAATTCTTGAATATTGCTCGAATATTAATTGGTTATATTTATTCTTTATTGGCCTGAAAAGACTAAATCTGGGTTTTCTTGCCTTTAAATCAAATATTTTATTTTTAATTTTGTATTTTAATGCTTTTTAGCCTCACGAAATAGGCTATAACACTCACAAATTGTGAGGTGTGAGATATGGTTTTCGTGAAGGTTTCGTGAAGTTCATTATGAACTTGATGAATGTTTCATGGCTTTTCGTGAAGGTCTTGTGAAGATGCATGAAGACTTCGTGAATATCTGTGAATATGGATGAAGGAAATATGAACATTTCATGAAGGTCTAACAATTTTTCGGCTTTTGTTTTTAAGAATCTACGAAAACTCACAAACAAAAATTTATTACAATTAAAAACCATAGTAAAAACCTCACAACCTTCATTTTATCTTCATTTAGGCTTCATAAACCCTTCATAAATACTTCACGAACTTCATTTAGTATATTTTAGTGTTCATGATGTTCACGTGAACTTCATGTGAATTCATAATATGAAGTTCATGAAATGGTAAAAACGTTCATGAAGGTCTGTGAAGATGGTTTGGAATTGATGAACTTCACGGAAAAAAATATGAACTTGAGTAACTAAATGCTTAATAATTGTCGTTTCCAATGAATAGTTATGGATGAGGAAAACGATAGGGATAAGAATACGGTACCAATACCCGAGTTTTTAGGGAATAATAAAGATGCTCAGGCAGGGGAAAATGATGAAATAGAATATTCTGAGCAGGATGCCAAAGATAAGGCATTTAGGCAGGCCCAAATACCTGAAAAAAGGCCTGAAAAAGCAGATGAGGCACTAACAGAAACAGCATTTAAACAGGAGAATGTGATAGATTGGTTCAAGAAGCTTGGCTGGTCTAGAAGCCCGTTTACTTTTAGCATATTACCATCGCTTTTTGTTGGCTACAAGGAGCAGCTAGAGAAGGCTATTGTTTTAATCAAAGAGGGCCACAAGCTATTTCTTGTTGTAGGCCCTACTGGTTCAGGCAAGACTAGCATGCTTAAATGGATAGTCGGGCATGTGCCAGGCAATGATTATATTTATATTGGAAAGCCGCCACATAGGCCCGAGGATTTTGTTGGAATATTCAAAGACAGGTTTAAGAACCCTTGGTACCTGCGGATTTTTAGGCCATTTATCTCTAACATAAAAAGCCTTTATCAGGTTCCGGAATTCCTGAATAAAAAACTTAAAAATAAACGCCTAATTGTTATGTTTGATGAGGCGCATGAAGCTAGCTTGGATGTACTGGAGTGGCTGCGCGTTTTAAGTGACCAGGTTGATAACATGTGTGTTATTGCTTCTGGCCTGCCTGTTATTGATGAAAAGCTCAATGAACTGGAAACCTTTAGAAAAAGAATAGCTGCAAAAATAGAGCTTTTATATCTAACAAAAGAAGAGACAGCTGAATTAATAAAAAAGAGGATAGAAAGTGTTGGCGGTTCTGGAATAGAGCCTTTTGATATGCAGACCATAGAATTGATCTATGAAAGAACAGGTGGTTTTCCAAGGGAGATTCTTAAGGTTTGTGATGATCTTGTGAACAGGGCTTCAAACCTTGGAAGGAGCAAGATAACGCAGGAGCTGCTTATGCTGGATATCCGGGAAAAGCCTAAAACCATTTCACTAGATATTATAGAAAAAATGACTCCAATGCAGAAAGAAATAGTTGAGATGCTTGGCAGAAAGGCAAGCACACCTGGTGATATTGCCAACATGACAGATCTTAAAAAATACAAGAGCAGACAGCATGCTGTAAGGAGCATTAATAATATTCTGAAGGTTTTAATGCAGGATGGCTTTGTAGAAAGGAAGAGAAGTGACAAGGCCTTTGTGTATCAGCTTTCACCAAGAATAAAAACCTTGGTAGTAAAGTCATAAAAAAACTGCATTTATCCCTAACATAAAAAACCAGAAAATGACATATTCTTTGCTTTCTTTGCGTATGTCTTTCTGAATTCTTACCATCAACAAATATCTTTGGGTGTGTTTTTCTGAAGAATTCAAAAATGATAAAGCTATTTAAGTTTTAGATGAATATATTGATACTATAAGGTGATAGAATGGTAATGAACCGAGGAAGGGAAATGATTGGCAAGATAGTTGTTTCTGAGGAAACAGGAAGAAAATTCGGTGTTGTAGGAGACATAAACTTCGTGTCTGAAAGCGGGGAGTTGCTTAATATTGTTATTGTAGAGCCAACTAAACACAGCGACGAACTGAATTTAGAGAGAGACGACAGCAACAGGATGCTTATACCATTTTCTTCTGTCAAGAGTGTCGGTGATTTTGTAATAATCGCTGAGAAAGAGATTGTTTAATTTTTCGCTTAATTTTTGATTTTAATGAAAAGACCTTATTATCTCTAACATAAAAAAACCAATAACAATAAAATAGGAAAATTTTTATTTATCCCTTATGCCTTCTTGTGTGATTAAGAAGACTGCTTCGCCTTCTGGCAGATTCGGCGCGTCTATTAATTTTACTATTCTAAGATTCTGCTTGCTTTTTCTTGCATACAGTCTGTAGGTGGCTGCATGTGCAAGGACGTGTCCGCCTATGGCTGCTGTGGGATCACCGAACATTACATCTGGTCTTGCCATGACCTGGTTGGTTATGTAAACAGCCATGTTATAAACCTCAGACATTTTTTGAAGTGCGTGCAAATGCCTGTTTAATTTCTGCTGCCTTGGTGCGAGTTCGCCACGGCCGCTATAATCAGAGCGGAAATGAGAGGTTATGGAGTCTATTATCATTAACCTTATGTCTTTTTCTTTTATGATGTCTTTGGCTTGTTCTGCGAGCACGATCTGATGGTCGCTGTTGAAGGCCCTTGCAACATATATGTTTTTAAGAACCTTTTTTGTATCTAAGCCAAGGGCTTCAGCCATTTGCATTATTCTTTCTGGCCTGAAGGTTGCCTCGCTGTCTATGAATAAGCAGCGGCCATTAAGTCCGCCTTTATCTTTTGGCAGCTGAACATTAACTGCTAATTGAAAGCCTAGCTGGGTTTTACTTGATCCAAAGGCGCCGTGCATCTCTGTTATGGCCTGGGTTTCAACACCGCCTCCAAGAAGATCGTCCAGGGCTTTGCTGCCTGTTGTTATCTTTCCTATGCTTTTTCTTTTTTCCAGTGCCTCATCAGCTGTTTTGAAGCCCATGTCCAACTTGCTACGAGCTGCTGCTATTATTTTTTCAGCAGTAGCTTCGCCTATTTCGCATATGGATGAAAGCTCGCCAGAAGAAACAGCCGCTATCGACATAATGTCTTCATAGCCTGCTTCTCTAAGTTTTTGTGCGCCTTTGGGGCCAATGCCTGGCAGGTCTTCAATGCTTAATTCTTCAGACATAAAATCCACAACAGTTTATTTCTTACAGCTTAAACGTTGTTGTAAATGAATAAAAAACCATACTATTGAATTTAGTTTATAAGCATTCACTGCTCAGTCAGTAGTTCGATTTCCTGCCTGATGTTTTGGGGTTCAATGGTGTTAACAATGAATTCTAACCGTTCGAAATACTTATTTTTTCTTACCCTACCCTCGAATATCATGTCTTCACCAAGCCTCACTTTTTCAATTAATCCTGGCATTGCTTTTGCATCAAAGATATTTTTTGCCTCGGCCTTACTTATATTCAATATCCTTTCTGCGTTTTTTCCGAAGAAAACTACACGCATGTTCGCAGTGCCGTCGTCCATTATGCCTGATATCACAAGCCTGTAATCTGGATCTACTTTACCATGGTCTTTACACTGATTATCTTTTATGGTTGTTCCACAATCAGGACAGACAACAAAGAACGGACTGGTCTCAAAAACATACATTAAGGCTGCTCGCACCTCCTTTACATCGTTTTCCTTTAGATCTACTATCCTGCTTCGTTCATATTTTCTTTCTTCCATGGTTAACTGCTCTAAAGGCGGGATCTCTGCATCAGTTTTATTTATTGAACCAAAAGGGCCTAATCTTATTTCTGTGCCAAAGCTGCTCTCCTTAACAGAGCCATGCATACGGACAACATCACCAACAGAAAAATCTGCTGCTTTTTTTATTTCGTCGTTCCAGAGCGAAAGCCGCGCAGTGCCTGTTTCATCTGCTATAAAGATGCTCATAACACTGCCTTTAGCACGCTCTGTAGAGAATTCCCTAATGCCTGATATTCTCACAATTCTTCCGACAATATCAACATTTTGCATGCCTGGAATAATGTTGGCTATTCTAAGACGCTCGGTTTCTCTTATTAACTGCACACCAAGTTCTTTGGCTACGATGTAGGCCGCGCCTTCATCAGAAATAAGGTCTGATAATTCTGCCTGTTTTTCGCTTATTTTTAATTTTATTTCCTGCTCGCTTAGATTAGAAAGCGATGATATTTTTTTGATGAGTTCGTCGATCATAACAGAATTAATATTGCAGAAAAACGTTTAAAGTCGTAATAAGATACCTAAGGTTTTAATATTCTTCTACAACCTTCTTTGCAAGCTTGATGTCATGCTTCATTACGGTTCTTCGTTTGCTGTGCTCTGAGAGTTTTTTTGCTTCTATGACTATGAGCTTGGCTTTTTCCTCGAGTATTTTGGCTAACTCTGCAGCTGCTTTGTTAGATACGCGCTTGGCGCCTGCTCTTTTGAATAAACGCCGAATTGGCTGGATAGTCAATTCACCCATAATTACCATTTGTAGGATAGGTATTTATTAATTATTAACATGATTTTACAGGAATTTTATGCAGATTTTTACAAAAAACTTATTTAAATACTGGAAGATATATTTTATTGTATACTATGAGATGCATTATCTATATTGATGCAGCTCAATTCAAAAATACAATATGCGGAGTATATTAGGTGTTTTGAAAATGAGATCAAAGATGGTTATGATGATCTCCTTTCAAAACAGAAGTTTATAAGGTGTTTTGAAAATGAGATCAAAGATGGTTATGATGATCTCCTTTCAAAACAGAAGTTTATAAGGTGTTTTGAAAATGATTGACAAGCTAGAATTAGAAGAACTTTTCCTGAGGAAAAAGCCCATAAGGCTGCTTATGAATATAAAGCTTGGCAGTGCAAAGTATGTTTCTGTTCTTGCTAAAGAAACTGACTGCACATATTCTCATACTGTAAAGCTATTGGATATTTTCAGGAATTTAGGCTTAGTGGATTTTGAGAAGACAGGAAGGATAAAATACGTTAAGCTTACACAGGATGGGATAGAATTAGCCCAGGATTTTGAAAGCGTTCTGAGAAAGTTCAGCAAACTCAGGTCAAAAAAGAAGTGATGATATGGGAAAAAAAGGGTGGAGTTCTGCCTGTTGTTGCGGCAGCTGCCCCACAGGCATGGCAGTAGTGTCATCATTATTTCCAGTTGCTGTCTTCAATTCTTTGAAAATAAGGAACAGGAGTTTTTTGACTATAATAGAATATTATCAAAATAAAATAGATCCTTTAATAAAAAAAAGGCTGCATGTAAAGAGGATATGCAGGTACCATCCGACTTGCTCTGAATATACAAAAGAGGCAATAGAGAGATACGGCTCTTTCTTGGGCACTATCAAGGGCATAGGCAGATTAATGAGATGCAATCCGCTGTTTGCTGGTGGGTATGATCCGGTAAGATAAATGAAATCCTCTTTGCTTGGTTTCTTGTTGGATTTCTTTCTGACTTCTTTGCAGTAAGGTTTTCTGTAGAAGTCAAAAATAATTAAGGTAAATGATCCATCCCACATACTTCCCACAAGATTTAAGAGCTTTTTGTCTATAGTTCTAAATGTGTTGCTATGCCGGATGATGTCCAAACATATTTTAATCCAAGAAAGGGAACACTTGAGGTTAGGTTTGGGAATCAGTCTGACATAATAGATGAAAGAAGTAAGTTAACAAATAAATTCTTGGAAGGTGTTTATGAAAGTTTTGTGGATGTTGAAAAAACAGAAAAGGTTAAAACCAAAGACATTAATTCAATTTATAATATACTTACAGGTAGTGGAAGGCGTTTAGCTGGTGTAGAAAAGGATTACTCAGGGGCTGTTAAAAAACTTGAGCTATATCCACAAACTATCACTGAGAGTAATATTGCTTATTTAAGGCGTACTTTGCTGCAAGCCCTTGAAAAGGAGAGAATGCATAATTTTTCTTTAAGAGATAAATGGGAAAATATAAGCTATTTTTTTGTAACAGCAGACCTTTGTATTGATGCTGCTGCAATTGCAATGGGTGTATATAAATGGGTGGTTACTGATAAATGGGAACAAGGACTTGAGGCATTTGGTTTTATGGCTGTTATCGGGGCAGGTTTGCTAGGTGCAAGTTATGCATTTAAGAGGGTCAAGGAGATTCCATACAAAAGAAAGAGCAGATATTCAGCTCGTTTGTCTGCTATTCCATTGATGCTGCATGCTAAAGCAGCTAAGGATAAGGCATCTAGGGAATATTTAATAGCGCCTGATGAAAGAGCAGCTCCTGATGCTTCGGCAGAAGAAGCAAAACAAGAACAGAGTGTTTGAACTTAATTATTTCTCATTATGCTTTAATTCTGAACAAAAATGATGACTTTTTAAGTTGGGTTTTTAGAAAAGTGTGTTACTCCAGGCTTTGGTTGTAATTATTATCAAACACCACAAAAAATAAAAATGCCTAGAACAAAAGGTGTTAGTGAGAACCCTAGGGCATGTGCCAAAGATATGGAAAACAGGGCATTTTATGGCTCTACTCCAGGTAAAAGATGAAGGTGTTTTTATGCCAGACAATAGGCAAATATCTCTAACAAAAGAAAAAGGTTGTTCGGTGGTAATAAAATATACTCATGCAGAATGGAAAGAAGTAATAGCTGGTAAGAAGCAACTACCTTATTGTCCTGATTTAATCGAGATTAATAGACACGAAGTAACAATTTACCCATCAAATAAGGGTTATTGTATAGGTATGGGGTGATAATTATGCCGAAAAAGAAGCTTTCTGATATAGTTTTTCAGAGGATTGGGCCGCCTGATCACAAGACAAGCCTTACTGTAGAGGACCTTTCAGATGTGCTAGTAAGACGATTAGGATTAAAAAGAAAGGAAAGCAGGTCTAATCATTCGAAACTGTTATTAGAATTCATAAAATTCAAGAAGGAAAATATACCACTTTCTATAGAAAAAATATCACAGGTTTTAGGAGTTTCGCAATCGCAGACATACGAGGAGATAAGGAAGTGGCGATCGCTTGGCTTAGTCGAATTTGTAAAAATGCCATCAGGAGAGGATTTTATCAAGGGCTATATGCTGACTTCAAATACAGCCAACCGCCTGATAGATCGCGTAGAAGCAGCAACCAAGAGCTTTATGCGAAAGACGAGACGCATAGCCAAGGATTTTGACGATCTTCTTATGTTAGGGATAGCGCGGGCTGAAAGGCCTGAAAAGCCAGAGGAAAAACAATTAACAAAGGAAGAGACTACAGCTGAGGAAATACCCGAAGAAAGCAAGGAAGAAATAGCTGAAAATAAGGAAGAACAAGACTGATCTACCTTTAACTATATTTTTTATGTGAGGGATAAATACGATTTTTCACAATTATGTTTTATATTATATATTTTTAATAATATCTTATAATTTGAATTGTTTGTTAAATATATTTTCAAAAATACTTTTCTTTTGTGAGAGATGGAACTGAAATTATAGATTGTATAATATATATTTATGATAGTATATAGTAATTAGTATTCTTCGTCAACTATATTTTATAGAACATATTTTCTGAATGCATACCGTAATGTGAGAGTTAAAGTGGGGTGCCTATATTATATATAATGCCAGGGTTGTTTATTATTAGCTAGAAACGCGAAATATAACTAAATTGTGCATACCTGATACTTTTGGTTATCAAACGTGAGCGGGAAAACCCACGCTCTTTTGGGATGAAAGCGAACCTAAAAGGATAAGTTTAAATATATTTGCATATAATAGATATATATGAATATAACAACAGTTCGTGTATTAAAATCCACATTAAAAAGGCTCAAAGAGCTTGGAAAAAAAGAAGAAACTTATGATGAGATAATAAATCGGTTGATTGATAAATATGAAATCACAAAAGATAATTAAATGTAAGATAACATATTTGACCAACATAAAAGCTCAACAATTGGAAACAGAGCATCATAACTTGCAAAATCTATTACAATTAGAAAGAGAGGGCTTAGATTTTCTGCCAATATATCAAAATATTCCATTACATTCAGCAAATAAGCAACAAGCATTAAGGTTCTACAAAAGGATTTCAACAGATAAAATATATGCTATTTCTATTCGCAACGATATAATAAAAGTTGAGCTTAAGCCGAATAATAAAATATCTAAATACTGGTGCAAGATACCTGTCAAACAAAGATATGGTGGGATTTGGGTCGCTATTAAACCACATAAAAAGGACATTGATTTTTCTCAATACAAACTCGGAGAATCAAAACTATTCAAAAAGAAGAATGAATGGTGGATTTACATAACCATCATAAGAGAAGTTCAGATAAAAGATTCATACTCTAACATTCTCGGCATAGATTTAGGAAGCAAAGTAATAGCAACTGTCTGTGGCAGTTTTTACAACCAGCGACCAACATTCTATGGCAGGGAAGTTAGAGGAATAAGACGCCATTACCAATATATCAGAACAGAGCTTGGAAAGAAGAAACTACTAAAGAAAATAAAGCAACTTTCAGACAAGGAACATCGAATAGTAAATGATTTGTTGCATAAGATTTCCAAACAAATTGTAGAGAAAGCAGAACAAACAGATTCCTATATTGTGCTTGGAGACCTAAAAGGAATCAGAAACTCTACAAAAAACAAAGGCAGAAACTTCAGAAGAATCGTCAGCAATATGCCTTACCTGAAGTTAACGCAGTTCATAGAATACAAAGCTAAAGAAAAAGGCATAAAAATAATAAGAATTTCTGAGAAAGGAACTTCTAAGATATGTTCTAAATGCGGGTATGAAGATAAAGGAAATAGAAAATCACAAGGTTTGTTTAAATGCAAACAATGCGGATTTGAGCTTAATGCTGATGCAAATGGCGCCAGAAACATTTTAAAATTTTCAGATGGCTATACGCTACCTGAACGAGCTATGAGTGAATTAGCTCTAAACTCCAATCAATTGGAGAAGCCCACATGCTTTAGCGGTGGGTAGTTCACAAGCTTTATATCAGCTCTTTACTAATAATAATTGTGAGCTTTTTCGAAGATATTAGAAACAGGGTCTTTGGCAAGAAAAGGATCAGTATTGAAGAAATTGAGAAGAATGTAGAAGTATCAAAGCCTGCTGAACCTGCTACAGAAAAGCCAAAGGAAGAAACTGCTTTAAAACCTCCGTTGAAAGATAAGACTATCGATTCTCATAGCTATCAGCAAAAAACCGATAATGATAACAATGACCTAACAATTCTCATTCAAAAGGTTGATAATCTTGCAGCTAAGCTGGAAGAACATGATGCTAAAATAGCCGGGAAGATAGATGGAATACCAGATCAGATAATGCCGCTTCTCAAACAATTCAGGGTCGCAAGGACACCTGTGGCTAAGCAGACTATTGCAGACGAGGTCATGAAAAAGATGCGCCTAGGAGTAGAAGAGCTTATAGATGTTGGCATTGTATCAATTATCAAGGAATATGGCCAGATATCCAGCTTAGAGCTCAGGAACCAGGCACTAAAGAGAGGAATCTGTGCTTCAGCTTCGGTTTACAGGCATCTTGAGAATTTAGTAGCAAGTGGCAAGATAAAGAAGGAAAGGTTCAAAAAGAGGGTTCTTTACACTATACCACTAACCTCAGAGGAGCAGAAATCAACAGAAAAAGAGCAAAAACCAAAAGAAATCGAGCAAAAGCCAGCAATACCACAAGAGAGCAACAAGGAAAATGTTCAATAATCACTATATCTGTCATTTTAATGTTCATTCTCAGATAATGATAATAATTGACTGATAACGATAATATTGATCTGAGAACAAGGTGATAATTCAAGCTAGTAAAACATATTTATCATTATCATTGTTATCATGATATAATGATAATTGGAATGATAATGATAGCTATATCCTGGAGACCCCCCAAAACCCGGCTTACACTTTTTTGGCTTTTAGAACTTATCAATTTTTGCAAGTTAGAAAAACAAGCTAGCAGAGGTATTACTATTGTTTCTATAAGGAATTATTATATTTTGGCGTAATAAATTATGCTTTTTGTAGCAAACCGAATTTAACCTTTATTACGCTGTTATAATGACTTAATAGCCAAAAATTTAATTGATTAACCAAACCGCCTAAGCCAGGAGAAGCGCGATGGCTTGTAGTTCTCCCCCAATATAGCTGCTCCCAGCTTCTTGAATGCTATGCTAGGTTTTGCGTGCGGCCTAAGCATGACTATCGGCGTTTTCAGGGCAAGGCTTTGAAGTATTTTTCTGTCAGAAGGAATGGTAGCTAGTATTGGTAATTCAGTTAGCTTTTCAATATCAGTTCTTTTTAACTCATGCTTTTTATTTTCCACCATATTCAGGACAAGACCAAGATGGGATAATTGGTTATGGCCTAGCTCGTTTATCACCTCCTTGCATCTAAGGATGTCCATTGCAGAGGTTAGGTAGGGTGTTGTGACAAAAAGAATCTCATCGCTTGCGTGGATGGTTGCTAAAGCCTCTCTTCCAAGACCAGGCGCAGAATCCAGAAACACAAAATCTACTTTTCCGAACAGGTCTTGCAGACAGCCCCTTAGCTTGGTTAGGTCCATGCCTGACAGGTCCTTGACTGCCAAGGATGCAGGAATAATTCTTACCTTGCTTTCGTGTTCATATAATGCATCATAAATATGATGCTCGCCTTTTAGGACGTGATTTAATGTTACAGGGGTATAGTGCAGGCCCATATGTATGCCTAGGTGGGATGTGGTTACGTTACAGTCAACTATTACAGTATTGCGATTAAATTCGCTTGCTAATACTGCCCCAAGATTGGCAACAACTGTTGTTTTTCCCACACCGCCCTTGCCAGAGACTACGCCAATTATTCTTGTCAAGCTTTTACCCCTATTTTCTTTTCAATCTCAGATAATCTTTTATCATTCTTGCTTTTAAGCTCTTCGTAGCTATTTTTAGAGATTAAACCCTCGTCATATTCCTTTTTGAGTATTTTTAGCATCTTTTCTATTTTGTCCTTTTCTTTTTGCAATTCAGCTATGGTCTTTCTTCCTACGACTAATCTCTTTGTTTCAAAGATATATTGTTTCATGGATTTTTCAAACAGCTTCATTCTTTTATTAAGCCAATAAATCACAACAATTAAAATAACAATTATAATAATTATCAAAAGCAGATAACTGGTTTCCAACGGCCTTGACACTATTATCTGCGATCTTTCTAGCTCGATTCCTGCCTTGTCAAGCATGTCTTTTATTGCCCTTATCATGTCAAGGGCAGTATCATAGTCATTCATGTCAGTATATTTTTCTACTATCCTGATCCTGTCTTTTATCTCATAAAGCATATTCATGATAGCAGTAACATTTCTGCCAGCTTTTTCTGCTCGGAGGGTGGTGTTTTCCAGTTCGCTTAGTCTGTTGCGGATTGTTTCCAGATTAAAGAGGATAAGGTCAGCCTTGGAGCTAAATACACGAATAATAGATGATACGCTGGTTGATGCCTCTGAAGTTACAGTAAGATTTATAGGATAATTGCCTGGCTTGGCTGTTAATGGAACAGCGATCCTCAAGGAAAAGGTTTCAGAAACACCAGGCATAAGATATTTTATTTTTTCAGGGGTTAGTTCTAACCAATCAGATGACACTCCTGCAACAATTAGTTTTATATTATTCAGGACAGTGCTTCCTGTATTGTTGACTTTAATGTTAGCATATTTCATCCAGCCACGTTCTACTTCTATTTCTTTTGGGTAATCTATAATATCTATTTTTGTAATTTCCTTAGCAATAGTGGTCGGAGTTACGCCACCGCCAGCAGCAGGAGCTGTTGTAGTTGTAACTGCTCCTGTAACTGTAAAGGTTGTTTCAGCTGTTGCAGGTGATGTTATTGATGGATAAGCAACACTAACTCGCAATACATGCACACCGCCTGGCTCATCATACAGTATGGTAAAAGTTTTGCCAAGTATTGTGGTTGTGCCTGCAAAGACACGGACTGAAGAAGAACTACGATACCTGCTTCCATCGTCTATCCAATAGGTAACATTGGCATCAAAATCGTCGGTCGCGCCGGCATTGGTTATATTTATTTCAAAGGTCAGGTCTTCACCTGGCGAGACAGTTGATTTCAGCGTTCTTACAGCAACATCAAATGGTCCTGCGCTAACTATCCTGAAGGCAGTTATATCGCTTTTCTGAAGGCTGTTGTAACTGACACTCATGATGGCAAGATAGTTGCCTTCTAATATGCTGCTGGTAATATTTCTGGAGTATGAATAAAAGCCTTTGGAATTTCTTGTCATGGAGTTCTTTGTAACATTGAACCAGTATGAAAGCCCGAACTGCTCTGATGTTCTGTAGAACATTATAGTTATTTCATCAGGATCTACACCAAATGCAGGGTTTTGTGCATCATAAACAAGGGCAGAAACACTGAGATCATAGCCAACATATTGGCTGCCTGGCACAACAAGCTTGGCAGCGAGGGCGTTTTCTTTAAGCACACCGAAGGTGTAGGTGCTTGTGTTGGCTGCTGTTATATTGACTGTTGCATCATCATAAGATGATAAGGCTGTTAAGGTGTAATTACCAAGAGCAGAATCAGACGGTATTATGAATACAGATGTTATAGCTCCACCAGAATCTGAGGAATAAGAGCTTCCTGAAAGAAGATAGAGCTTGGTGTTGTTGGGGCCAACAATGCTGATATTTACATTTACTCCGCTAAGACTGGCAAGCGCATCAGTCACCCTATAATATATTGATGCATAGCTTCCCTGATAATATTCATTGCTCTGAGTTCTTAGTGTAACATTGAGAAGGTTATAGACACGGACATCAAAGGTAGAATTGCCTGTTTTATTGAGGTTGTCTCTGGCATAGATCAAGATATGATATATGCCGCGCTCTGCCATGTTTCCCCAGCTACCAGGATAATTTATTGTCCATAGAGTTGAATTTATCTGGGTCATGCTGTTATTATAAACAGTTCCGTTAGGTTGCGTTATGTTTATTCTCACCCAGGCAATGCCGGTTTCGCCCTGGTCCAATATACTTGCGTTTATTTCCAATGAGCTTAGCTGCGTTGTCTGGTTTTTTGATGTTATGGTTATGATAGGAGGGCCTGTATCAAGGAAAAACACATTAGCCCAAACGCTAGAATTAAGATTATAAAACTGCTTGGATGAATTCATCTGTATAGTATAGTTCATTGACGGCTTTCTGAAGGAGTCCCATGTATAATTATATGTACCATTATCACCGCCTGCATAATAGGTATAATTGCTGATAAGGGTGAAGCTTACATTAGCGCCTGCTATAAGATTTGAGCATTCGTCTGTTGCATTGCCTATGAGCTGGATAAATTCGCCGCGTTCATATATAGAGCCAGTTGACGGTGCAACTAAATAATTTTTTAATTGACCGAAAGTTGAAAAGGAAAATATACTGGATTCATTGGACTTATAACACGAGCTACTGTAATTGGCTTTCCAGTTGGTGCTGCCTGCTGAAACTGAGCAGCTCGGATCATAATCATATGTTGCATTGCCATCTGAAGATGTGCCATTGCCGACTGTATTCCAAGCGCCAGAATAATACACAAGAAAGCTTGCATTAAAGCCAGTGATATAAACATTCTTGTCAAGGTCGCGCAGCCTTATGCCAATAGTGACGTTACCGCTGGTCCTGTTTACCTGTGTATTATTGCCTGTGAGATATTCTATAGCAAGGTCATCTGATTCTATTGAAGGTCCATTGTATGCGCTTGTATTAGCTGCACCATGATAAGCATCGCGATACTCGAACTTATAACCAGTTCCATAATCACTACAACTGAAGGATACTGACCAATTCAGTCTGCCTGGCGGGGTTATGGTTTGGGTGCTGTTGCTTGTCCATGATCCGCTGATATTCAGCCAAAGTGTAACATTGGCCAGGTCGTTCTCATTATCAGTTACATTAACAAAGTAAGTGAAGGTTTCTCCCCATCCGCCAGTAGTTGGTGTAACAGCAGCATTGCTTAGGACAGGCATATACTGAGTTTCACTGCTGCCTTGAATTATTGTTAATGAAGGTGTTGTATATCTTGCTACAGGATAGAATTTAATCCAGTCAACTGCTGAGCCATAAGTGCCATAGGAATCTGAGCAGGATGGTTGGTTTGAGCTGTCGCTAGTGAACCTAGAATAGGTTGAATTGCCTGTCAGGTTCACGATCTCAGACCATGTGCCTGATTTTCCATTGCTTGGGTATAATGAAGTTCCATTAAGAAGATATGCAACATCATAGCCAGCTTCGCTGCATCCTTTCCACGAGACAGTTATGAGCCTGGCCCAGGTCCTGTTCCATGTAGGCGAGGTTACATCCATACCAGCTGTATAGCCTGATCTCCAGTATGGGTATTCTGATATTCTGCTTATGTCTGTTTTGTTGACATTTTCTATTTTATCAAAATAGATATAGAAAGTACGATTGACAGTTGTAATAGTTCCGTTAGCTATCCATGTTACATTGCCTTTGTCAAAGGTTTCATTTTCGAAATCATACGGTATGCTGTCTGTTTCAACAACACGTATAGAATTCGGATCAAAAGACCCGTTAAGCAACGATGAAAAATTTATATTGGTTCTTACTGTGGCATTTTCAGAGCTTCCGCTATAGCTTACGTTTACCGCGATTCTGTAGTGCCAGTCTGTATTCCACCAGGCAAAGGAAACAGAGGAAAGGCTAAGAAAAAACAAAAGACTAAATATTACAACCGCCTTCATTTTACCGCCTTAAATATTTTCAACGCCGATCTTGCCTATTAACTTCGCCAGATCTCTGGCAAGGTTTTTTACCTCTAGCAATTCACCAGAAACAAGGTCCACATCCTTTCTTATGGTATATAATTCATCAAATCTTTCTTCATAATCTTTTTTTCTTTTTTCAAGTATTCTTTCCAGGTTTTCGATCCTGTCGATAAGTTCGCCTGTTGGAATGCTCTTGTTTATCGCGTAGAGTTCGTCAAACTTCTTTTTATCTTCTATCTTTTTTTCTTCTATTACTGTTTCCACGTCAGTTATCCTTGCTTTCAGCTGCTTTACTGTCAGATTAAAAACTGTCTCATTTTCACGGTTTTCTATTTCCTTTGCTTCTACTGCTTTTGGTAGATTGTTTATTTTTTCTTCTATTTTTTTAAGTCTTACAAACATATCAGCTGTGACGATCCGGTACGCTTCTAGCATTTCTGTCAAAGCGCCAATAAAATTTTCAGCTCCATTCATAGCTCATCAATTTTTCCTTAATAGAATTCAAATAAATTTTTGCTAGGGATGAATAGCCGAGCGCGTCTTTTTTCTCAGCTAATTTTATTAGGGATTCCAGCTCAGTGGTGTCTATATTTTTTCCTTTTAATTCATTTATTTTATTTCTAAGCTGGTATACTTCGTTAGCAAGCGATGACTCTGTTTCAGGCTCAGCATCATGCTCAGGCAAAACTGCTTCCATGTCTTTTAGTTTCGCAAGATTTCGCTGCCTGACTTCTTGATAGGTGCTTTCTGAAACAAGCCCTCTGCTGTATTCATCCTCTAGCGATGAAAGAAAGGATTTTATTTCATCAGTTTCTAATCCGGCTCTTGGCGCCTCAGTTATTGCCATAGGAGCAGCTTCTCTTTTTTGCGGTGCCTCACTCCTTGCAGCTTTAAGTTTTAGTATGTTAAGCTCATCATTTACCCTGCTTTTTGCTTTTGTTGCATCGATTACAGCTAGCTCGAGCTTATTTAATTTTTCTCCATCGAGATGCAATTTGGTTTCTATATTCCGTAGAGATTTGTCCATGATCCTCATCCACGATGAAACATCTGTTGCCTTTTCCATGGAACCTATATCTCGGATCTTATCCTCTAGGTGCACAAGTATCTTGGTGTTCTTGTCAACAACCTCGTTGTAGCTTCCCTCGCTTATTATGCCGCCTTTGTACTGATCCTGCAGATTTTTCACAAGGGATTCTATTTCCTTTTTCTGGTTTACAAGCTCGTCTATATTACCGGATTCTGGTATATGCACCATATCTTTAAGCATTGCTTCTAGATCCTCTCTTTTAATTGAATTTTTCATCTGTATTGAGATATTATCATTAGCTTCAACCAATTCCTTTGTGAGATCTTCCATCTTGCTTAGCCTGGTTTCAAATACATTAAACTGCGAGAGTTTCCTGTCCATGTCAAGATAGAACTTTTCCACCTTTCCAACGTTTCTTTTACTATCATCGTTAATCTGCTCTATCTTGGTAATCTTATTGTCTATTTCCTTGGTGACTTCAATCAGGTTTTCCATGCTTTTTATATTGTCAAATAATTTCTGCACTACACCTATTCTTTCAAGCAGGTCGTGCGATATCTTATCAAGCTTTTCAGTTTCAGCTTTGATCTTATCCAAATCCTCGTCTTTTTTATGAAGTTCCTTTGTTATTTTTTCCGGTTCTACCTCAGATACCATTTCTTCAAGCTTTTCAACTTTGGTTATATTCGCCTTTATCTCTGCATCCCTCTGGAAAAGCATAGAGCGCAGTTCACCAACACTTTCTGCAAGCTCCTTTATCCGTTCATCAGACTGAAATTTGATATCCTTTAAAGCAGAAACCTGCGCATCCAATTTCTCTGTCCTCATCACCAAATCTCTAAGGTTGATTTCTTCCACAACCTTTATTTTTTCCCCGCTTTCTGCAACCTCGGTTATTATACCCTCTTCTTTAAGCATCTCGCCTACTGGTTTTTCCTCTTCTAATGCTATTTTCTCTTCAATAGCCTTTTCTTTAGTGGGTTTTAATTTGTCCAGCAATCCAGCTATCTTGCCTTTTTCTTTTTCATTTTCTTCTGGCATTTGAATCCCCCCTTTGTACGATGAATTGACGCACCTCTGGTGCGTCGTTTTGTTTCGTCTTCACCCACTAAAACAATTTAAATATATTACACTTATCATCGGTTTTTTCTGTTATCTCCATTTCAGATAATTATTTTTTACTATTTTTTCGTCTTGAGGATTTTGACTTTAACAGAGGCTATATAAATTTCAGCCATTCTCATCTGGCCCTGTTTTACCTTGTCCTTGGCCAGGTTTAGCTCAAGCTCAAGGTCATAGGTCTCTGCGCCCTTGGTCTTTAGCTCGTTTATTATATTTTCAAGCTTGGTTAGCTCCTCTTCATACATCTTGTATTCCTGTAATTCTGACTCAGCTATTCTTGAGGTATCGTGCAGCAATGGCCTGAAGTCTATCAACCAAGGCTTTCCATCATTATATTCTGGATTCTGCACAATACCTGTTCCTACCTGCAATTTTGGCAAAGCTGTAGCATACTCTGATCCATATTTGGTATTTATCCTATTTATATCTCCATTATACTTGGTTCTAAGCTGGGCTTCTGTGGCTATGACTGCACGGATTGCGCCACGGAAATCCATAAGAACCTGGGATATCATTATAAGGCCGATACCCCATTTTCTGAATTCCCTGCACCCGCGCTCCAATGAGGCATAGCCCTTGAAACCGCCGTACTTAGGCAGCAACCTATGCACTTCATCGTAGATTATCAGTAATTTAAGATTTCTAGCTTCTTCCCAAGGAACTGCAAATATAGAATCTATGGTCTTGGTTACAAAGCTGTCCAACTCACTGGGCTTCAGCTTGTTGAGGCAGAATACTGTTATTTCCCCTTTCTTGGTGTATTTCTCGATATCGATCTCTGTATTAGGATCTGTGATATCCATGATAGAGCCTTTGAAGGAGCGGGCATCTTCTGGCCTGAGGCCGTATTTCGGATACAACGAGAGCATGTGCTGGTCTTTGCATGACCTTATGAAGCCAGTCCATTGCGCAGTCGGGTCAAATACTATTATAGGTATGTCTTTTTTCAGGCACTCTTCTGCAATGACCATTGCTGCTACAGACTTGCCAGAGCCTGTGCCGCCTGCTACTATCATATGCATGGTAAGCTTGTCTTCGTCCAGATATGCTTTTTCATCAGTTTCTGCTACGTCTCCAACAAGGATACCGCTCTTAGGCAGCTTGTTGAAATCTACTGAGTATTTGTATCGCTTCTTTTCTGCTTTCTTCATCTTTCTCTGCATCAGGTGCCTGGTTATGAAGTATGTTAATATTATTGCAAATATTATCAGATAGGTCATCCAGGATGTTAAGGTATTCCAGAGGATGGCCAGTATAATTGGAAGCTCTACAACATCAAAGGTTGTTGCTGATGCTGCTATCTTGTTTTCATACTGGGCAACACCATCTATGATATATTTGCCTGGCTTTATGTCCTTGGGCAGGCTTATGGATATTATAGTTGATAAGGAGGTTTCTATGGCAAAGGCCTCTGATGTAGAGGTTACTAATTCTTCAGTATCAATGCTTTTTACATCCATTTTTAGCTGGAAATCAATGCGCTTGCTTTCACCAAGGTTGTATATAGTTGCTTTAACTTTTACTGGCTGGCCAGGATTCACGGTCTGGGTTATGGTTTCTATCTTTAAGTCAAGCAGCTTCTCCCTTTTAGGCAGGATTCTCATGATAGTTGATATTTTATGCGTGGTGTTTCCTATAGCTATGACAATATTGCCTGTATAGATGCCTGGCTCTGCTGTTGACGGGGCAATGAATTTTATATTGGTATATACTGAGGTATACGGGTCTATAATTATTCTTGAACGCTCTAGCTGAACGAATTCCAGTATGCGTCCTTCTATTGACAGTTCTGCAGTATTCCTTGCATCCTCATTATTTGAAACACCTATTGATGTTATCTGGTATTCGCCAGGATACAGGCTGATATCTAGGGTATCAACAGAGATTTCTGACGGCTTCTTTTCTACACTTGGCGTAGTAGTTGGCGGTGCGTATCCGCCACCACCACCTCCTCCGCCACCTCCACCGCTTGGCGCTGTAGTAGGTGTAGTTGATAAGGTAGTTGTTGTACTAGCAGCGCAGTCTTGAGGACAGATCGCTGCACTTTCACCATAGAGAACCTCACACTCACCATTGCCGCATATATATTCTGCTGCTGCAAAGGCAGAAAGGCTTGAAAGGCTTGCAGTAACTGTTTTTCTTATCGTACTAAGCGTTGCATTTAGCCGCGTGAACGAGGAGTTGCACACTCGTGTTGCAAATTCCCAGCCGCTGCATCTATACAAGCCTATGCTGTTTTCTGATGAGTAAGAACCGCCTGTATAATTTATAGTAATATTGGCTGATGTATAATTTATTGCTGTGCTTATGTACATTGCTCTGATGGATTTAGTGCCTATTACAGATATTGGTATGTCATCCAGGGTAATCGGGTTATATAAGCTTTGCGAGATATTTGTTGCAAAAAGATTTATTGTATTATTGAAAACGCGGATTACTATATCATAGGTTCTCTTATAAATGCTCTGATTATAGCTGCCGGTT
>Ga0315277_10001252_pt1 | contig 37528 bp, 29 predicted proteins | sample YL17G05_15_MG_FD_203695 | JGI IMG/M metagenome (GOLD analysis project Ga0315277, IMG submission 203695) | Sediment microbial communities from Yellowstone Lake, YNP, Wyoming, USA - YL17G05_15 | ecosystem: Environmental > Aquatic > Freshwater > Lake > Sediment | place: USA: Wyoming | collected...
AGAAGTCCCAGGCGTTGGGGTCGTCGAAGCCGAAGACCGACACGAAGACGTCTATGCCCAGGGGTCGGCTGAGGGGTTCCTGCAGTGCCGGGTCGGAGTCGGTGCAGCAGCTCCAAAGGTCCATCTCAGAGAGGTTCTGTTGCGGGGCCTCGGGGAACCGGCTCAGCGGCGGCGGCCAGTCGCCCGGGTACTTGTAGACACGGTCACCGGGATTGCCGTAGCCTTCGCGCCAGTGGCGGGCAGAGGTGGGGCCCATTTCGGTTCCGCCCGAGTTCGGGTTGTACGTGAAAGTCACTAGCGTGTCGGCGCCGATGATGCTGCCGACCCATGCTCCGGCTCCGAAGACGTAGTTGGCGGGTACGCCCGGCAAGCTGTCCGAGTCACGTTCCCAAAGACCATCGTTGAGGAACAACACATCCCAACGGTTCAGATCGAACGGCTTCACGTCGTAGACCGCCAGCGCCAGTGCCGGGATAAGCAGCGCGAGCAGGAACAGCTTCTTCACATTACCTCCCATCGGTGAACGGGCCGTACTTCAAACCGCTACCCAATCATACGAACGATACATCCGCGTTGCCCACACGATGTCCTCAGGGCCGCTAGTCATATATGCCCGCCCGTTGGAATACTCGGCGACGAGGTCGGTAGTGATTTCCGCACTGTCATCGACTGCCGCGTCATCCCGGCGCAGTGACTGGACGATTCCTGTTGCTAACTCACCGGGCGACAATGACTTTCCGCGTGGCTTGCGCTCTGAGTCGGGCTTGCGTCTCGCGCACGAAGTACACGCCGGGGCTGAGCCGGCTGACGTCGTTGGCGCCGGAGTGAAGGTCCAGCACCTTGCGGCCGTCGATGGAGAGCAGGGAGGAGGGAGGAGAGAGGCGCGAGGGCGGAAGGAAGAGGACGCCGCGGACGACGGTCGCGAGTGGCTGGACATTACGCGGAGCTGCCGGCTGCTCGGCGATGCTGGTCACTTGCTCGAAGTACTCGCGCGCCCATTTGCAGCGCAGGGCCAGCTCGGAAGTGTCGCGTTCAGATGGGGCCTGGCCTGAGTCGCCGAACGGCGAGCCGATGACCGCATACGAGAACGTCAGAACCGAGTCGGGCGCAATGTCGAAGGGGCCGGTCGCGAGCAGCATCCGTTTGTCACCTGGAGCCCAGTCGCCCGAGTCATAGGGGCTGTAGACGCCCGTGCGCCAGTCGTATCCGGCCAGAGTCAAGTACTGCTCGGCATCGGTCACCGGGTCGATGTCAATCGTGTACTTCTTGAACGCGGTCAAGCCGAGCGAATCAGGCGAGTCGAGCAGCATCACGGCAACGGCTCCGGGCGTTCCGGACTCCCAGCTTGAGCTGGGGGCCTCGTAATTGTCGTTGTCGTATGCGAAGCCGACGTTCCTGACCCTGATCGTCTCCTGGTCGACTTGGAAGAGGTGGTCGAGTATCAGGCCGGTCATGTCGTCGGTCGCATCGCCAATGTCGGGATCGAGCGCCATGCCGAAGAAGGCCTGCCTGAGCGTGTCGCCCGAGGAGTTGGCGAGCTCGTACTTGAGGAAGAAGAAATCCTGGGCCAGCGAGTCGTCATAGCCGAACACGGTGAGATAGACGTCGATGCCCAAAGGTCGGCCGGGCGAGATGTGGGTGTCCGGGTTGGAGTCGCAGAAGCAGCACCACATGTCCATGTCCGAACGTGGGTCCTGCGGCGCCATCGGGAACTTGCTGGCCGGCGGCGGCCAATCGCCCGGGTACTTGTAGACGCGGTCGAGCGAGTCTCCACCTCCGCGCCAGTAGCTGCACAGGGTCGGGTAGCCCTCGCTGCCGCCCGAGTTCGGGTTGTAGAAGAAGGTGCAGAGCGTCTCCGGCGCAGTCGAGTCCATAACGGCGCCAATCCACGGGCCGGCGCCGAATACGTAGAAGTTCTTGAGGGGCTGGGGCCAGGAGCCGCCGGCAACGCCGGGGCTCTGGGTAGCGTCGTGGCCCCAGCGGCCGTCGTTGCAGAACGGCGCGCTCCAGTGGCTCAGGTCGAACCACTTCATGTCGGATATCGCCAGCGCCAGCGCCGGCAGAAGCAGCACGAGCAGGAACAGCTTCTTCACAATACCTCCTCTGTCTGGGGACGGCCGGTCAACTAACCCGGCTCTGTTATACACCTATTCAGGCCACCTGTCAAGTTGACCTCCAGTTGGGCCTTGTCGGGAGCCGGTCGGCGGATTTGACAGCAGGACTGGAGCGAATAAGATACCAAATGGCCGGTCACACTGGCAATTCTCCTCGTAAACCCGCGCAGGTGCTCGCGGACATCAAACGCGGGAAGTTTGCGCCGGTGTACATCCTGTTCGGTGCGGATACGGCCGCTGCCGATGAGTTGCTGCGGGCGTTGAAAGAGGCGCTGGTTCAGCCCGGAATGGAGGCGTTCGACTTTGAGTCGGTTCACGCCGACGAACTGGAGATACCGATTCTTCTCCAGCACATCCGGCAGCCACCGGTGGCCTCGAAGCGGAGGCTGGTCGTGGTACGCGGCATCGACCGATTGTCCAAAGGCCGACAGCGGAAGGACCAGTCAGAGGACGGTGCGAAGGCGGGGCAGTTGGGCGAGTTGCTGACCGGGCTCGCAGCCCTGCCGGAAGCTTGCGCGGTGGCGCTCACCTGCGACTACAGCGGGCCTATGCAGAATGCCCTGGCCGGTGCCGGCCTCGGCAAGTTCGTCGTCGACCTCAGGCAGCCGGATGCGGCCGAGCTGTCGGCCTTGATTCACCGCCGGTCGAAGGAACTGGGCATTTCGCTTGAGCCAGGGGCTGTGCAGTTGCTGCTGGATGTGTCCGGGGATGAAACGACGCTGCTTCTGGGCGAACTGGAGAAGCTGGCGACCGCGGTTGAACCCGGCGATTCCATCGCCGAAGAAGACGTACGGAGGCTGGCCGGCCAGTCGCGCGAGTTCGAGCTTAACACGTACATCGGCCGGGTCATGCGCCGCGACAGCGCCGGCGCGCTGGCCGTGCTTGAGCGCCTGCGTGACTGGGGCGAGGAGCCGGTGAAGATCATCGCGTGGCTGGCTGGCGCGTTCCTGCGCCGAGTCGCGGACCTGGAAGACGAGAAACGCGTCCGGCTGTGCCTGCTTCAGCTCTACGAGATCAACCGGGACATCATCTGCGGGCACCCGGAGCCGTTCGTGCTGCTGGAGACGTTCACCGTCTGTGCCGGTTGCCCCAGGACGGAACGCTACTGCCCGGTCTATACCGACGCGCGGCCGCCGGAGTTCTGCGTGAGGCGCGAGAAGCGGCGCGACCGTTCTGTCCGACAGGGGCCGTCGGGGCCAACCCGCGGGCCGGAGAAGAGAGTCTTGAGAGCCGAGTAGCGAGTCAAAGAACAGTGCACCAGGAGCCATCAGACCATGTCGAATGACGAGCCAGGAATGACCAACGAGAAGAAGCCGGACGGCGAACGGACGAAGGTTGCCTACCCGGCCCGCGAGATTGAGCAGCGCTGGCAGGCATACTGGGACGAGCGCGGCACGTTCCGCACCAACCCGGACCCGCAGCGAAAGTTCTACGTGCTGGTGATGTTCTTCTATACCTCCGGGGACGTGCACATGGGACACTGCCGGAACTACGTCATCGGCGACGTGTTCTGCCGGTTCAGGAAGATGCAGGGCTTTGATGTGCTCCATCCGTTCGGCTGGGACGCGTTCGGCCTGCCCGCCGAGAATGCGGCCATCGCGCACGGCGACCACCCGAGCTATTGGACGTTCGAGTCTATCAAGACCGCGCGGCAGAGCTTGAAGCTGCTGGGCATCGGCTACGACTGGGACCGCGAGGTAACGACCTGCCTGCCGGAGTACTATCGCTGGAACCAATGGCTGTTCATCAAACTGTACGAGCGCGGGCTCGCCTACCGCAAAGAAGCGTCGGTGAACTGGTGTCCGAATTGCCAGACCGTGCTGGCCAATGAGCAGGTTAAGGAAGGCGTCTGCTACCGGTGCAAGGCGACCGTGGAGAAGCGCAAGCTGACGCAGTGGTTCCTCAAGATTTCCCAGTATGCCCAGGAGCTGCTCGACGGCATCGACAAGCTCGACCGCTGGCCCGAGAACGTGCGGACGATGCAGCGGCACTGGATCGGGCGGTCCGAGGGCGTCGAGGTCGACTTCACGCTGGCTGAGACCGGCGAGAAGATACCGGTGTTCACGACCCGACCGGACACGCTTTACGGAGTCACCTTCATGGCGCTGGCCCCGGACTCGGCGCTGGCCGAGACGATAGCGAAGGGAACGAAGTACGAGAAAGAGGTGGAGGAGTTCCGCAAGCGCATCAACGTGAGGCCGGAAATCGAGCGGCTGGCCGCCACCGGGGACAAGGAAGGCGTCTTCACCGGCAAGTGCGCGGTCAACCCTCTGACCGGTGACCGGGTGCCGATTTACCTCGCGGACTTCGTGTTGGCATCCTACGGAACCGGAATGGTGATGGCCGTGCCCGGGCACGACCAGCGGGACTTCGAGTTTGCCCGCAAGTACAAGATACCGATAAAGGTCGTCATCCAAGACCCGAAGTCCGAAGCTCGAAGTCCGAATGACCTGACCGCGGCGTACACGGACGTTGGGACGATGGTGAACTCGGGTCCGTTCGACGGGACAAGGTCGGACGAGGGAATCGACAAGGTAACAGCGCACCTGGAGCAGAAGGGTATCGGCCGTCGGATGGTCAACTTCCGGCTCAAGGACTGGCTGGTTTCGCGCCAGCGGTACTGGGGCACGCCGATACCGATGGTTCATTGCGCGAGCTGCGGAGTGGTGCCGGTGCCGCTCGACCAGTTGCCGGTATTGTTGCCCGAGGACGTTAAGGACTACAAGCCGAAGGGCAAGTCGGTGCTTGAGGGCCTGGAGTCGTTTGTCAACACGACCTGCCCGAAGTGCGGCGGGCCGGCGCGGCGCGACCCGGACACGATGGATACCTTCGTCGATTCGTCGTGGTATCACCTGCGGTACACGGATGCGCACAACGACCAAGTGCCGTTCCGAAAGACTGAGGCAGACAAGTGGCTGCCGATTGACGAGTACATCGGCGGCATCGAGCACGCGACCGGTCACCTGATCTTCTTCCGGTTCTTCACCCGGGCGCTGCACGACATGGGCATGGTCGCGGTACAGGAGCCCTGCCTGAAGCTCCACACCCAGGGGATGGTGAGCCTCGACGGCGTGACGATGTCGTCGTCCAAGCACGTCGGGGTCTGGGTCGGCGAGTTCGTACCGGAGCACGGCGCCGATGTCGGGCGGCTCGCGGTGCTGTTTGCGGCGCCACCGGAGAAGGGGATGGACTGGACCGACGACCTCGTGACCGGCGTTACCCGGTTCGTGAACCGGATATGGCGGCTGTACGAGGACAACCCGGGACGCGTACGGTTCGACCGGCCGGACACCTCAAAGCTGACCAGCGACGAGAGGAAGTTCTACATCCGTCTGAACCAGACGATTGCCAAGACCGTAGCTGACTGCGAGGGGTTTCAGTTCAACACGGCGATCGCGGCGCAGATGGAATTCCTGAACGACCTGTCAGCTTTTGCCGATAGGGATTCGGCGGTTTATGGGTTTGCGCTGGGACAGCTCATCTACCTGCTTGCGCCGTTCACGCCGCACCTAGCCGAGGAGTTGTGGCACCGGGCGCGCCCGGACGCCGGGTCGCTCTTCGGCGAGCGGTTCCCGGAAGCTGACCCGAAGTTCCTCGTGTTCGACGAGATGGTCATACCGGTTCAGGTTGACGGCAAGCTTCGCGACCGGGTGTCGGTGCCGCGCACCGCAACGGAAGAAGAAGTGAAGAAGGCGGCGCTGGAAAGCGCCGGCGTCGCTGCGTACCTGGCCGGCCGGCATGTCGCCAAGGTGATTTACGTCAAGGATCGACTGGTGAATGTGGTTCTCGCAAAGGAGCAGCGATGAAGACCTGGTTCTGGATTGTGCTTGTTGCCTTCGTCGCGCTCGCCGGCTACGTGGTCTGGGGTCTGGCACAGCAACCGAAGAAGCAGACAAAGCCTGCGTCGGCTGCGTTCGAGGTCAGCGCGGAGTCGGCCGCCGTGTATGAGCAGCGCGTGGCCGAACTCGAGGCCCAGGTCGACAATCTCAAGAAACGTATGGAGGCCGTCGGCACTGCCGAGCAGCGCGCGGTCAAGGTACGGTTGGCCGAGTTTGAGAGCCAGATATCTGACTTGAAGCATGCCATTGCCCAGTGGCGCCTGGCGCGCGGAGGCGATGCACCGAACGAGGCGTATCGCGAGTGCCTGCTGTTGTACGGCAAGGCCCGCGGAGTCTGCGACGCGCTGGCGCCGGACACGCTGAGCTCGAAATGACGAGTTTCGAAGTGCGCATGACGAAGTCTGATCTCAGCTCCGAGTCCGCCTCATTCGACATTCGGACTTCGTCCTTCGGAGTTTCCGACTGATGGACAGGGTTCTCGTCCTCGACTTCGGGTCGCAGTACAACCAGCTCATCGCGCGGCGCGTGCGCGAGCTCAAGGTGTACAGCGAAATCGTGCCGCACGACATCAAGGCCGAGCAGGTGCTCAGCCGCGGGGCCAAAGCGCTGATTCTATCCGGTGGGCCGGCGAGCGTGCGGCAGGACCGCGCTCCCGAGCCTGACCCGGCCATCTTCAACCTCGGCATTCCCGTGCTCGGTATCTGCTACGGAATGCAGGTGACCGCGCAGATACTCGGGGGCAAGGTCGCCGGCGGGCATGCGCGCGAGTACGGTCACGCGCAACTGATACCCACTCGTCCGAGCCGACTGTTGTCCGGACTTCCGGACCGGACCCAGGCTTGGATGAGCCATGGCGACACAGTGACTGCGCTGCCGCCCGGCTTCATTACGATCGGTAAGACTTCGAGCATCGCCTGCGCGGCGTTCGGGGACGAGGCGCACCGGATTTACGGCGTGCAGTTTCATCCCGAAGTCGAGCACACGTTGCAAGGACGGCAGATACTGGCCAACTTCCTGTTCAAGATTGCCGGCTGCGAGCCGAGTTGGACCATGGGTGCGTTCATCCGCGACAAGACACGCGAGATTCGGAAGCTGGCCGGCAAGGAGAAAGTGCTTTGCGCTGTTTCGGGCGGGGTCGACTCGTCGGTCATGGCGACGCTGCTGGCGCGGGCAGTGGGGCCGAACCTGGTTGCCGTCTTCGTTGATAACGGGCTGCTCAGGAAGAACGAACCTGAGCTCGTGCGCCGCGCGCTCGGGGCGCGACTGAACCTCATCGTGGTTGATGCGGGCGAGCGGTTTCTGGCAAAGCTCGCAGGCGTATCCAGCCCGGAGAAGAAGCGGCGGGTCATCGGGCACGAGTTCATCCGAGTATTCGAGGAGCAGGCGCGAAGGCACGGTCCGCTGCGGTTTCTCGCGCAGGGCACGCTCTACCCGGATCTGATTGAGTCGCGTTCCGCGTTCGGCGGGCCGTCTTCGACCATCAAGACGCACCATAACGTCGGCGGGCTGCCGAAGAACATGAAGCTCGAACTCATTGAGCCGTTGCGCGAGCTGTTCAAGGACGAGGTGCGCGAGCTGGGCCGGGCGCTCAGGTTGCCGGCAACGCTCCTCGGCCGGCACCCATTCCCGGGGCCGGGGTTGGCGGTGAGAATTCTCGGGCCGGTCACGGTCGAGCGCGCGCGGCTGGTACGCGAGGCCGACGACGTCTTTATCAGCGAGTTGCAGAAGGCAGGTTTGTACGACAAGGTCTGGCAAGCCCTGACCGTGCTGCTTCCAGTCCGGTCGGTCGGCGTGATGGGGGACGAGCGGACCTACGAAAACGTGGTGACGCTCCGCGCAGTTACTTCCACCGACGCGATGACCGCAGACTGGGCGCGGTTGCCGAGCGACTTCCTGGCGCGGGTCTCGAACCGCATCATCAACGAGATACGCGGCATCAACCGCGTCGTATACGACATCAGTTCCAAGCCCCCGGCGACAATCGAGTGGGAGTAGGCGGCCTTGGCCACCGTCCGCCAAGACAACCGCCCGACCCAGGACCCGCACCATCGCTGCAGCGTAAAGTATACTATTTCAACTACTTGCGGAGATTCAGCGTGACCGAGCCGGGGAGCCCGGCGGCCCTCGGGGCATAGTCTCTTCCTCGTCGCTCAGTCTCAGCAGTAAGAGACGTATTTTCAACATCTTAGGATAAGACACGACGCAGCATTGCTGTGTCGTGCCCTTGACAGGCCTCCTGCAAACCTTGACAGCATCGGTAATTATGTTATATTTGGGCAGTTATGGGGTTCTCCTCGAAGCCGTCGGTGACCGTAATTGTACCCGCATTCAACGAAGCCGAGAACATCTCTCCGCTGCTGGCCGAATTGTCGGCGAAGTTGCCCGGGGACTCCGAGGTCATCGTCGTCGATGACGGCTCGACCGACGGCACCTACGAGACTGCTGTCGCCGCGGAGACTCAGTACCAGTTTCTGACCGTCCTGCGTCACCGCACCAACCTGGGCAAGACCGCGGCGATAATGACAGGTATGGAGAAAGCGCAGGGGGAGTTCGTCTCGGTATTCGACGCCGACCTTCAGTTCCGGCCCGAGGACGTGGTCGCGCAGGTGGAGGAGTTGCGCGAGGGCTGGGACCTTGTCACCGGCCGCAAGCAGGGCAAGTATGAGAAGCGGATGGTGTCCTCGATCTACAACGGGCTCGCCCGGGTGATGTTCGGCATCAAGGTCCACGACATCAACGCGCTCAAGACCTTCCGCCGCGAGGTGCTCGAAGGCGTCAGCCTGCGCAAGGACTGGCACCGTTACATCGTGCCGCTGGCCGCGGCCCGCGGTTTCCGGATTACCGAGATACCGGTGGTGCTCCGGCCACGGCAATTCGGCGAGGCCAAGTACTCGGGCCGGGCGCGGATTCTCGTGGGCTTCTTCGACTTGGTTGCAGTCGCATTCCAGCTCACATTCATGCGCAAGCCCTTGCTTTACTTCGGCGTGCTCGGGACGGGCGCGCTGACGCTCGGTTTCCTGGTGGGTCTTTTGGCCGTCATTCTGCGGTTGGCCGGTCATGGGTTCCGCCCGCTGCTCTACCTCGTAATCCTGCTGGTCGTGGCCGGGCTCGTGCTGTTTGCCGCCGGTTTCCTCGGGGAGTCGCTCGCCGGCATCAGCGACCGGCTCGAGCGGCTCGAGCGGCTGGCCCGAACGGAGAAGCAGAATGGGACAGAAGGGACGAATGGGACGAAAGGGAGCGATTGAGCCCGCGGCTGAAAAGCGCGCTTTCGACCCTTGCCCGGGCGCTGCTCTCGCTCGTCCTGCTCGGGCTCCTGGCGTGGTTGTTCCGGAGCAAGCTCGGGGCGTCGTGGCGCTTGATCCGCACCGCCGGGGCCGGGCCGCTCGCGCTGGCCGCGTTCTGGTACGTCGCGTTCATAGTGGTCTCCTCGTGGCGCTGGCAGGTACTCCTGCACGCCCGCGGCCTGCGGTTCGGAGTCTTCTACCTCGCCCGCGTCTTCACGATTTCCCTCTTCTTCTGCAAGCTGCTCCCGACTTCAATCGGCGGTGACGTAATGAGGATTGCCTACACCGCGCCGAAGGACCGGGCCGCCGAAGCGTTCTCGGCCACCCTGCTCGACCGGCTCATCGGGTTCACGAGCCTGCTGTTCCTCGCCGTGGTCGTCGCCATCGGCCTGTTTGCCACGAGCGCGCAGTCGCGGGCACTGGAGCTTACCGTGTTCGGCGTCCCGTTCCGCGGCCCCGGCATCCTCGTGCTGCTCTGCGCCGGGCTCGCGCTCCTGACGCTCCTCACGCTTACGTTTTTCAGCGACTCGGGGCATCGTTTGGCCAACCGCGTCTTCGGCCGCATCCGCCTGCTCAAGCTCGGGGAACGGCTGGACCGGGCCTACGATGCCGTCAAGCAGTACCGCCATCACCGCCCGGCGCTGCTCGCCAGCTTCGCGGCAGGCATCGGCGTGCAGGCGATGCTCTCGCTTTCCTGGTACAGCGTGGCGTGGGCGATCGGCGGCACGGTGCCGCTGGTTTACTATTTCGTGTTCATTCCGCTGCTGAATATCGTCGTCAACATCCCGACTATCGGCGGGTTGGGCGTGCGCGAATGGGCGTTCGTGCTCTTTTTCACGCCGACCTGGCTCACCGGGCACCTTGCCCAGGAACCGGCGCTGGCGACTGCTTTGCTGTTTCTGGCGCTGGACCTGGTCTTTGCCCTGGCCGGGGGGGTACTATTCGCCGTCACGGGACGAAAGACAGGGAAAGGGGTCTAGGAATCAGAGATCCGCGGATTTCAGTCGGCCGCACCCGGGAATCCTGGGATCCGCCTATTCGACCCCCTGAATCCTTGAATCCTGGAGTCATTTCCTAGAGGAGGTTGGCTATGCTACCAGTTCCCAGACCGAACATCGAGGGGATCCGGCCCTATAAGCCGGGCAAGCCGATTGAGCAAGTCGTCCGCGAGCTGGGCATCAAGGGGCCGGTCATCAAGCTCGCGTCGAACGAAAACCCGCTGGGGCCGTCACCGCGTGCCCTCTCGGCCCTGCGCCGGGTGTTGCCCGAACTGCACTACTACCCGGAGGACTCGGGCCACCTTCTGCGCGCCAAACTCAGCGCGACCCACAAGGTCGACCCGGTGTCCATCATCCTCGGCAACGGTTCGGTGGAAATCATCATGATGGCCTGTCTCGCCTACCTCGAGCCGGGGGACGAACTCGTGATGTCCGACCATTCCTTCATGATGGCGCGCCTCGGCGCCGCAATCATGAACGCGAGGCTGGTCGAAGTCCCGACGCTGGACTACACGCACGATCTTGAGCAGATGCTCTCGAGCATCACCCCGCGGACGAAGATAGTCTACCTCGACAACCCGATCAACCCGCTTGGGACTATCGTCACCAAGGACGCCCTGAACGAGTTCATGGCCAAGGTGCCGGAGCATGTGCTTGTCATCGTCGACGAGGCCTACGCCGAGTACATCACCAGCCGCGACTATCCCAAGGCGCTCGACTACTACAACCAGAACAAGAACGTGCTCATCCTGCACACTTTCTCGAAGGTCTACGGCCTGGCCGGCCTGCGCATCGGCTACGGCTTTGCCCGGCCGGAGATCATCGGCTGCCTCGCCAAGGTCCGGCTACCCTTTAACGCCAGCCGCAGCGCACAGGCCGCGGCGCTCGCGGCGCTGGACGACAAGCGCCACGTCGTCCGTAGTCGCCAGACCAACGAAGCGGGCAAAGAGTTCCTCTACCGGGAACTGAAGAAACTGAACAAGGTTTTCTACCTGAAGAGCTTTGCCAACTTCGTCTTCATCAACTTCGCGGTTGATTCGCAGGAGATATTCGAGGAACTGCAGCACCGCGGGGTAATCGCCCGGACGGTCAAAGAGTACAACTTCCCGAACGCCCTTCGCGTCTCAGTCGGCACGCCGGCCGAGAACAAGCGGTTCATGAAGGCGTTGTGTGAAGTCGTGCGCTAGACCTAGGCAAGTCCGAACTCCGGAGTTCGGTTTCCGGTCTTCGGCTCGCGGAGTTCTCGGCGGGCTCAGAGTCTGGGTTTGCCGAAGATGCGCGCCTTGGTGAGGTCCATGGCACAGCGGTACTAAGCTCAGAAGCTCTCGGCCACGGCTCGAGTGCGTGCGACCGTGCACGACGCAGTCGGAAGGCAGATCGGGTTCCTCGATGCCGGGGAACAGGAGTCCGGAATACATAGGCTGAGTTGGGGCCGTGACGCTGAAGGCCGGAGACTCAGCGCCGGGACCTACTTCGCGCTTCTTGACATGGGCACAGAGCAGTCTAGGCTCAAGGCCGTGGTCAGATAGTGTAGGCAATCGGAGGAGCGGGATTCCCGCCCCTCCGAGACTGGAGTGCACATGAGGAAACTCCTCTTGACGCTGGTGCCACTATTACTCTTCGCCCAGGTGGAAGTCGACATGGTCGTTCATCTGCCTTCATTCATCATCAACGGCTACTACATCACCGAACTAGACAAGCTCTACTTGATAGGCTGGTACGAGCATATCGCGCTTGACTGCTCGACCTATCAGGTGAGAGCCGAGATCCCCAAGTCATATGATAAGGGGCGAGGTCTCTACGCATGGAATTGGCGACGGCAGAAGCTCTACGTCGCAGTGAACCCACATCCTGACAGCTTGGTTGTCATAGATGGAGATGCCGATACGCTGACAAGGACGCTACTTTGGAGTGGCTTGGGCAGCGCCTATGTGGCTTCAACCGACCGGTTGTACCGCCCGGTCGCCGATAGCTTTGGCGCAATTGACTGTGCTTCGGATACGCTTGTGCGAGCGTTCCATTCGCCGGTGTCCGGGTACGGCTTTCTGAGCCCGTCGTGGGACTCAGTCGGGAACAAGCTCTATGTGTCCCTCAGCGCGTGGGGGCTGGCGACCAAGATCGCGGTGTATGACTGTGCTAGTGATTCACTCCTGACTAAGATCGACATCCCGCCCAATACGCAGCACACGCAACCCATGGTATTTGATTACTGCTATCGCAAAGGCTACTTTGTGATGGACGGATTCGGTGGGTATCCGGGTGTGATAGACACAAGACGAGACGTTCTAGTCAAGACGTTTCCTTCACTTCGGCCCCGCTTTTCAGCGGAGTGGCACTGGACACGATTGATCACAAGGTGTACTTCGTCGGATCAGACACCGTCACCGGTCACTCCGTTCTTTATGTCGTTGACTGTGCCACGGACTCCATCATCAAGGAACTCACGTTTCCAGTGAAGCCGTGGCCCGTAGAGGTAGTACGCTGGATACCCTGGAGCAACCGTGTCTACCTCACCCGCCCTCAGGCATCGGCGAACCAGAACCTTGGCATGTACGTGGTCGACTGTCGCACCGACTCGATTATCGTGTCGAATCTGGTCTTGGGCTACTATCCGCCGTTTGACTTCCAGATTGACCCCATCCACGAACGCGTCTTCGCCATAGGTTGTGAGAGCACGTCTGTCCACGTCCTGCGTGACACCGGCTATGGAGGAATTGCTGACGCCAAACCGGGTCGGCCGGGTCTGGCAGTTGGCTTGCAGGTGCAAATGAGCGCTGGCGCGTTCGATGTCCGGTATAGTGTTGCCTCGTCGTGTCATGTGGACCTCTCTGTCTACGATCTGATGGGAAGGGAGGTCAGGCGATTGGTCGCCGAGAAGCAGTCCGCCGGCCAGCACTCGGTCGCCTGGAACTGCCAGGACCGCAGCCGTAAACCCGTCCCCCGCGGCGTGTACTTCGTCCGCCTCGACACGCCGGGCTTCCGGTCGGTGAAGAAGGCGGTAGTGACGAGGTAGGGCACCAAGAAGACAGAATACAGTAGACAGAATACAGGGAGGGGCGGGCGAGAGCTACGCTCTCGGTTTGCGGCGGGGTCGGCGAGACGGACGAGGCTGTTTCGTGGCAGGCCGGTCGTGGGCAACGGGTGGTTCACCAAGTATGTCTGCGGGCGTCTTTCTGCCTCGTTTGGTTCGGTCGAAGTCGGCGTCGAAGCTGACCAGAATCAGGTTGTGCTTCTCAGCCGCGACGTACTGATAGGCATCATCAAAGTCGAAACCGAAGCGCCGCGCCGACTCGGCGACGGCTGCCATGTCCTGCGGCCCAAGCCTGAGTAGTCGGATCTGCCCGGCGACAAGTGCGTCATCAACGAACTCCAGGAACCGGTCAGTCTGCTTCTGTCGCAGCATGTTGATGCCGATGGAGTAGAGAGAAAACTCGGTTACCGCCATCGGGATTTCCGATGCGCCGATAAAGAGCTGCTCGACCTCGTCAGCCTTGGCTTGGTCGAGGAGATACTCGAGCAGGATGCACGTGTCAAGAAGGTACAACGCTACCACCACTCGACGCTCTTGTGCTGGAGCTCGACCGACGTGTAACGGTCGCGAAGACCACGCAAGGCTCCTCGCCACTTCAGCTTCATTGTCCCCGTGGGCTTCCGAATCCGGGTGTCTCGAAGATAGCGCGCGAAGTCCCTGACCTCGGTCTGCAACTCCTCAGGCAGTTCCTTCGTTGATTCAATCACTTCGTCAAGCGTCTTCACGTTTCACCTCGCTTTCATTGAGTGAATATTGCCCCTTCTTGCCGCCAAATCAAGCGCAGGTAGCCTGGGGAATTTCAGGGACAACGTATTTATCTCACTTCCGTCAAGGCAGGTCAAGCCTGCGGTTGGGCCGAATGTACCGACGTTCACCTGCTTCCGACCGGCAGGCCCTCAACCTCTTGGAAGTGCGCGTCACGGGTAATCAGGGTCAGGCCGTGCTGTCGGGCGATGGCGGCGATCCACTAGTAGCGGCTCTTCACGCGTAGACTACCTCGTCGAGTATGGTCTGGCGATATGCGGGCTTGAGGGCGCTGGCCGGCACCAGGTCTACCTTTTCTCCAGTTAATTCGGTGAGGTGCCGCTTGAGGGCCACAATGGCGAGGATGGACGGCGTCTCGGAGTACTCGACCAGAATATCGAGGTCGCTGCGCCCGCGCTGTTCTCCGCGGACGACCGAACCGAAGATTCCGATGCGTCTAGCCTTGAACCGCCGACGCAGATCGGGCAGATTACGCCGCAGGGTGCGCTCGATTTCCTCACGAGGTTTCACGACATTATCCTCAATAGAGAGAATATAGACCGCAGCCGAGGATGTCAAGCGTACGAAGGGAGCAAAGGTCGTGGTGACGAGGTGGGGCGGCAAGAAGACAGCATACTGCAGAGAGTAGGCAGTAGACAGCATACAGGATACAGGGAGGGGCGGGCGAAAGCCCGCCCCTGAACTTGAGGTGGAACTGTGAAGGACCTACGGCTTCGGGGCGGAGATGTCGAAGACGTCCGTCCGAATCTTGGCCAGGACCTTGGGGTCGCAGCCGCGGGCAGCCCATTTGTCCAGAAGCACTTGGGCGGCCATCGCAAAGCTTTCACCCGAGATGCCCTGTTCCCGACTCAGCTTGTAGAGCTGCCGGCCGAAGTTCAAGTAGGGGACGTATTGCGAGGTCGAGACCCCGCAGGCGTTGATGACCTCTTTGACTTTGGTCTCCATGGCGCAGACCTGGGTCATCGCTGCCTCGTAACGCTTGGCCATGTCTTCACGCAGGTCGTTCAGCGTGTCCTTCACTCGCTCAACATTGTACTTCGCCTTCCATCGGGCTGCTCTTTTTGTCGGGTCAGTCATGGTGAACCTCCATTCGTTGTGTCCACTTCACACGCGTACTCTACGCCGCGAAGACACTCTTGTCAAATGCCGCGTTGATCAGGCTTAATGCATTGATGATACTAGCGATAGTATGCGTATAGCTTGACTCAGTATTGCGCCGAGCAGTTCTCTCCCCCAGTGAATCCAGGAGTGACTCCCGGAGTGAGTTACCGAGTGAGTCTGCGTGTGACTAGGCGAGTAAATCGGTAAGTGAATCTTGGTGTGAATTGCCGACTGAGTTACGGACTAACACGCTGACTGAAGTACCGATTGACAAGGTGAATGAGTCTGCATGTGACCTGAGGGTTTATTCGGCAATTGAGTCTATAGATGAGTCGCTGGGTGACATGCCGAATGACTAGCAGACTGAGTTGGCGGCTGACTTGCCGAGTGAATTCGTGGATGAGCTGCCGAGTGAAGACGAATGCCTTGCGCGGCGTGGCGTTCAGCGAGGCCTTGGCTGCTGCGGTTGGCAGCGTTTCAGGCGAGGTCTTGACGGCAGAGACGCGGAAAGCGACTGACTGGGCTCTGGCCGAGGCGAACCACCAGACGATGGAACGAGCTTTGACCGATGCTCTGATTTGAGCGTCCCAATGAGCGCTTGAACGAGCTTTCCGGCGAACTCTCACAGCAGCTTTGAGCTACGAGCGAGGCGCATTCGCGCCCAAGGTCATATTCCTAGTGTACTGCGTCGCAAATCGCCTTCAGGTTGCGTCCTGGCGAACACCGCAACATGTAGCGTCCGCGCGCCCCGAGGGTCCACAGGCAGTGGCAAGCACGGGGCGTCATAAGTGAAGGAGTGTTGGACGCACTACACTAGCACCGGTTGCCAGCAACGCTGTTCCAGATTGGTTACCTCAGGACTGGGCGTTCTCTTGCGGTTCTGTTCCGGCTTCCGGGTAAGAGGCGCAGTTGCTTGACATTAGGACACTGCCGGGGTAACATCGTCTGCATTTCCGGGGAATGTCCGTGCAGTTCATCCGCCGATTCAACGGCGCCAACATCGGCGCCGGCTTGAGAGCCGAAGGAGCATCGGCTGACCGCTAACGGCTGACTGCCAACAGCCGGAAGCGCTATATGACTACAAGATCTGCAGCACACATCAACCGACAGGCGTAAGGGCCTGAGCGACAGGCGATGTTGTTCCTGCGTCGAAGACCGAAGGAGGGGCGGGCAGCGCTGGATGACTTCCTGTCGAACTGGGAGAAGTTCCAGGCTTTCGACCCGAGGGAACGTCGCGACCCGAGCGCACGGCTGGTTGACTTTCTAAAAACCGTCCCACAATCGATCGACAACGGCAGGCGGCAGTTGGCCGAGGCGGGCCAGCAGGGCACGAGTAGCGGCGTCGACTACCTTCTGGACGCGGTGAGCCGGCTTCCAGCTCTTCCGCCCGGCGGCGAGCGCCTGCTTGCTGACCAGCAGGCCCCATGGGAGAAGCTGGAGAGCGAGGTCGGAGTCGCGGCAAGAATAGTCAACCGTTTCCGCGTATACGAACTACAGGCAGTCAGCGGCCCAGGCCGCGAGCGCGTCGACCGTCTGCGCGAGCGTCTGCGTGAGCAGGGGCGCTGGGCGGATCGGAGCGAGTCCGCAGCGGCAATGCAGGAGCTTGAGGGCGCAGTTGCTGAGCTGGACCGGACTTTGGCAGAGCACGACCGGGCTCATCCCGAATACCGGCAGTATCTGAAGCAACTGTGCGACCTGTACAAGCTACGCGAGGAAGGCTTCAAGGCCTTGGTTGCGGTTGAGCCGCCCGAGGGCCTCCTGGTGATAGTCGAGTCGCTGAATAGCCCGAAACCTGAGCGGGTTCAGCTCGCCCTCGATGTCCTGCTGGCCCGGGGCTGGCAGCCGGCGACAATCGAAGAGAAGCTCGATTGGTTCTGCGCCCAGGCGCGGCGGCCGGACCTTCGCGCCAGAGCGCTGGCCGGGCTTTCGGACCTCATCGGTCAGACCATCGATCCGGCACTGCTTGTTGACGTCGTGGAACCACGGCTCGCCCGCGAGGGGCTGACCGACCTGCAGGAGGAAGGACTTCCGGACCTTCGGGCCGGCCTGCTCGAGCATCTCGCCGCATTGGGCGGCGAGCGGGCCGCAGCGAGGCTCGTAGCGGTTCTTGAGTCCCACACCGAGCCGCCGAGCCTCAAGGTTACGGTCATCCGCCTGCTGGCGAAGGCGAACCCGCCGGAAGCGGTCAGGCTCCTGACCGATGCGATGAGCAGCGTGGAGACCGAGGTGCGGGTGGCCGCGACTCAGGCGCTGGCGACGGTTCGGACCGAGGCGGGAACGGCGGAACGGGCGTCCGTGCTTGACCGCTTGGTATTCGCCTTGCGCGACGGCGAACCGGTCGTCCGTGATGCCGCGGTCGAGTCACTCAGGAAGTACGCGGACGCGGTCGGGCAATTGATACAGATCCTGCTGGAGGACCGGAACCCGGTCGCGCGCGAGTCTGCGGCCCGGACCTTTGCGAGCGAACTCTCGCCGGACGCGGCCGCCACCGAGGCTTTGACGCGAGCGCTGTCCGATGAGGACGCTGCGGTGCGGCGCGCCGCGGCCGAGGCACTCGCAGGCCAGAGCCGGATACCATCCGGGCCCGAGGGCAAGATGCGGTACCTGGCGGCAAAGCAGGATTGGCGGGGAGTGCGGCAGGCGGGCCGAGCGGCAATTCCGCATCTGGTGCCGTTGCTCAAGGACCGCGATGACAACGTCCGTCTGGAGGTCGTGAAGTTGCTGGGTTCGCTGCGCGAGCGTGAGGTGACGTCAGAGGTCAGTCACCTGCTTTCCGACGCAAGCCAGGAAGTTCGGAAACAGACGGCGCTCGCCCTCGCCGCGCTTGGCGACGGGGCTCAAGTCGCGGCGTTGCGTGCCGCGCTGGCCAAGGAAGGATTCGAAGACGTGCGCAAGGAGATGGAAAGCGCAATCCGGCGGCTGGAGAAGGCGTGAGAACAGCCGAAGTCAGAAGTCAGATATCAGAATGCAGAATGCTGAAGTCCGGAGCCGAAGCCGGGACCCCGAAACCCCTGAACCCCGGAACCCGGGGGCTCGTCGAAGCGTGCTAGCGTGCTGGGCATACTGAAGGGCATCATTCCGTCCAAGAGCGACCGCGAGGTCAAGCGGCTCTGGCAGAGCGTCGCCCGGATAAACGAGGTTTCGGAGTCGTACAAGAAGCTGGCGGATTCAGAGCTGCCCAAACAGACCGAGGAATTCATCGCCCGCATCCACGAGGGTGAAACGCTCGACGACCTGATGCCCGAGGCCTTCGCCCTAGTGAAGGAGGCCTGCCGGCGCCTGCTCGGCAAGAAATGGACTGTCACCGGGCTTGAAACGACCTGGGACATGGTGCCGTTCGACGTCCAGCTCATCGGCGGGATGGTCTTACACGAAGGGAAGGTCGCGGAGATGCGCACCGGTGAGGGTAAGACACTGGTCGCGACGATGCCCCTGTATCTAAACGCCCTCGCGAAGCAAGGCGCGCACCTGGTCACGGTCAACGACTACCTGGCCCTGCGCGACCGCGAGTGGATGGGACCGGTGTATGAGTCACTCGGGCTGACCGTCGGCTGCATCCAGCAAGGGATGGAGCCGGCCGAGCGGAAGCCGCACTACTGTGCCGACATCACCTACGGCACGAACAACGAGTTCGGGTTCGACTATCTGCGCGATAACATGGTCGGGCGCTGGCAGGACAAGGTGCAGCGCGGGCACAGCTACGCCATCGTGGACGAGGTTGACATCATCTTGGTGGACGAGGCGAGGACGCCGCTCATCATTTCCGGGCCGGTGGAGGCCGAGGATAAGGGATTCGACCGTTTGACCCCGCAGGTGCGGCGGGTTTTTGGGCAGCAGAGCCTGTTGGCCAACCGCTTCGCCGCCGAGGGGCTGAAACTGCTCGACGCCGGGAACGAGGCCGACGCCGGCATCAAGCTGCTGACGGTCCGGCGCGGGGCGCCGAAGAACAAGAAGCTGCTTGAGGCCGAGCAGCGGCAGGGCGTGAAGTCGCTCATCGAGCGGACCGAACTCTCTTTCATCCGGGACAAGCGTTTCCCGGAGATTGACGAGAAGCTGTACTTCGTCATCGACGAGAAGGACCATTCGGTCGCTTTGACCGATATAGGGCGTAAGGAGCTCGCGCCCAGTGACCCCGAGGCTTTCGTTCTGCCCGACCTCGGCGAGGAGCTTGCGCGGGTAGACCATTACACATCCGTGACCCCGCAGGAGAAGATAAAGGCGCGGGAGGAGGTCTACCAGCGGTACGCGCGGAAGAGCGAGATGCTCCACAGTTTCCAGGCGCTGCTGAAGGCGTTCTCGCTGTTCGAGAAGGACGTGGACTACGTCGTGCAGGAGGGCAAGGTCATCATCGTGGACGAGTTCACCGGCCGCCTGATGCCGGGCCGGCGTTATTCGGACGGGCTGCACAGCGCACTCGAGGCCAAGGAGAACGTCAATGTCCAGGGCGACACGCAGACCTTTGCCACGATAACGCTCCAGAACTACTTCCGAATGTACAAGAAGCTGGCCGGGATGAGCGGCACGGCGATGACAATTGCGGGCGAGCTGTACCACGTCTACAAGCGCGACGTGGTGGAGATACCGACGAACGAGCCGTGCCGGCGCATCGATTACCCGGACATCGTCCACAAGACGCGGGCGCAGAAGTACCAGGCGGTCGTGGACGAGATCGGGACCTGGCACGAGCGGGGCCGGCCGATTCTCGTCGGCACGACGTCGGTGGACGTGTCGCAGGTGATATCCGACATGCTCCGGCGAAGGAAGATAAACCACGTCGTGCTCAACGCGAAGTTCCACCAGCACGAGAGCGAAATCATCAAGGACGCGGGCCAGGCCGGCGCGGTCACGATTGCCACTAACATGGCGGGCCGCGGTACCGACATCAAGCTCGGCCCCGGGGTCGTGAAAGGCGAGTGCTGCTACGTCGTCAAAGACACCGGCGGCATGTGCCCGGTGTGGGAAGAAAATCCGGGAAGCTGCGAGGAGGACGTGCCCTGCGGGCTCTACATCATCGGCACCGAGCGGCACGAGGCGCGGAGGATCGACGACCAGCTGCGTGGGCGTTCGGGACGGCAGGGCGACCCGGGCTCGTCGCGGTTCTTCCTCTCCCTCGAGGACGACCTGATGCGGCTGTTCGGTTCCGAACGCGTGGCCAAGCTGATGGACCAGTTCGGCGCCAAGGACGACGAGCCGATCGAGCACCCGCTGGTGACGCGGGCGATCGAAGGGGCCCAGAAGCGGGTCGAGGAGCGCAACCGGGAGATCAGGCGGCACCTGTTGGAGTACGACGACGTGATGAACCGGCAGCGGGAGGCGGTCTACGCCATTCGCGACGCGGTGTTGAAGGATGAAGAAGGGGTTCAGGGGGTCGAGGGTCCAGGGGTTCAGGCCCCAGAACCCCAGAACCCCGGGACCCCTGAACCCGCCGCCCTCGCGCGGCTCCGGACCGTCTATGATGACATGGCCAGGGGCCTCGTCGACGATTTCGTGAATAAGACCATCGTGGCCGGGAAGCGCGCCGACGAGTGGGACTGGGACGGGCTACGCGCCGAACTCTCGATGACCTTCCTCGCCGACCTCAGGTTGGAGGACGATTACCGGTCCCACGCGACTCCGGACGAGTTGCGCCAAACCTTGACAGATATCTCTTCCCGCCGGTATGATGAGCGTCGACAGGAGTTGGGCGACAGGCATTTCGCCGGGCTTTGCCGGAGCGTGTTCCTGTACGCCATCGACAGCCGGTGGCGCGAGCACCTCTACGCCCTGGATACTCTGCGCGAGGGCATCAGCCTGAGCGCCTACGGCCAGAAGGACCCGCTGGTCGAGTACAAGCGCGAGTCCTTCGACCTGTTCCAGGAGATGATGAGGGACCTGTACAAGGACGCGCTGACGATGCTGTTCCGCGCCCAAGTACGCGGTATCGAGGAACGGCGGCAGCCGGCGACGCGGCCGGTCCGCGCCTACAAGCCGGAAGCGTCGACGACGGCGCCCGCCGGAGCGCCGGCCGAGCCCGCGAAGGCGGCCCAGGCGCGGCGCTCCGCCGACAAGGTGGGGCGCAACGACCCCTGCCCGTGCGGGTCGGGTAAGAAGTACAAGCGGTGTTGCGGAAGCAACAAGCCGGAATGAAGCGGCAGTCGCAAACCCGGGCTGCGGCCCTGATGCCGGGGCCGGGTCCGATAGAAGCTCACTAAGGAGGAGCGATGGCACAAGGCAGCAAGAGTCGTATCATAATCTGGACGATCGTCGGCATACTGGTCGTGATCGCGGTGGTGATGCTCGTCACGAAGCCGAAGACCAGCGGCAAGCCGCCAGTGAATGCGGAACGGTTCACGCGGCAGATGGAGGGCCGGTTCGAGAAGCTCGAGAGGAGAGTCTCGGAGGCGCAGTCGGCGAATCCGGGCGCGCCGGCCGAGCAGTGGGCGAAGATAAGCGCGGATATCGCTCAGGGCAGGCAGCTCATGGCCGCGATGCCCGGGCTGACCGAGCAGAAGGACCTGGAGGCCAAGAGAGATTCGGTCCAGAAGGCCTACCTCGCAGCCAGGAAGGTACTCAAGGAAGTCACCGGCAAGGAAGACAAGGGAGACTAGGCCGGCGGGGAGCAGCACACCACAGTCGGCAGGTTTCGTAGCGATTTGACCGGCCGGCCCCGAGTTCTCCCGGGGCCGGCCCCGTCTTTGTCAGTCTGAGAGCTTGACGGCGGTCGGGCTGGCGCTAGACTACTGGCCGCATGCCAAACAACACCTGGAGGAATGCGTGAAGAGCAGGATTCTCGTTTGGAGTCTGGTCGGAATCGTCGTCATCATCGGCGTGATAGTGGTCGTGACGTCGCCCAAGAGTACGCGGGGCCCCAAGGTTACGCCTGACGCCCTGAAGAGCGAAGTCGCAAAGGCTGAAACCCAACTCGATCGCCTTGTTGCCCGGCTTGAGGCGCGGCGGAAGGCAACCCCGCCGGGCGCCGGCACGGAAGCCCTTGGTGAGGCGGACCGGTTGCTGGCTGAGGCGCGCGACAAGCTTGGACAGGCCAAGCAGGCGACCGACCTCACGGAGATCCAGCAGTTGTTGATTGAGGGCCGCGAGGCGTTGCGCAAGGCGCGCCGGGCGGTTGAACTGGCGACGAAGCCGACTTCAAGACCGCGCAGGACGTACTAGGCAAGTCCGGAGGTCGAATCCGGGATTCCGAAGTCCGCTGAGTCAGCAGCCGGGGTGAGCCCTCCAGACTGCTGATTCTCTAGTAGTAGATGTAGCGCAGGCGGGGGAAACCGAACCCGCCGAATAGCCCTTCCGCGGTCCCTTCCAAAAGGTCCCGCACCCATGAGTTGAGCCGGCGACTGGGCCGGATGAGCCGGGGTTCGCCTTCGATGCCGCAGAGGGACGCGGCGATGCGTTTGGCGTCCTCGAACGTCCCGAGCGTGTCAACCAGCCCAAAGGCGAGGGCCTGACGGCCGGTCATTATCCTGCCGTCGGCAAACGCGCGGACGCTGTCCTCCGGTATCTTCCGTTCGGTGCTGACAATCGAGACAAACTGGTCATAGGCATCGGCAACGACGCCTTGGAGCAGTTCGCGGTCCTGGTCGGTCATGTCCCGGAAGGGCGAGCCGATGTCCTTGTGGACGCGGGATTTGACCACCTCGACCTTGACACCGAGCTTGTCCATCATGCCCTTGAGCACCGGGAACTCCATGATGACCCCTATGGAACCGGTCAGTGTCTGCGGATTGGCGACTATCTTGGTGGCAGGAGCCGAGACGTAGTAGCCGCCGGACGCGGCGAGCGACCCCATCGAGACGATGATCGGCATGCCGCCGTCGCGAACGCGTCTGATTTCTTCGTAGATCTCGTGCGAAGGAGACGTAACCCCGCCCGGGCTGTCGACCCGGATGAGGATACCCTTGACCTGTGAGTTGTGTTCGAGTGCCTTGAGCTGGCGGACGGTCTCGGTCGCGTCGACGATGGCGCCCTTGATCTCGATGTAGCCGAGACCCTTGTTCCATGTTTTCAGGCCGGGAACGTCGGATGCGGAACCCGCGATGAAGAAGGCAAGCATCAGCCCCATCATGACCGCCAGCAGCGCGGCAGCAACGACGACGAGAACGATGACCGTCTTGCGGCTCATGGGAAAATGGGCCCAAGTAGATTCGAACTACTGACCCCTGCGTTATCAGCACAGTGCTCTACCACCTGAGCTATGGGCCCGAGAGAAGCTAGCAGTGAGCAGGTAGCAGTTAGCAGTGGGCTGGTCAACGCCCGGGGTCTCCTAACTCCTAACTCCTCTCTCCTAACTGCCAGAATGATACGGGAACGAGCCCCGGAGTCAAGGACGCGGCTTGACGCGCGCGCCGGCAGGCGTGTCCTCGACCAGGAAACCCAGCTCACCAATCTGCTTGCGCAGCCGGTCCGATTCAGCCCAGTCCTTTGCTTCACGTGCCTTCTCCCGGGCTGCGACCAGTTCCACCACCCGGCTCGGTACTTCCGACGTGGCACCCAACAGCCGCGTCAGTCCAAGTCCGAGCACGCGGTCGAAGTCGAGGATGGCGTCCCATGCCGCGCGGTCCTGGCGCTGATTGCCCTCGCGCACAAGGCTCCAAACCGCGGCCTGCCCCTGAGGTACGTTCAGGTCGTCGGCGATAGCATCCCTGAACTCCTGCCGAAATGGTTCGGTCCAGGCGGCGTCCCTCACCGGCCACGCCTGCGCGTTGCGGCCGAAGTCGACCAGCCCGCGCAACGAGTTCGTTGCGCTCTGCAGAGATTCCGCGGTGAAGCTCAAGGGCATGCGATACAGCGCCGTCTGGCAGAGATAGCGGAAGGCGGCGGGCGAGACACCTCGTTCCTCCAACTGGGACACGGTCACAAGGTTGCCTTCCGATTTGCCCATCCGGGCGTCGCCGATAACCAAGAAGGCGTTGTGCATCCAGCGCGCGACCACTTCCGTGCCGGTGGCAGCGAAGTTCTGAGCCCGCTCGTTGGTGTGGTGGACGGGTACGTGGTCGATGCCGCCGGTGTGAATGTCAAACCGCTCCCCGAGGTACTTGATGGACATGGCCGAGCACTCGATGTGCCAGCCGGGGAACCCCCGCCCCCAGGGCGAATCCCACTGCATCAGGTGCCTGGGCTGGTTGGTGATCCAGAGCGCGAAGTCGGACGGGCTGCGGCGCTCAGGGTCAACCTGGGTGCGCGCGCCGGCCTGCTGCTCGGCCAGGTTCAGCCGCGACAGGAGAGCGTATTCCGGGTACTTCCCGGTGTCGAAAATCAGGCCGACCGAGGTGCGGTAGGCAAACCCGTTCGCCTCAATGCGACGCACCAGTTCGATCATGTCCGGGATGTGATCGGTGGCCCGACACACGATGTGAGGTCGCTCGATGTTGAGTCTTGCCGCATCGTCGAAGAAGGCCTTCTCGTAGAACCGGGCGATATCTTCCGGCTTCTTCCCTTCCAGCCGGGCTTCTTTGTCCAGCTTGTCCTCACCCGTGTCTTCGTCGCTCGTGAGGTGCCCGACATCGGTGACATTCATCACGTGTTTGACCTCGTGGCCGAGATACTCTAGGACACGGCGGAGCGTGTCGGAGAAGATATAGGCGCGGAAGTTGCCGACGTGAGCGAACATGTACACGGTCGGGCCGCAGGTGTAGATGCCGACCTTGCCCGGAACAAGCGGCACGAACTCGTCTTTCCGTCGGGTGAGAGTGTTGTAGAGCTTCATCTCAGGGATAATAGTGACGGAACCGCTGCCGGTCAAACCGGAGTCACGTCAGGCCAGCGGCGTTCGGGCAGCCGCGGGCAGGTCGAGCGGCGAAGGACCGAACCGGGCGAACCGTTCGATGCCGGCCGCGGCAATCATTGCCGCGTTGTCGGTGCAGAACGCCGGCCGCGGGATGAGCAACCTGAACTCGTGGCGCCGGGCCAGTTCGGCAAGGCGCTCGCGTAGATAGCCGTTGGCGGCGACGCCGCCCGACACGCCCACGACTCGGAACCCGGTCTTCCGCACCCCTTGCTCGACGCGGTTGGTGACCGCTGCGACTGCGGCGCGCTGGAACGATGCGGCCACGTCGGCGCGAGGAGTATCGGGGTGGTCGCGCCGGTGATAGAGCACCGCGGTCTTCAGGCCGGAGAAACTGAAGTCGTACCCGCCGGGGTCAGGAACCGGGAAATGGATGCTCTCGCGCCCTTCGTGGCTGAGCTTCTCGACCTCGGCTCCGCCCGGGTAGGGCAGGCCAAGCAGCTTCGCCACCTTGTCGAAAGCCTCGCCGCAGGCGTCGTCAATCGTCGAGCCGAGCGGTAGGTACCGGCACCAATCCTCGACCACGAGCAGTTCGGTGTGACCTCCGGAAAGCACCGCCGCGAGAAACGGCGGCTCCAGCTCGGGGTGTTCAAGCCGAAGCGCGAAGATGTGGCCCTCGATATGATTGACCCCGATGAAGGGTCTGCCCAGGCTGTAGCTCAGTGCCTTGGCGAAAGGCAGGCCGACAAGCAGCGCGCCCATCAGGCCGGGCGTGTGCGTTACGGCGACCAGTGACAAGTCAGACCAGGCGACGTTAGATTCCGACAGGGCGGCTTCCACGACCGGGACAATGGCCTTCATGTGCGCGCGGGCCGCGAGTTCCGGCACCACGCCGCCGTACTCCGCGTGCACCATCTGCGACGACACGACGCTGGAGAGGACGGTTGCCCGCCCGCTAACGACGCTTGCCGCTGTTTCGTCGCAAGAGGTTTCGATGCCGAGGCAGAGAGAGGAATCGAGTTCCGGCGGTGTGGTGGTCAAGTGGTCGTGTGGGTCTGACGCCTACTTGACTGTGACGTCGAATTGCTGCGGTTCGCACTTCACCAGGTGGAAGCTCGGTGGCAGCGTGACCTCCGCGGCGAGCTGGTATTCGCCCGCCGCGAGTCCCGAGACTCTTATCTGGGCGGTGATGTCCGATTGCTTGAGCGAGGCGATTCTCGACGCCGGCCCGGCCACTGCAATCTGCGCCTCGGTCGGGTCAATCTCGACGCGTTGGGGGTCAGCCCCAACGGGCGTGACCGGCAGGCCGAGGAAGATCCTCGCCCCTTCCTTTTCCAGCCCGATAACTACGTCAACCGAGTCCGGCGCGACCGCGTAACGTCCGTCCCCGGGCGGCACTATCTTGAGACGACGGCGGCCCGGGGCGGTCACCGTGGCAAGGTCGAGCGTCTCAGTCGCGACCGCGGGCGCAACCCTCAGGTCTTCCTCGGTGCCGGACATCCTCACCCAGGCCGGCGGATCGTTGACCGTCAGCGCGGTGCCGCTGGCGACTTGTCCCTTGGTCGGGACCTGCACTTGGACCATGCGGCTCGAGGCGGCGGTGAGCTTCAACTCAACGTTGTCCGGGTCCAGCGCTCGGACCCGCACGTCCGGCGGGAGCTTGAGCGCGGCCGGGGAGAGTTGGAGTTGACGGGTGCCGACCTTACCGCCGGGAGCTTCCAGCCGGAACGCGAGCTGCCAGGGTTTCACACCGAGCAGGTCCCGGCCCTTGCCTTCGAGTGTCGCGACAGTGCTTTTCACGTCAATATCCGATATGACCTGCTTGGCATCGGACCTGGCCGCCGCAATTGGCACGGTTACACGCACGTCGTACGTCCGGTCGAGGACCGCGACTACCCAGAAGAATCCGGCGATAAACAGGGCAACGATCTTGAGCGATGCGTCGCGGGTAAGGAACCGGAGCAGTTGAGACATCAGAGAATGTTAGTAGCCGAACCGCATCTGTCAACCAGTTCCGGCTTGACTCGCGGCGCGTTTTGGAGAATCATAGGCAATGGCAGTTGCCGGCAGCACCTCGAACCCGGTCCGTAGTCAAAGGAGCAACGATGTGGGATAAAGGCGATTTCACGAGCATCAAAGAGCAGATCGGGCGGCTCGAACCGCAGATGGTTGAGATGCAGCGCCGGCTGGTTGCGCTGCCGGCTATCAGCCCGGTATCAGGCGGAGAGGGCGAGAAGGCCAAAGTCGAGTTCTTGTCAGCGCTGTTGCGGTCTTGGGGGCTGGAGGTCACCGAGTACCGGGCCCCGGACAAGCGCGTTCCGTCCGGCTATCGGCCGAGCCTGACTGCGCGCCTTAAGGGTCGGAACCGGCGACCGGTGCTATGGCTGATGACGCACGTGGATGTTGTGCCGTCCGGGCCAAGGGACCTCTGGCAGAGTGATCCGTTCGAGGCACGGGTCGAGAACGGCCGCATCTACGGCCGCGGCGTCGAGGACAACCAGCAGGATATGGTGGCGTCGTGCTACGCGGCGAAGGTCCTGCTCGACCTCAAGCTGGTCCCGCAGACCGACGTCGTCCTGATGCTGGTCGCCGATGAGGAGAACGGCTCGGACTACGGAGTCGGTTGGTTGCTGGAGAATCACGACCTCTGCCGGGCCGAGGACCTCGTCGTCGTGCCTGATGCGGGCAACGAGGCGGGCACGCTGCTGGAAGTGGCGGAGAAGTCCATTGCCTGGGTGAAGTTCACGACCCTTGGCCGGCAGGCGCACGGTTCGACTCCTCATCACGGCAACAATGCACACCGGGCGGGTGCCAATCTGCTCCTGCGTCTCGACATGCAGTTGCACGAGCGGTACAACGGGGAGGATGGTTTGTTCTCGCCCCCGGTTTCAACCATGGAGCCGACGAAGAAGGAAGAGAACGTCCCCAACATCAACACGATTCCGGCCGAGGACGTGTTCTACTTCGACTGCCGGATGCTGCCCCAGTACCAGTTGACGGACCTGATGGAGGACATGAAGCGCATTGCCGCCGAGGTCGCGGCCGAGTTCAAGGTCGAGATAAGGGCCGAGCCGGTCCAGATGGCGCAGGCGGCGCCCCCGACATCGCCGGACGCGCCGGTTGTCCGGATGCTGGCGAACGCGATCCGAGACGTGTACGGCGGCGAGCCGTTCACGCGGGGAATCGGCGGCGGCACGGTCGCGGCGTTGTTCCGCCGGCGCGGGATTCCGGCAGTGGTCTGGGGCCGCAACGAAGGTCAGGCCCACAAGCCCAACGAGTTTTCGGTCATCGCGAACATGGTGGGCAACGCTGCGGTCTACGCCCACCTGATGGGGCAGTAACCGCAGTCGGCCGAAGCCAGAAGTCAGAAGGCAGAATGCAGGAGGGCGAGACCCTGACACGTCTTTGCGTCTTTGTTGCGAAGTCCTTTCGATCCCGCGCCGCCGACCTTTCTTGACTCGGCGCCTTGCAGTCGGTAGATTCCTAGTCACATGGATCCGTCTTCACTCAGCCTGCTGAGTCAGTACGTTGACACCGACCGGGCCGAGGTCGTCGACGCGCGCGCGACCGGCGGCGAGGTCATCAGGATTACCATGCGAGAGCGAATCCTGCCGATCCACGCGTTGGCCGCGGTGGCCGACAACCTCTCGTGGTTCTTGGAGCAGGTGACCGGTCGCGGCTACCAGAAGGCTGAGGAGGCGTATGACGCCGGGTTCACGGTGCGCGAACCTGGTCACCCGGCCTACGGCCTGAAGGTCACCGCCGAGGCCACCATCGTGATTATCGCTCGCGTGGCACTGCTGGAAGATGAGACTATCTTCCAGCGCTACGTCAACTACCTTCGCACCGGCGTCTACATCTAGTCCCCAGCCTCCAGTCCCTCGTCCCTAGTCCTTAGCTACAGCGCCAGCAGCAGCAGCTCGGCGGCGAAGGCGAATGCCGTGAGCCAGAGCAGGAGAGGGGACAAGTCGGACGATTTCAGGTTGTGGATTGCAGATTGCTGATTGGCGGAGGCGGACAAGACCTGAAAGCCCTGTTTCCTGAGCGCATCGGCCGAGGTCTGAGACAGGTCGCCTTCGGCCGCAAGGACATTGACTGCATACGGCCGGTCGGCAACTCGATAGATGCCAGGGTGTCCGGTCCGTGTGAGCACGACTTCAGGACGGCCGGTTCCCGGTTCCGGCGTCCCGACAACGCGACCGTCCGGCGTCGAGACCGTAACCGGGCCCGAACCGGCGACCGGCGCGCGGATGGTATCTCCGACAAGGTATTCTGAGCGAAGCTCCCCGCTGGCAAGGTAGAGCAGTGTCCGGTGGAGCAGAGGCACGAATGCGGCCTTGAATACGAGGTCGGTGAACTCGGGCATGGCGGTGAACGCCCACGTGACGAGGCGGCCATTCTCTGAATCAAGTATCAACGGTTCGCCGTCGGACAGCCGGGCAAGAACACGGGCTCCGGCCGGGTCCAGGCGGGCGTGAGCGAAGAACCTCGCCGCCGACAGGTCGGCTACCTTCAGGATTTCCAGCACCGGATGGGTCGTATCCACCGAGGCGACCGAGACGAAGCCGGCGGGGCGTGACAGACCTCGGAACCGGATGCGGCCCGCGAGGAGTGACGAGTCAGAAGGCGGGTTGCCGAACATGACCAGGGCTGAGCCGCCGGACTGCAGGAAGAACCCGAGACGGGTCCAGTCGGGTCGGCTGAGCGCGGCAGCGTCGGTGACGACAACAGTGGCGAACCGGCGCGGGTCGTAGCGACCGAACTCGGTTGCGGGAATCGTGGTCAGGCTGAAGATTGAAGAGGAATCTGACCCCAGCGCGTCGGCCAGGTACCTGGCTGGCGCCGCCGGCGATTCCACTACGAGAACGGAGATACGCCGCGGCTGGTAGACCGCGAGCCAGCGCGTGTTGTCCGGCTCCAGCGAATCGCTGCGCAGCTCGACCTTGGCCACGTGATAGCCGGAGTCGGCGAGCGCGGTCTCAAAGGTGACGGTCGCGGACGAGTGCGGTTTGATGGCCACGGCCTGCTCTTCGCGGTGGTCGTCGAGTGTCAGGACTGCGGTGCGCGTTGCCGGGTGCGGGCCGTAGGTGGCGAAGTCCGCCTTGATGCGCGTGGCCCGGCCTGCGACCGGGAAACGGTCCTCAGTGTACAACCGCGCGACGCCCGCGTTGTCGCCATCCGGCTCGGCGACTGAGACGAGCAAGACCGGAACATCAGCCGGCGGTTGCCAGTTTGACGGGATGGCGCGGGCCTGCAGGTCGGTCACCACCGCGACTTCAGCATGCGCCGGTTTCGCCAACTCGACCGCGTGCTTCAGCGCCGGCTCCAGCGTCGCGGCCGAGTAGGACGGCTTCAGCGAGTCGAGCACCGGCAACAGCGTCCTTGGGGTCTGCCACTGTAAACTGGAAACTGGCAACTGGTCACTGGCCGTGGCCAGCGCCGCTCTTCTCCCAGGTCCAAGCGAACTGATGAGCTCCCGCGCCAGCGCGACGGCTCTCTCCCACTGCCACGGCCTCCTCATGCTGTACGAGTCGTCAACAACGACAATGAGGTCGTTCGCCCGACCGAGTCCGGGCAGGCGATGCCGGATAAAGGGCCGGGCCAACGCAAGCAGTAGTGCGAGCAGGGCAAGCGTGCGGAAGACGAGCAGCAGCAGTTCCTTGAGCCGGAGCCACGAGAACCGCTCGCGTTTGGCAGTCGTGAGCAGCAACAGGGACGGAAACTCGGCGCGCTTGAGCCGGAGCCGGCTCAGGATGTGGATGACGACGGGGATTGCCGCGAGGGCGGCGAGGGGGAGAAGAGAAGGTGCTAGGAAGCCCATCAACTAGAAAAGGACAAAGGACAAAGTAGTAGGACAAAGCAATGAGAAAAGGGGTAAGTGGAAATGCGAATCGTTTGCCCTTCTGTGCTTCGGCATTTCCTGCTTGTTTTGTCCTTCGTCCTTTGTACTTCATGCTTGTCCTTACCGCATCCGACTGCGCCGCTCGAGGTACGAGAACAGCGCGCGGTCGAACGGCATGTCGGTCGTTACTCGGTGATAGTCGATCGCCGCCTCGCGGCAGCCGCGCTCAAAAGTCGCGAAGAACCGGTCAAAGTCCTTCTGATACTGCTCGCGGAGTACGCGCGGGTCAACGGTCATTTCCCGGCCGGTCTCCATGTCCTTGAGCACGACCGGAGTGCGGAACGCGAACCCGCGTTCGTTCGGGTCCTGGATATGAAAGACCAGCACCTCGTGCTTCTTGTGTCGGAAGTGGCGGAGCGCGGTCAGCACGGCCTGCGGCTCATCCCACAGGTCCGACATGATGATGACGAGGCCCCGGCGCTTCACCCGCTCGGCCAGTTGGTGGAACGTGCCGGCGATGTTCGTGTCGCCGCCGGGCTTGACGATTGAGAGTTGGTGCAGGAGCGCGTTCAAGTGAGCGGGCGTGCTGCGCGGCGGAACGTAGGTGTCTATCTTGTCCGAGAACGTAATGAGGCCTGCTGAGTCCTTCTGGTGAAGGAGCAGGTAGGCGAGGCTCGCGGCCAGCATGCTCGCGTATTCGAGCTTCGAGACCTTGCCGGTCGCGTAGGACATCGAGCCGGAAGCATCGAGCACGAGGTACGCGCGCAGGTTGGTCTCCTCCTCGTACTCGCGGACCACGAACCGGTCGGTCTTGGCATAGACCTTCCAGTCAATCCGCTTCGGCTCATCGCCGGGCATGTATGGTCGGTGCTCGGTGAACTCGACCGAGAAGCCCTTGTACGGGGAGCGGTGCAGACCGGCGAGAAAGCCCTCGACCACCAGCCGCGCCTTCAGGTCGATGCCCTTCAGCTTGGCGACGACTTCCGGTTTCAGAAAACGGGTAGAATCAGGCACGGACTACGAGTTTACCAGCCGCGCGCCGCTCGTGCAATCGCGGAGCGGCTGGACTAACCGCAGATGATAGTAACTGTCACCCTAAGCGGAGCGCAGCGGAGTCGAAGGGTCTCTCAGAATGAACCGCCAAGGACGCCAAGAACGCCAAGACCCGGAGGGACTAACCGCAGATCACCCAGATGGCAGGAATCGTCACCCCGACGTCGATGGAGGGGTCTCTCAGGACTTCCCGCAGATTCCGCAGATGACGCAGATTCCGGGCTTCAGACTTAGGGCTTAGGGTTTGGAGTTCGGGGCTTCCGCGCCTTGCGCGGCATCGATGTCTTCGAGATACGCTCTATAGTCCCGGCGCATGGACGGCTTCGGCCAGAATCGGTTCGCGGAGCCGCGGCTTCACGGCATCTTTGAGCACGAGGTCAACGGGGCGGCCGAGCAAGTCCTCGAGGAAGAACTTCAGGTCCATGTAGTTGTCGAAGGTCTTACGGTCGAACTCGACAAGGAAGTCAAGGTCGCTAGCCTCGGTGGCCTCGTTGCGCACGGCCGACCCGAACAGCGCCAGACTTCGGACCCCGAACGACCGAATCCGGTCCCGATTTCGGGCCAGAAGCTGCAGTACTTCGTCACGCGTCCGCGTCATGGACCCATTATAGCGTCATTCATCCGGTTGTCATCCTGAGCAAAGGCCTCAAGCCGCAAGCGGCAGGCTCCGGCGTAGGCCTTTCGGGCCTGCTACTAGGAACTGGAAACCGGGAACTGGTCACTCGAAGGAAGCTGGGCGAACTCACACCGGAGCAACTCGCGGCGGCCAACCGCGCCCTGCGCGTCAGCCTCGACCTGACCTAGCGCGGCTGCGCCGAGAGCCGTAGGCTGTCGGCGGTTAGCCGGCAGCCATCATCCTTGACACATATCGGAGTCCGGTTTAGTAAAGTGTCCCCGATACTCCCCGATACTCCTGGAGTCAGAGGGTCCGGGTCCGATGACTGCCAACTGCAAACTGGTCACTGGAAACTCGCGCCCGAAGGGCGCGGCTACGGATTGCGTTGATGGCAGGGGAGAAGTTCGCTCGTCGGTCCGGTAGGGTCTCAGGCGTATCCGTTCCTCTCCCACGTGGAGAGACACTGGTGTGGCGTTGACACGGTCGGGGCACAGCCTATGCTTACGTATGACAGTGCGAACAATGAGGCCCGAGGAACTGGAAACATGTGCCGGACTGGGCGGTACCGGCTGGCTGGCAAACGTGGTTCGGGACTTCTGGAAAGACGGACAGAGTTCGCCGGACCGGTGTTTCGTCGCCGAGGATCAGGGTCAGCCGGTCGGCAGAGTGTTCTTTCACAGCCTGTCCTCTCCGACTGATCTGGCGATGTTCGGCACGCACCTCGACTGGCAGAGCGACTTCTTTGAACCCGGCAAGACGCTGCTGGGCACAGCTTTGGCGAGGCTGAAGGAGACCGGCGTGACCAGCGTTGACTATGCTATCTACGACATCTACGACCCGAGTCCGGGGCGGCAACAGGAGCTGATTGAGGCGGTCGGGTTCCGGCAGTATCAAGAGAAGAGGCGGTTTGTCTGGAAGGACCCGGGCGCGGCGGTCGAAGTGCCGGCAAGGCTCGCGTTCCGCCCGCTTTCTGACGTCGGTGAGGACGCATTCACTCGTGCCGTACAACGAGTCACCGAAGGCACGCTTGACCGCGAGCATCAGGTGCGCGTCACGGAGTCAGGCGCCCAAGAGGCGGCCCGACGTTACATGCAAGTACTCAAAGACGCCGACCTCCAGCCGACTTGGTGGATGCTCGGCTATCTTGCCGATGGAACGCTGTGCGGGCTGGTGGTGCCGCAGAAACTGAGCGACGCCGAAGGTACAATCAACTACATCGGGGTCGTTCCCAAGCAGCGGGGCAACGGGTACGGTCTTGATCTGCTCCGGAAGGGCACCGCGGTCCTACAGCAAGGAGGATTCAAAGACGTCGCGGCTGAGACCGATTCGGAGAACACCCCGCTCAATGTCGAACTGGAGCGGGCAGGATACTGTCACCACGGGACGATGCGGTGTTTCCGCTGGGACCTGACGCAGGACCGCGGCACTCCTTCGGCCTAGTCAATCGTCGCCCGGGCGCGGGCTAACTACTCTCTGCTAGCTGACCGACATCGCCGTCTTGCAGCGACGGCTCACGGATTGCGCTGATGGCAGGGGAGAGTTGCGCGCTTTGGTGGTCTTCAGTTGTGTGCTCGGCAACTCCGCCAAGAAAAGAGAGTCACGGACAGCCCAGTGTCGCGGCAATGTCTATGACCGAGCCGTTTGATGACACCGAACTACCGTGCTCTCGACCTCATTACGCGCAGTTCTTGTCGCCTGTCAAACCGAGTGGGAAATGGGTCTACGGTTCACGGGCAACGGCTCACGGCTCGCGTTGATGTCAGGGTCAGCTTATGCAGGCCGGACGCAGGACGATGATGGCGAAGGCCGCGATCACGACCAGGAGCGCGGCCAAGATGACGTACGCGAACCGCCGCTGAGCTCTCCTGAGCTTCACCTCATCGGGCGGCATGTCGGACGGGTCGTCGTATCGAATTCCGCCGAACACGAGTCCGCAGTTCGGACAGGTTTCGGTGTCTTCCTGCACCCTGGTTCCGCAGTTCGAACAATAATGGAAGACACCGCGCCTGACCTTCTCGGTCATCAGAATCGGTACGGGCATCGCGGACATAGTAAGACTCGCGGGCGGGGGTGTCAAATCGGCGGGCGGGGCAGCCTGTTTTGTACGGAGGAGTCGTTCAACGTTCATCGTCGCCGGAACGGACCAACGTTGTGCGGACTAACGATGTACGACCCGGTTGGGCGGGAGCAATCTTACAAGATGTCCCGAAGCTTCCCGAAATAGGGCCTGTCCCCAGACACACCCCTTGATGCGCTTCGGACTAGAAATCGGGGATGTGCCCTTTCTTCCCATCGGTCTTGACACTGAGTGCTTCGTGGAGTATTGTCCCCGCGTGAAGCGAAAGGGCCCTAGAACGGAACCCTTCTGCCTTGACCCGGTGTCGGGTGGCGACCTCATCGGTCGGGCAGCCGAGAAGGACAGGCTGCGCGCCGAGTTAGCCGGTAATCCTGGACTCATCCTGCTGCACGGCGACCGGGGGATAGGAAAGACCTCGCTTCTGCGTTGTCTGCCCGAGTTGAACACGGGTCATGAGTTTCCGGTCGAGTATGACGCCGGGAAGAACCTGGGCTTCTGGGGTGGAATCGGCGAGCCGCTCGAGAAGCACGTCGGTGTTTCCCGGGACAAGATGTCGTTCAACTTCGGCATCACCCCACCGGTCGCTTCCGCCCAGATGCCTCACTTCAGTATCGGGCCGAACATCCAGCATACCCTGCCACCGGGCGAGCAAGCTAGGTATGGGGAGTTGTGTCAGAAGCTCAAGAAGTTCCGCAGGCCAGTCTGCGTCCGAATCCGCGACGCGTACAAGCTGCCTGAGGTTGACCAACGGTGGCTGCTCCAGTTGCCGCCCGATACCGGCAAGGTGTACGTCGTGCTGGAGGCACCGGACACGTATATCGAGAGGCTGATAGCGGAAGTCTTGAGGGAGGCGCGGAGGGTGTTCGTCGGCCCCTTGGGCCGCGACGCCATGCTTCAGGTCGTGGCGCGAGGTGGCAACTGGTTGACGGAGGCGAATGTCGACCGGGTCATCGCGAGTGCCGCCGGCAACCCATACTATCTACAGAGTGTCTGCTACGTGCTGTGGCATCGGTGGACTGCTGGTGACAACGCTTCGGTGGAGCGGACGCTTCAGAACCTTCGGGCAGACACGGACATTTCTGAACGGCTTGGGATCGTTCACCGCGAGGTGCTCGATTCGATCGGGCAAGGGACTGACCTGTTCCTGATTGTTCAGGCGGCCGCCTTCGCCCCGGTGGAGTTCAATGGAATGGTGCTGCGCCGGCTTTCTGGTCTTGACGGAACTCGGTTCGCTAGGGCGCTACGCCAAGTGCGGCTCCGGGGGATACTCTCTCCTGAGACCAGGAACGGTGACCGCCTGCGGTTCTACCATCCCTTCTTTCGGGATTACGTGAGAGAGCAGGCACCGATGGACGAGCGTGAACTGAATTGGCGGAGAGCGAAGCTCGTGGGTGAAGTGCGGGACTCGCAAACAGTCCAATTGATGCTCTCGGCGCATATTGACGACAGTGACCTGCTGATGAAGCTGGCCGACAACGTAGGCGATACTATTGCACTCGACGAACTCGCGAGGCGCCTCTGGGTGGCCGGCAGGTTGGATGACGCCGCTCGTCTGTTGGAGCGACTTCGGGGATTGTCGCACGGCAATCGGAGGAACGAGGCTTCTGCTATCGGCAATATGGGAATAATCTACCACGCCAAGGGAGAACCTGACAGGGCGCTCCAGTACTATGAGGAGGCACTGGCGATACAACGCGGAACCGGGTACCAGCAGGGCGTGGTGGGCCAGCTTGGCAACATCGGACTCATCTACAGCGACAAGGGCGAACCCGACAAGGCACTCAATTACTACGAGGAAGCGCTGGCCATAGCCCGCGAAATCGGGTATCAGCAAGGCTTGGCGGATGCCCTCGGCAACATCGGGAACATCTACCGCGCCAAGCGTGAACCCGACAAGGCGCTGAAGTTCCATGAGGAAGCGTTGACGATAGACCGCAGAATCGGGTATCAGCAGGGCGTGGCGAGCGACCTCGCCAATATCGGATCCATCTACTACGACAGGGGCGAACTCGACAAGGCGCTACTGAAGTACAACGAAGCACTCGGCATTAGCCGGAGCATGCACTGGTGCGCGACCGAGGCGAAGTCCCTCGGCAGTATCGGGTCTGTCTTGAGTGACATGGGGAAGCACGACCAAGGCGTGGCGAAGTTGGTCGAGGCGCTTGGCATCTTTCTTGCGATTGGCGTGGCCGCCGGCCCCGGGCAGGTGCTCACCGAGCTGGTCCGTTGTGAGGACAAACTGGGACGGAAGCGTATGGAGGAGCTGTTCAAAGAAGCTAGACTGGATGACGAGCACATTGCCAGTTTGCTCAAGCTGATGGACCAGAAGCGACAGGAGACAGGCAGAGCAGAGAAGTAGCCCGTCGGTTCAGTTCACCGCAGCCGGCTGATGGCTGGCTTTCCGTTCTTGGCCAACAAGTCAAGGCGGCGCGTCGTCGGAGGGCGGAGGGGCGCGGGGTCGGGTGCGCCCGCTGTCAAGCCGAGAGCCGCAACGGCGGGCTGTTTGGGTGCTGGTCAACGCGGCGGGAGCGGCACTGGACAGCGCAGAAGACACTGCATAGGACATTGGAGAAGACATCCAGGGAGACATTCGAGAAGACAGTGAAGAGGACGGCGAAAGAGACGTCGGAGAAGACGCGGAGGGGGCGGGGCGGTGAAACAGGCGTGTCAGGAGGCGGAGAGCAGTCGGAGGAGCGGCGGGCGTGCTTTGCTGCGGCCTTCTCGACCCGCGGGGCCCTGCTGGAATACATCCGCAGGGTAAGGCCGGTGAACAGGCTCTACGGCGCTCGGCCCGAGGCCTAAGCCGGCACTTCTACCGGCAACCGGGGGGTCAATCCGGGGGTGACTCCGGGGTTCAACACCGAGTACAATGCGGCCATCAATGTGGCCGTCAATCAAGGATTTAGCCCGCTTGTCAGCCGCGCGACGAGTTCGGGGCTCAACGCGGCGGCCAATCGCGCCGAGACTCGGGAGTTCAGCGCCGCTGTCAGTCAGGACGTCAACGCCTTTCTCAACCTGGCAGTGAACAGGGCAGCGAGTCGCGCAGCGAGTTCCGGCCTGACTTACGCGTTCAGCCGCGAGTTGAGTTCGGCT
>Ga0315277_10001253_pt1 | contig 37527 bp, 34 predicted proteins | sample YL17G05_15_MG_FD_203695 | JGI IMG/M metagenome (GOLD analysis project Ga0315277, IMG submission 203695) | Sediment microbial communities from Yellowstone Lake, YNP, Wyoming, USA - YL17G05_15 | ecosystem: Environmental > Aquatic > Freshwater > Lake > Sediment | place: USA: Wyoming | collected...
GGTGATTAGTGGAAATCCGCACTAAACTGCCTCCTTACACATATATCAATTAACAACTTATAAATACTTTCATTTCTATGATTAAATCTGAATTCCATTTCTTTTAAATAGAGAGGATAGTTCTGTTTATCGATTCCATGATATTTGTGAAAGCGTTCCTTGGCAAAGCTCCAGAAGCCTTCAATACCGTTTATGTGATTCTTCTCTTTTGCAAATTCATCGTTCTCATGCTTCATTACATTATGTTTCCCATACTGTTTTAAATCAGCGTAACTTTTGAAGCCATCAGTGTAAAAAACGGACCCTTTTTTGGTCTTTGACTTAATCGCTTCCATTAATGTTTCTTTAGAAACATTTTCAACAATGACTGTATGAACCTTGCCTTTTCTCTCGAGAATTCCAAAAACTATTGCCTTATTATTCGCTCCTCTTCCTCTGTTTCCTTTCCTCTTGCCTCCAAAATAACTTTCATCTAACTCTAGCTCTCCATTCAACTTCTTAGCTTCTTGATTGCAATAATCCGCAATTGCTTTTCTAAACTGCATAAATCTTGATTGAACTGTCTGATAATCAATTTCCAATTCATTAGCAGTCTTTTTTGCAGAGATTTCTAAATAGAAATAATAAAGAACAATCATATCAGTTCTTAGTTTTTGTAAAGAGTAATATCTATTACAATATTTGCATTTAACTCTGTTATCTTTAAGCCTATAAAGTTTATTTTTATCGCAAAATATGCACTTTCTACCTAGAAAATACCTGTCTGACAGCACCCTTTTCATTAGTATCGTCGTAGTTTAGCTATTATTTAAGCCTTTTTGGTGCGAAAATGCCCTAATCACCTAAAATTATTATGCCCTTGAAGTTTATAAATTCTTCGTTTTTTAACTTTTAGTTGGTTCTGCCTTAATAGAACTAGGCTGCTGTAAGATTATTTTTTGTATTTATGGTTGGAAGGATCTATAGCCAGTATTTTTCCAGCAATAAAAGGAATCCTGAAAGAGGGAATGTTTTTTTGTTAAAAGTTTTTTTTGTTAAAAGGTAGCTGTTCTTAAATTCTGTTAATCCTTTATAATCTTCTGAATTTATTTCATTCTGATATTTAACTTCAAGGGCTGTATTTTCATATACAAAATCAATTTCCTTGGTTTTGGATTTATTGGTCCAATAATATACCTTATCATTATAATTAAATACATTGGATTTGGCTTTTTTGGTCATAATCCGTATCAGATGGTTCAGCAGAACCCCTTCACTTAGTTTGCTGATGCTGCTTTCAAAAAAAGCCTGATATTTCTCAAAGTTCCCTTCAATGCTGTTTACCCATTTATAAACGCAAGAGAGTATAAATGGGTCTGAAAAGTAGATTTTTTTTGATTTCGGGTAGTCTGGAATCTTCTTGTTGAAATCCATCTTATATATGATATTCAAAACAAACATCTCTTCAAGAGCCTCTAAATATTTTGAGGCAGTATTGTGAGTATCAATGTCAGTTCCAGATGATAAAGAGGACCAAGAAACTTCTGTGGTATAAGTTTCAATAACTCTCCTTAAAAGCTGTTTTGCATATTTTTCCTTGAGATTTAATTTTGCCAAATCTCCAATTATCCATTTTAGATAAATATCATAAGAATAGTCTGAAATAAATTTTTTTTCATGATATTCATTTATTATTTTTATAAATCCTCCTGTTAAAAGATAGTTTTCGTATTCTTTTTGCAGTTCTTTTAGGTGCAGCTTTATTAAAGCCTCGTCTTTTGCTCTTTTTCCTGTAAGATTCATTGGAAATTTTATTGCTTCGAGATATTCTAAAAAAGTTAATGGACTCATTATAAAGTGCCTTTTTCCACTGTCCCCTCTTCCGGGAAGCCTTTCTATGCTCCTTTTCAGGTCTATTGAATTTGAGCCGCATAAAAGAACAAAACATTGGCTTAATTTCCCAGAATCGTAAAAATGTTTTATTACAAACTCCCATCCATCTACAAAAGGTATTTCATCAAGAAAAATAAACCTTTCCCCTTTTTCTGAGAAATCAAAAAACAGGTTCAAGGCCTCTTCAAGATCAGCTTTGTTTATATTATCACAGGAATAAAAAAATATGCTTTTGGGATTTTTTTTCTTAGCCAGCCCGCTTATTATCTGCTTTATAAATGAAGTTTTGCCAACCTGCCTGGGGCCTCTTATTGAATATATTCCTTCTTCAAATTTTTTAATTAGATTATAATTCCAGGCTATTTTTTGCTCTCTTATATTTGACAGATGAAGGTCTGCCTTTTCCCAATCATCTTTCTCCCACCAGGGATTGGATTCCTTTATTGAACTGAATTCCATAAGGATTAATGGATATTGGGGTTTATAAATGTTTCCTTTTTGTTATTAAAATAACGATAATTCCTGCTTTTTCGTTATTAAAATAACTATAATTCCTAAGAAGTTTATAGTGTTTTTTGGCGGGTTTTTGGGGTGTACCAAGCAATCCATAATATATAACTAAACATACATAATAAAAGCTATTAATTCTTAAAAAGACCTTTTGCCACCTAATTTTGAAAAGATAGCTAGATTAAAAGAGGCAAGATGAAAAAAGGGGATAATATAAATAGACTTTTAGATATCGCTTTAGGCGGAGTCTTGATAGCTGGAATCATGGTAGCTGGCTGTATTTGTGTTTTTGCATATTGTTTTGGAAAAGTATTCTCGACAAGGTAAAACGCATTCATTCAAAAAGAGGTGAAAATGGAAAGAGGTGAGGAAAAGAGGTATATAGAAAGCAGGAAACATAAATATATAGATTTAGGCAGGCCAAGAAAAAAGATAGTTCTGATTAGCTTTTCTTGCCTGCTTGTTCTATCCTTTGCCATGTTTTTTTTAAACTTTAACATTAATCTTGGAAGCCTGCCTGTTACAGGACATTCTATCTTAATGCAGGCAGATAGCGTGGCACAGGTGAATGTAGATTTCTCAAAAGAGATTGGAATAATAAGAGGAGATTTTTATGGGGCGAATACTCATGGGTTTTTGGGCAGGGACCAGAGAATAGACGCAAATGTGGACGGAACTTTAGACTCTTATTCTTACACAGAATGGCACAGGGAAAAATGGCTGGAATCTGGTATGGGTTATATTAGAGATGATATGGGTTTAGGATGGAATTATTTTTATGATTCCTGGGATAACTTGGATTTTGAAAACTGGACAAACGAAAGCGTTGGCTTTTTCAACTCGAGCAAGGAAACGGGCGCTGTTGGCTGGAAAGTTTCCCCCTATGGCGGGGCATTTGGTTTTGCTTCTCGCTCAGAAGACAGCCGTTCTGGAAGCTATAGCCTGAATGTTTCCTGCAATAAAGAAAGCCATGTTTATGTTTACAGGAATGTAGGATTTAAAATTGGAAATAATTATAATTTTTCTATTTGGGTAAAGTCAAATGGGACAATTAGCTTAATAATCCAAAGGCTGGATAATTATCAAAGCTGCGGGAGCACAAGTGTTAGTGGAGATGGTACAGAATGGAAACATGTTTCTGTTTCCTGCAATAATGCCCCCTATTCAGGATACCGCGCAGTTATTGACGCGATAAACAAGGATGAAAGCGTTCTTTTGGATGATGCAAGCTTAACTGAAAATTCCTTGCCCTATATCCCTATTTATTATTTTGCTGGAAATCTATCTGCCAAAACAGACAGGCTAAAATGGGCTGAAGAAAACAATATCAGAATTTTAACAATAGCAGATTACATGCCAACCTGGCTGGCTGATACAAGCATGGAAGGATGCAATAAAAGCAAACGAACAGACTGCATGCCTTATGATATAGAGCTGTGGAAAGACTTAGTTATTGATTATATAGATAGAGTAACTGAAAATGGAAAATATGATAATATGGATATTGAAGTATGGAACGAGCCTTATCTGGGCTCTTTGTTGTCTGAACTACCTTATGATTCTCCTACCAAGAGCTTTTATTATAATCAACTTTATGATGCAACTTATCATGCAATAAAAGCAAAATATCCAAATATTGCTGTTGGCGGGCCTTCTGGATATCATGGGGCTCCAAATATGTTAAAAGGATTTTTGTCTAATTTTTCGAAACAAATGGACTTTGTTTCTGTCCACCCATATATCTCTAATTATGAGTCAGATACAAATGGAATGTATAACAAAACTAAATGGCTTTTTGATTTGTGCAAAAAATATAATGCAAATTGTTCCAGGGTAATAAATAGCGAGTGGAATGTTGGCAATGTTTTAATTAAAAACTCTTCACAAAATTCTACTAGATTTGAAACAAATATTGCCTTAGCTTATTCTGACGTTCTTAACAATTGGCCTTCTAATGTTTCAATGGTATTATATCAATGGAGCGAGGCTAAAAAATACCTTCAGACAACAAACTATCCAGAATATCCTCAAAGATGGAGCATGGTTTCTGAGCCTGCACTGGATAATGTGTATTATCCAAGCTATAATGTGACTAAGAATTTTGCAACTTATCATTCAGCTGGAAGCATGATTGTTAAGTCAAATTCAAATGGAAACATAAAGGTTGTTGCAAGCAAAAAACAAAAAGAGCAGTACATAACGCTTATCAACATAGGAGCAAATACCAGCTTAAGGTTAAATGTAACTGGAAATATAAGCTCTTCAATAAAAGATTTGGAAACAGGGGGGGCATATGTAATAAAAAGCGGAATGGCCGAAGTCGGTACTATAAGCCAATATCAGATAAGGTATTTTGTAAATTATAGCATGCTGGATGTTGGAGGGAATGAGAGCAAAAATGGAACTAATGAGAGCTATGGAGATAACAAATACCTTAATGGGGGCGGCGAGGGGAAGAGTTATCTGCAGGAAAATACTATAAATGAGACTGGAACTACAAATCCAGAAGATGGGGGAAGGGGTTCAAATGAAATTTCTGAGAGAGGCACACGCAATTCAATTAGTGAGCAAGAAGAAGGCGGGGGAAGGGGCGGGGCATTGACTGGCAAAGCAGTTTCAGAAAATGAAGAAAAAATGCCGGTTTTTTGGAAAATTGCACTGGCTTTGTTGATTTTAGGAATAATTTTCCTGACAGCAGAAATCTTATATACTATTTATTGGCCGCGTATATAGAGAACTAAATCATAAGTATTTCACATAAACTTTAAAGAAGTTTTCAAATGTTTGTTTGAGTTTATCAAGAAAGAATCTCTCTAGCTTTCCCTTGTGTCCACTATCAAAAGCCTCTAAAGAAGAAAAATAAGCAACTCTTGCAGTCTTTCTTATGATAATAGGAGGATAATCCTCTTCTAATAAGATAGTGTTTAAAAGTATCCTGCCAGTTCTTCCATTTCCATCCTCAAATGGGTGTATTCTCTCAAAACGAGCATGGAATTCAGTAGCCAGTTTAAGCGGATGAATCCTGCCTTGGTTTTCATCGTACCACTCAATTAATTTATTGATTTCTTCCTCTACTTTTTCCGGAGGCGTTGTTTCTAAATTTCTCATTTTAATATAGTTGGGCAACTTTTTAAATCCTAAAGTGACTCCAGTATCTTTAACTATAACTGCCTGTATTTTCAGAATATCTTTAATTGTTATTTTTATCTTATTGTTAAACAATAACTCGACTGCCTCTCTTGTATTTCTTGTCTCGTAAACCTCCCTCAAGTCTTTATCTTTTGGAACTAGATTTTCCCCTAAAATTAAGGTAACATCTTTTAGGGTGAGGGAATTCCCTTCTATAGCATTAGATTCGTAGGTAAAATTAACTGTAAACCGGTCTAAAATATCCTGAATCTGCTTTTTAGTGAATCTTTTGAGCATTTCCTTATACTCTACTCTAATTGACTCTAATTTTTTTATCTGCTCCTTGTTCAAAATGCTATCTGGTTTGTATTTCAGCAAAGCATAGTCCTGATAGGCCTTAACTTGCTTCTCTAAGAAATAATCCTTGACTTCTTTTGAGTCCTTATCTTTTTCTTCTTTTATCGATTTGGATAACTTCTTCACTTTTCCATCAGGAAGCCTAAAAGAATGCTCTGCGTAAAGATACTTCTTTCCATTAATTATTTTATAAGCTGTGCTTACCATATATATCTTTACCCCTACATATATTTAAATCTTTCTATATTGTAGGGTTAAAAGAAAAAGAATTAAAATTCAAAGGAGACAATGTTTATCGGCCGCCGATTTAAGAGAGGTAGAGGCAAAAGGTTTATATAGTATAGTACTCTATAGTAGACTATACAGTCCTTTATCTAGGACTAATTTATAATGAAAGCTGGAATAATTAAAGAGCAATATGAGATAGATAAGGTTTTTATAAAAAAACCCTGGAAAGCGTTAACCTACTCGGAGATACAAGAAATCTCTAAAAAAAAATCAAAGGGGTACATATACAAGGAACTTAAACGGCTGAGCGATAACAAAATGATAAAGCCAGAGAGAATAGGAAAAAGAACAGTAGTCTACCACACTGTATTAAGCAGCGCTTCAGCGCAGCATTACTGGGGATTCTTGCATGAGAATACCTCTTGGAGTACTGAAAAGTTTCCGTTTCAGATTATAGAAAACCTTAGGTCACATATGCCTACCCCATTTTTTTCCATTATTGTAACAGGAAGCTATGCTAAAGGAAAACAGACAAAAGAATCTGATTTGGATGTGGTAATTCTTTCAGACTATGATCCTAAAAGTATTTTTGCGGAATTAAAGTATGAAGCAGATACTTCTATTCCGAAAGTTCACCTTTATGTGTTTACCAGCAAAGAATTTCTAGAAATGCTAAACTCAAAAAGAGAAAATTATGGAAAAGAGGTTGCCAGGAACAACCTTATATTTTTCGGGGGCGCTTCTTATTACTCTATTTTACAGGAGGCTATTTCACATGGATTCAATGGTTAGTTTATTTATGGATGGGGCACAGAATTCCATTTTTGCTTCGCAGGCCTTAAAGAAGATTAGTGAAGATGATTCCCTAAAAAAGACATTTGGATTTACAAATGCAGTCAGTTTTTACAGCAGCGTAATAAGCCATTCTTATTATGCAATATTTTATGCTGCAAAGGCATATCTTCTTTCTAGGAGCATACCTCTTAAGTCCAAGCAAGGACAACATCAGCAAGTATATTACGAGTTTAGGAGATTGGTTCAAAATGGAGAAATAGATAAAGAACTTCTGAGGATATATGAAGAGAATCGGCTAAAAGCAGAAGTTTTGCTGGAGATTTTAAAGAGCGAAAAAGAAAAAAGAACAGATTTTACTTATGAAACAATTCCTCAGGCAAATAAAGCACCTGCTGAAGAATCTTTAAACAATGCGTTAACATTCATCTCGCATATTAAAGTGTTTTTAGGCATAAACCCAAAATAATATCCGAGGATTAAGATTTTCTGGTTATTGGCGGGTATGTTAGAGAAGAGGTAATTTATGCATCATGCATTTCGTCTTTGATAAAAGACATTTTGCTTATCCTATTTCTAGGATTGATTAATCCTAACAATGAGGTTGGGCTATTAGACATTTCTATCTAGAATAGAAACTTTATGTACATTAGAATGTACATATTTTTAAAGTAGCAGGGGAATTGCCAAAATTCAATTAAGAGAATATAAAATTGCTGCATAGCCCATATAAAGGTTATTTGGCGCAGTATTTTATCAATATAGTTATATCTACATTTTAATAAAAACAATAGATTTATAAATATGTAGGTATACTGCTTATTATGGTAGAGCTAAAAAAAATTAACAAAGGAAATAAAGAATATTATTATCTAGTGCATAGCTATAGAGAAGGCAAGCTTGTTAAAAAAAAGCAAGTTTACTTAGGAGATTCTGTCCCAAAAGACTTAATTGGAAAGAAGAAAGAGTTTATACAGGAATTCTACAAACAAAAATTTTTAGGGGGAATAGATAAGATTAAGGAAAATTTCAATAAGCAAGAAAGCGCAATGCCCAAATCGGCAATAGAGAAACAAAAAGAAAACTTTGCAATCAAGTTTACTTATAATTCTCAAAGAATAGAGGGATCCACTTTGACCCTAAAAGATACAGCAGACCTCCTTGAAAGAGGAATTACGCCAAGTTTAAAGCCGATAAGAGATGTAAAAGAAGCAGAAGCCCATAAATTAGTGTTTGAAAATATGATTAATTATAATAAAGACTTAAATTTACAAATAGTTCTATTTTGGAATAAAAAACTATTGGAACAAACAAAACCGGATGTTGCAGGCAAAATAAGAGATTATCAAGTAGAAATTGCAAGGTCAAAATTTATGCCTCCGCTTCCTTCAGAATTAGATTTCTTGCTAAAAGAGTTTTTTGATTGGTATAATAAAGAAAAGAATAAGCTACACCCGGTAGAGTTGGCAGCGCTAGTTCACTTGAAATTTGTTACTCTCCATCCCTTTGGGGATGGGAATGGGAGAATTTCCAGGATTATGATGAATTTTGTACTTAAAAAGCACAAATTTCCTTTATTGGATATTCCTTACACAAAAAGATCTGGATATTATAATGCTTTAGAGAGATCACAAGTAAAGAAAGAAGAGAATATCTTTGTCCAGTGGTTTTTTAGAAGGTATTTGCAGGAACATAAAAAATACCTTAGATAGCAGAGGAAGTGCTTAAACATTCTGGAGTAAGGATATTAACATCCCAATAAAACCGATTTTTTGTTACTACCCAAAAGTTTATATAATATCTGAATTAATCTATTTCATGGGTTTTAAATTCAATTTAGAGAAAGGATTTAAGCAGTTTTTAGTAAAAACAGCAGTTTTTATAGTGCTGTTTATAGTGTTCTCTTTTATAATCGGGCAAAAAATAGTGTCTTCCAGCCTTCTTAGTGATTTTGGGATAGCGATTTATGGAAGAATGGGCTATATTCTTCTTTTTTCCATTGCCGGCTTTATTCTTCTTTACAGGGAGAGATTATTAAAAATTGAGAGTTCTAAATATAAAATTAGAGATTATTTTGTATTAATATTAAGCATTATCTTGCTTGCTTCTTTTTACTTTCTTGAGCTGAATATTGAAAAGATAGAAGCAACATTCCTTAATGTTGTGCTTGTTCACGTTTTATTTTTAGCTGCATTTTTATCTCTTTTTTTAGGCATTTATGGCTTAAGCTTTATTTATAATTTCATAAAAAAATTCAGAAAAGAACTCTTATATTTCTTAATTTTTGGTGTTGTAACAGGCAGTTTAATGGAGCTTGTCTGGAGAGCCTGGCCTTACCTAAGCTCAGCTGTATCAAAAATAGTTTACTTTTTGCTTAAACTAGTAACAGATAATGTAAGAGTTATTCCTCCAAGAACAATAATTGTTGGAAAGTTTGCTGCGGAGATTGCAGAAGCCTGCTCTGGCATTTATTCTATTTTTTTATTTACTGCACTCTATCTCTTTATTGTTTTATTGGATTGGAAAAAAATAAATAAGAAAAAAGCGGCAATATTATTTGTTCCTGCAGTTGTTGGAGCTTTTTTTATCAATGTCTTGAGAGTATTTTTATTGATGGTTGTTGGAGCTTTTGTATCTGGGGAAATTGCAATGGGCATGTATCATAGTTATACTGGAATGATATTCTTCCTGATATATTTCGCCTTGTTCTGGATTTTATTTTATAAGTGGATGAAAGACGAGAAAACTTCCTGGATTCCTAAAGATCCGCTTTACAGAAACTCTATTTATTTAATGATGAGCATGCTGGTCATGGCTTTTTTTGGGTTTTTCTTCTGGATGATGAATGCAAGGATATTTACAGCAGAGCAAGTAGGATTGGCTACAACAATTATCTCAATATCCACTTTGATAGTTAGCTTCAGTGGCCTTGGGCTTGGAAATGGGATTATTAGATATCTCCCAAATTCCAAAGTTCCTAATAAAAAAATCAACACTTGTTTTACCCTTATTACTGTTGTTACAATAATAGCCTCCTCTATTTTTCTCTTAAGTGTAAATGAAATTTCCCCAAGATTGATATTTATTAAAGAAAATGTAATCTTGAGTTTTATTTTTATTATTTTCATGATTTTTTCAAGCTGGAACAGCTTAATAGAAAGTGTTTTTATCGCTTATAGAAGCACAAAATATATTCTTTTGAAAAATTCTGTGTTTAGTGTATTAAAACTAGTATTTCCATTTTTATTGGTTAGTCTTGGAGCCTACGGAATATTCAGCTCGTGGATGATTGCATTATCTATTGGATTTATTGTTGTTTTCATCATATTGGCTTATAAATTTAGCTACAAGCCAAAATTTGTTTTTCATGACAGCATAATCAGAAAAATAGGAAGATATAGCTTTGGAAACTACGTTGCTGGCTTTATAGGCAGTCTCCCAACACTGCTTCTTCCTTTAATTATAACTAACTCGCTGCATCCTGAAATAACTGCCTACTATTACATGGCTATGATGATAGCTAACCTGCTTTTTATGGTTCCTAATGCAACTTCCAGCTCTTTATTTGCAGAAGGAAGCCATAACCAAAAAGAGTTAAAAAAGCATGTTAAAAGATCGGTAAAGTTAATTTCCCTATTCATAATTCCAGCAATAATCATCATAATATTCTTTGGAAAATACTTACTTCTCTTATTCGGAAAAGCTTATTCAGACGAAGGCTTTCAATTTTTGAACCTGTTGGCAATAAGCGGAGTTTTTGTAAGCATAAATACAGTATTCACATCGGTATTTAAGGTACAAAAGAAAATCAAAGAAACAGTTTACAGAAGCCTTTTAGGGACATTAATGATTCTTAGCTTAAGCTTCTTATTCATCCATATTGGTCTAGGATTAATAGGAATAGGATGGGCCTGGTTAATTGGGCAGGTTGTTATAAGCCTCTTTTTTGTTTTTATGTGGTTAAGTGGAAGGTAAAGAAGAATAACATGGTGGATATAATACATTTTCATACAGAAACAAGAAGTAATAAAGGGGATGCTGCTATTTTTGAGGCAATCAAATCATTGCTTTCAAAAAATATGCACATTGGTAAATATACTTCCAAGAGAATAGAAAAACTCAAAAAGAGAAGTTACCCTTATTTTATAGAAAAGACTATTCAAGGCCCAATGGGTTCTAAAATTATTCCTCAAGGCCTATTCTTTGGAGATTTTTATAAATTTTTAAAGAAAAAACAGAAAGAGTTATTAATAAAGAACATTAATAAACACGACCTAATGATTATCGGAGGGGGCGGAATTTATTCTGATTATTTTTTACCTTTTGAAGATGATTTAATTAATTCGGTTCAAATTCCAATAGTAGTTTTTGGAGCAGGTTATTGTCACAATTTTAATGGTGGTATGTTATCAGAGGAACAATTAAGAAGCGTTAGAACTCTTAACATTAAGGCTAAACTTTCTTCGGTTAGAGACAATGACTCTAAACTATTTATTAATAGACTTGGCTGTAAAACCAAAGTGATTGGAGACCCTGCAGTTTTATTGGAATCAGAAAAATTTAATATAAAATTTCCAAAAAAGTTTAAAGTTGGAATTAATATTGCTAATCATGGTTGGGTCTCTCAAAACGAACATCTTAAAAATATTATTCATGCTTATATTTGGTTTTTGAAAGATCTGTCAAAAAAACAAGACATCCAAATTTATTATCTGATGCATCATCCAAAAGAGAAAGAGGTTATTATAGAAATAAAGAAGTATTTCCCTAAAATGAAGATTTGCAATTATCCCCCCAGAAGATTAAAATATGTTTATGAGAATATGGATTTTGTTTTATGCATGATGCTCCACTCTTCAATATTCTGTTTTGGATCATCTACTCCATTTGTAAATATAGCCTATGACAAGAAAAATTATGCTTTTATGAGTTTAATAAATAAAAAAAATGAAGTAATAAAATTTGACAAAGTATCTCCTAAAAAAATAAGTGCGGCCTTAGAAAGAATTAGTCGCAGACATAATAAAGATCCTAGTTTAGATAGATTTTTGTGTTCTAATATTAACTTTGTAGAAAAAATTAAGCAACTCTTTGATAAATAGCTTTTTTATAAACTTCTAGATATTGTTTAGCAACTTTCTCCCAAGAATATTTCATAGCTTTCTTTCTTGCATTTTTTTCAAGTTTCTTTCTTTTTTGAGGGTTAGTCATTAAATCTATAATTGATTCTTTTAAAGCCTTTTCATCTTTTGCAGGAATTATAATTCCATCTTTGCTATCTTCGATATATTCCGAAAATCCTAGGGGTGTTGCGATAACTGCGCGACCGCAAGCCATTGCCTCTAAGCCCACTAATCCAAAGGACTCTCTATAAGATGGAAAAACGCAGATTGTTGCTTGATTATAAATATTAGCTAATTCTTTTGTTTTTTTAAAACCTAGATTTTTTGTATTTGGAAGGTTAATAAGGTTTGCCAGCTGTCCTTGTCCTGCAAACCAAAACTCATATTGGGGAAGTTGTTTTGCTACATTCACAATCTCTCTTATCCCCTTCATATCTACAAACTTGCCTGCGAATAAAATAATGTTTTCTCTTCTTTTTTTTCTACTTATGGGAATGAATAAATTAGTATCCACACCATTGCCTATAACCAAGGTCTTTTTTTTGAATTCTTCAGGAAGGTCTGTTATCTGAGATTTTCCAACAGATATTATCCTTCTAGAGTGAGCCATAGATTCTTTTAGACAGAGATTTTCTAATAAAATATGTATATTAAAAGGTATTTTAATCAACAGATTCCTGATTTCAATTCCATGTAAGCTTACCACTTGAGATATTTTGTTTGAAATCTTGTTCTTATATAATGCTATAAAGGACTCTTGTAAATTTAGGTTTATTAAATCTAGGTTTATGTGTCTAATCCTCTCTCGAATTTTAACAAAATTATGGACTCTTTTAATAAAACCACCAGAATACCTCTCTCCAAGATCAAGAATTGTTACATTTTTTAAATCAGAATAATATTGTATTATTTCATGATTAGCTAATATGTACACTTTCAATTTATTGTTCATAGATAAATAACTTGATAAGTTATAGATAACACTTTCTGCTCCAGACCATCCATCTGATATTATTAAGAATCCTATTTTAGTCTTCATTTAAAGATTTCTGAACCCCCATTTGCGTATATTTTATTTTCATTTTCATTTAAAAACTCTATTGGGAAGTTGTAAGATAAAAGATTTCCCTTGTAGGGTTTAAAAGCCATTCCTTGAAAAACATTTGAGTAGTCTAAGTATACATAAGAGTTCTTGTTTTTTGTTTGTGGTAAAATATCTATAGCTAAACCATATGGAGACCTTTTTTTATTAGACAAATCCAATCTTGTTGTTGCGTATCTATCTGAATAAACATTCGAATTATAGTTAGAGAATAACCAATCCGCAGAAGTTAATTCTTCAGCATGAGTAAAATAGATATTATACTCTAAACCGAAGTTATTCAGTCTTAGTGAGCCTTCTATTCCTCCTATAGCTTGGGAAACAAATCCGGATATAAACAAGAAGTATAACAAAAATAAAAGAGTGATAATTAAACTTACAAATTTTTCTTTAAAAAACCTAAATAGCAATAGTCCGCCTAGAACTGCTTGCAAGGATAGTATAATCAACACCTGCTGATAAGTTCTTAAAACATCATATTGTATAGAAATAAACGGCAAAATTATCAATAAACCAAATAAGAAAAAGCAAGCTATCAATGAAATGGCGTAATCTCCATTCTTATTCTTTATCTTGCGACTTGCAAATATGGTTGAGAAGAAACCAACAATTATAAAAACCTTCATTAATTTTTTTAATAACTCTCCGAACAAATAAATCCTATTTGATATTTTATACCCTGTTTTGGAGGGCAATATTCTTGAGTTCATAATGTGCAGAGGGCCGTATTTAGAAGAGTATTCTTTTAGAGGGTCTGTATTAGTCTCCCCAATATACTTTATTTCAGTTTCGTTTATATAGTCTTTTAATAAACTGCGTTGGTCTAATGGCTTGAAGAATATATTAAATTGATCGAGAGGGGTCCTGCCTTCTGCTTGTACTTCTCTTACAAATATATTTTCTAAACTGTTAAAACTCTTGTGCATAAAATCGATTAATCCCTCTGCTGTAGGAGTAACTTGTGAGTACCATAAAAACCCAAAGATAAAAAGAAGCAAGACTAATAGACCTGTTAAAAAAAATTCTTTTCTTTCTTCAACCTTTATATTGCCTCTCTTGATTTTTTTATTCTCCCATTTCTTGTATAAGAAGATTAAGATATAAGTAAGTAGAAAAAGAGCAAGAGCTATGTAACTAGTAGAGTAATGAGAAACAATCATTGAAAAACCAAAAACTAAAAATAATATTTTTTTTAATTCTGAATTGACATCTTTTTTAAATAATATAAGTAACATTAAACTAAAAAAGAGGAACGCTATTTGTTGGCGAATAGGTATAGTTATCCAGGTCACAAATGCCTGCTGAGACATAAAAAAGAAACTTGCAAGAAAACATATTTCTTCCTTAAAGTAATTTTTTGCGATTAGATAAACTATTAACGGAACTAATGAGAATATTATCGGACACGAAATCTTTAGTATAAAATTATCGCCAATATTAACAAATAAGGATAGGATCGTTGGTAAAATTCCTACACTTAACATTGCATTGTACGCATCTCTAAAGTTAGATAAACTCCAAAGGGAATTTTCTTTTGTTAGCTGAAAAATACGATACTCTAGATTTGTATCCACCCCGCTGACATACCAACTCCTTAACCAGCCCATCAATAATAAAGATATACTTATCATTAATATTGCCCAAGGGAAAACATTTTCATTGAGTTTTTTGTGGAAGAGAACGATACAGAAGACATAAACTGCTATTCCCCCTAACATGACCATAGTTAGATAATTTGGACCATTGTTATTCAAAAGAAAAGCTCCAAGAACACTTAATGCAGGGAAAAACATTGGTACAATGATAAAAATTCTATCTAGCCAAGAGAATTTTGGAAACTTTATTTCAAATTCCAAATATTTATTTCTATAATATGCGAGAAAGGATAGAATTACCAGGAATATATCGAATTCTACTAATATGGGTATTGTTGATAGTGGTTTATCGGTTATGCCTAAAGCGGGCAAAGTCCAGTTGGCATGAAGGCCTGCAAACATAATAAAAGCTACGCTTAAGCCCACTGTATAAACAAGATACTCCCAAAATCCGATTGTTCGTATTTTGAAGCATAATATAATTAACAATCCGGGGATAGTTATCAAAAAGATAAATGCCAAAATTGCGCGGATATAAAAAAGTTCCAAGTCAAGAAGAACTAGGAGATTTACAATTACTAAAAAGAGTAAAATTCCTGATATAATTTTATTTCGCGTTAGTTTCATTGTTTAGGGAATGCCAATTCTTTTAATATGCCCAAGCCGTAAAAAAAATCGAAAAGAAACTTTCTGGAAATATTTACCTTCCTATTTTTTATAATTGGGATAACAATGCCTAGGAGATAATAAGGCCAAATAAATGCCATTGGAGGTATTAAAATTACATAAATAAAAAACAATGGGGCATACAATGTGAATAGGTCCTTATTATCCTTTGTCAGATTGTTCAATCTATCCGGATGTTTTCTATACAGTTTAACCCTCGCCTCGCTGTATTTACCTGCTCTTTTTATCTCTTGTCTTAAATTTCCCCAGTGGTCAAAAATAATCGCTTTAGGGTTATACCTGATCTTATATCCCTTATTAATAACTCTCCAGCTAAAGTCCACATCTGATCCAGCTTCAAAACTTTCATCAAAGTAACCTACTTCTTTAATAATTTTTTTTCTAAATAATGAATTTGCAGAGCCAGTTTCGTCTCTGTAAATTTTTTTATCTATCTTTTTCCAAACACCTTCATGTATTGAATTCTCTTCCAGCGGTTTAACCAATCCGGTAACATAATCCTCCCCTTCTTTTCTAATAGGTCTTGCTAGCTCAATTAGCCACTTTTTATGGGGAATGCAATCTGCATCTATGAATGCTATAAGGTCTCCACTTGCGCTTTTTAATCCCAAGTTTATTTGTTCAGTAAAAGTATATTTTTTCTTGGTCTTGTTTATAAAATTTACCCATTTAACTGTTGGAAATTTTTTCTTTATGAAATCAAGATTACCTCCAGAGGCATCAACTACAACTATCTCTATTTTTTCTGGCTTTGGTATACTCTTTAATATTTTGATAGTTCTCTCTATCTTTTTGTCATTTTTGACTGGAATAATTATAGATATCATCTTCATCTTAGAACCTCTTTGTACAAATTAATGGTTTTTTCTGCCTGGATTTCCCAATTGAACTTTTCTTTTACTTTATTATATCCGCTTTCTCCCATTTTTTTTGCTAATTTTTTGTTTTTCAAAATATGTGTTATAACCCTCGCCAATTCCTTAGAATCTTTTGGTGGAACAAGCAAACCATTTTTATTATTATCTATAACATAAGGTATTCCACCAACTTTTGTTCCAATTACTGGTTTCTTGCAGGCCATCGCCTCAATTAAAACCATACCAAAACTCTCCATGAGAGAAGGCAACACTAGAACATTTGTATTTTGATACTCTTTTACTATCTCTTCTCTGTTTAACTTGCCCCTAAACTCTATATTTTCCTCTATTCCCAATTCTTTTGATAAATTCTCATAGTGCTCTCTATAATCTCCCTCTCCGACTACTATTAATTTTATATCTGGGATATTTTTTCTTATTATTTTTATAGACTCCAATAAGTATCCTAATCCCTTATAATCCTCTGATTTTATCAAATTTCCTACGAATAAAATTCTATTAACCGGCTTTAAGCTATAATCTGGCTTAAACTTTTGAATATCTACTCCAGGATTTACGGTTATTGTTTTGTTAGAATAATTCTTCATAAAGTCTTTAGTCACAAATTCTGAGGGGGTTATTATTAATTTTGATTTTTTTAACAGCTTTTTCAAAAATATAGACTCGTAAGTTCTTATCATAATATCTGGCAATAATTTGCCTTTCTTCATACTCCCGCCATGATGGTATCCTGTTACAAAAGGGATATTTCCAGAAACAGAAATGGCTACATCGCAAATAAAAGGTACTGGCATATGCCCATTTATCAAATCGGGCTTCTCACAATCAATTAACTCTTTAATCTGCTTTTTCCATTTAAAGCTGATAGGAGTATTAGATATCTTGAACTGTCTTGGCAATCTGTAAATTTTCATCCCTCCAATTTTTTCTTTTTTTATATTCTTTCCATCCCAGGAAGTTACAACTATCACTTTGTATCCTTTTTTAGCTATCCTTTTGTATAAATTATAAGTGTAATTAGCAACTCCTCCAGAGTCGGGATAAAAATAAGGAGTTACAACCATTAACTTAATTTTTTTGTTGCTTTCATTTTTCATCTTCTGTATACCCCTAATATCTGTTTATTTATCTTCTCCCAAGAAAAATTATTCTCAGCATATTCCCTACAGTTTTTTCTGAATTTCTCTCCTTTCTTTAACATGTAAACAATTGCCTTGCTTAGCTCTTCTGTATTCCCTCTTGGAACTACCAATCCGACATTTTTGTTTACTATGCTACTTGGGCCAGGTAAATCTGAAGATATAACGGGACATCCGCAAGCCATCGATTCTATTAACACGAAACCAAAGCTGTCTAAGTCTAAGCTTGGCATAACAAAGCAGGCAGAATCTGCATAGTACTTCCTTATTTTGTTATGAGGTACATTTTTTATTATTGTGAGAATCTTATACTTGTCTAATTTTTTTATTTTCCTCTCATAATCTTTATAGTCATAGGTCTCAGAACATATTGCAAGCAATTTTGCACCATTTACATGTTTCCTTACCGAGTTCATTGATTCCATTAATATATGCAATCCTTTCTCGGGTATCATTCTCCCAACAAATAAAACCTGGTTTTTGTTGTATCTTTTGTTTGGATAAAAATATTTAAAATCGACCCCTAGGGAGATTACATTGATTTTTCTTGAAGGCAGTTTATAGGGAAGAGAATCAGCAAATGCTTTCGTGGTGACTACTATCCTATCTGAAGCTTTTAATGCCGGGCTTATCAAAAATTTATTATGAAACCAGGAGAAAATTTTGGACAATTTTGAATTTATTGGTATGTAATTATGAAGAGTTATAATTAGTTTAGTCTTTGGGTGAATCCATTTTTTTAATGCTGCAGAAAGATCTAACCCTGGAAGGGGTAAATGGACATGCAAAATATCACAGTCTTCTTTTAATAGTTTTATGGGCAATCCTGGTATAAAAGGAACTCTAAAAGCAGAAAACCAAGATTTAACTCTAATAACCGGTATTTTGTCAATTTGGTTCTCTTCCCCATACAAGTCCGAAGTTATTATTTTGACTTCATTTCCTTCTTCTCTTTGTCTTTTAGCGAGCTCTTTAACATAGCTCTGTATCCCACCGAGATATTCTCCATAATACGCTAAAGCATGAACGATTTTCATTTTGGCTTCCACCTCAGGTTTTTAATGAGCATCCTGCTTATTCTTAATCCATCTCCTATTGGAGCTAATTTAGATTCTCCTTTTCTTGGCTCGTAGGTTATTGGAACAGAATAAATTTCATGCCCTCTTTTACTCAATTGCTGGGCTAGCTCATATGAACGTGTTTCTTTTCCGCCCTTATTATAAGGATAGACTGTGTCTGATAAAAACGAGATTTTCATGTTAAATCTCCTAAAAAGCTATAAGATTCCATGAAAAATAAGGGTAAAAATTGTTTATAAAGCTTGTGTTTGGTGTTATTTTATAGGAGTAACTAAAATAGGGAAAATAAGGGAAAAGAGATTAAACAGGAGGCCATAACCTGCTTTCATTTTTTATGTCTCTAAAAGCCACTTCCAAATGGGCTGAAAAGAAATTTTAATTCCTTCTATTATCTCGCTTGATGAAGTATCTTCTGTTAGTATTAGGCCTTCCTTAAGGCTTAACTCTTTGCACGCCTTAACTAAAACCTTAACCTCTCTTTCCTTTGTCTCCGGCTTATCAATATTCCAACAAACCTGAATTGCCTGAATAATCTTCTGTTTTTTCTTAATTATAAAGTCTACCTCTTCCTGCTTTTGGCTCTTCCAGTAATAGATTTCTGAATCTTTTTTATTTAATTCATTAAAGACCAGATTCTCTGCCAATCTTCCATAATCCTCTAAAAAAACAAACGCTACAGAGCCTCTTAACCCATTATCTGCACAATAGACCTTTCTCGGATTTAAAATTTGCTCTTTTTCTGAGTATGAAAACTTTTTTACAAAATTAAGCAGGAAAACGCCTGAAAGATAGTAAGAAAACCTTTCAACAGTATCCAAATTAAGCTTAAGAACATTTTTTATATTATTAAATGATTGAAGAGTAGAAACATTGGTAAGATAATATTTAGCCAGCTCGTTAAGCTTATTTACCTCTTTTATCTTATATCTTTGAACTATGTCTTTAATTATTATATCTCTAAAATAAACCTCTAGCAAATCTCTCTTATCTTTTTCATTATCGGCAAGGGTTACTTTAGGAAATCCCCCTTCTTTCAAGTAATCTGCAAAAGCTCTCTTTATCTCATGCCTTTTCTGGGAGATATCTAAATTGTTTTTAACTCCAATATTCTTAAAGAAAAGGTATTCTCCAAACGAAAGAGGCTTAATCTCAAGGTCTAAATGCCTGCCGGCTAAGACTGTAGAATATTCTGAACTAAGTAATTTTGCGCTTGAACCAGTTACAAAAACGTTTATCTTTTTGTTCTCATGCAAAAATCTTGCAAATTTCTCCCATCCTTCAACAAGTTGAATTTCATCTAAAATAACGTAATGTTTCCCGCTTGGATTTAACTCTGTTAGATAAATTTCATAAATTTTGTTTAACAAATCCAAATTCAGGTTCTTTAATCTTGGATCTTCAAAATTAACTATGAGTATATCTTCTTTTTTTATCCCTGAGTTTATAAGATCCTTGCAAAATTGCAGGAGGGATGTTGATTTTCCGCATCTTCTTATGCCTGTAATGACTACAATTTCCCTTGCTTTTAACATTTCTCCTATTTTTTTAACTATAACTTCCCTCCTTACTCCCACATCAACTTCTTTTCTCCAAAAATTCCAATCGTTCAAAACATCTAATATTTCTGATTTTTCCATGATTTCATATGTTTTTAAGGTTTATAAACCTTTACCTTGTATCGGTAGCTTTTAGATAAAAGTTATATGTTCTATCGGTAGGTTTTAAAGTAGTAACTAAAAAATTTGTAAAGCTAAGTTTCAACGAAAAGCCCAAAATATGCTTTTAAAGAATGTAGTTATAACTACAAACTTTAATTAAAAACCTGTAGTTATAACCGCAAAGTTTAAAAAGGAGCTTATAGTTGTATAATCATGGAAATAGAAATTTTGAAAAGGATAATAGTAAGCCAAAGAGAAGAGTTTGAAAAAACATTTAAAGAATTTCCAGTCATAGACAGGGATAAATTAGATTATGTAAAGCCATTTTTATCACACCCCAATATTCTGGCTATTCTTGGAGTTAGAAGATCTGGAAAATCTTTTTTTTCTATGCTCTTAGCAAGAGAACTAAAAGAAAATTTTGGCTACATAAACTTTGATGATGAAAGATTAATAGACTTAAAAACAGAGGACCTGGATAGAATTCTGCAAGCATTTTATGAGCTGTATGGGGAGGTTAATTTAATAATACTTGATGAGCCCCAGAATATACGAGGGTGGGAACTATTTGCAAATAGGCTAAGAAGAACCAAAAAAGTGATAATTACTGGAAGCAATTCTAATCTTCTTTCAGGAGAATTAGCAACGCATTTAACCGGCAGATATATAGACTTTACACTATACCCTCTTTCATTTAAGGAAATTTTGAACTTTAAGCCAAATGTTTACCTAACAGAAGATATAGCTAAAGTACGAGAACAACTAGGCAGCTACCTTAAGGAAAGTGGTTTTCCGGAGTTTAGAAAATTTGGGCCTAAAATTGTAGAGGTTATATATCAGGACATAATAAATAAAGATTGTTTAGACAGGCACAATATAAAAAATAAAAAAACTTTTAAAGAGCTTTCGGGGTATTTAACATCAAATTTTTCAAGAGAATTTACCTATTCAAAACTGGCAAATATTTTTAACATAAAAGATGTGCATACTGTTAAAAACTATGTGGATTACCTGAAAGAAGCTTTTCTTATAGTTGTTATTGATAGATTTTCTCCAAAATTGAAACAACAGGTAATATCCCCAAAAAAAGCTTATGTTGTAGATCATGGCATTTGTAATTTTTTAAGCTTTAAATTATCAAAAGATATTGGAAAATTGCTTGAGAATATTGCCTGTATAGAACTTTTAAGAAGGAGGTCTGTTAATTCTAATTTAGAAATTTATTACTGGAAAGACTATCAACAACATGAGGTTGATTTTGTAATTAAAGAAGGCCCAAAAATAAAAACCATAATGCAAGTTTGTCAAGACTTATCTGAACCTGAAACAAAAGAAAGAGAAGTTAAAAGCCTGATTAAAGCCTGCAAGGAACTGAAATTGAAAGAGGGGCTTATTTTAACAGAAAATACAGAAAGAGAAGAAAAAGTTGAGGGTATAAAAATTACTTTTAAGACAATTTGGAAATGGCTTTTGGAGGAAAAAACATAAATCATAAAGAGGATTATAAAAGGTTCATTTTTCCCAGTTCTCTTGTTAATTCGTAAGAACGTGTTTCTTTTCCGCCCTTATTATGTCAGAAATGCTCATTGATATTTTCATTTCTGAGCATCCTAAAATTCCAAACAAACCGCACCTTTTAAGGCAATGTCATTAAGTTAAGGCGTTTTCAAGAGAATATTCTATTTTAGAAAGGTTTATATAATAACTTAAAGTTATGATATAATAACCAGAGGTTATACTATGATTGAACTAACAAGGAAAGAACAGGAAGCATTGTTAATTATCTACAAAGGCTTTGCTAATTTTTACAATGCGAATTCTCTGAGCAAAGAGATTATGATAACGCAAGTTGGAACTATGAAGCTTCTGAAAAGGTTTGAAAAAAATAATATCCTCAAAAGCAAAAGAATTGGAAAATCAATTGTCTATAAGGCAAATATAGAAGAAGAATTTGTGCAAAAACTAATTGCCTTTGCTCTAATAAATGAGGCGAGTAAATACCAAAGGTGGAAGGATGAATTTAAATCTCTATATAAAAAAGGCAGAATTTTGCTGTTTTATGGATCTGCATCCAGAAATTATTCTGATGCAAAAGATATAGATATATTTATTGTAATTAATAAAGAAGATTTTCATGAAATCGGTAAGAAACTTGAAAAAATTCAGGGCATATTGCCAAAAAAGCTTCATGCAATTAAAGCAACAAAAGAAGATTTGGTAAAAAACATAAAAGAAAATAACAAATCTATGATAGAAATACTTAAAACAGCAATTGTTTTATACGGATATGACGAGTATATGGGGGTTGTAAATGGATTCGCAAGCTTCTAAGCATCTGGACTGGTGCCTAAAAAAAGCAGAAAGAGAAATAGAAGAGTGCAAAAAGCAAAAAAAGAAGATTCGCCATAGGGGCTTATTTAAAATTGAGCCAGATAAGAAACTTGCTTTTGGACATGTCGGAAATGGTGATGCTTAGTTCCATTTCCGAGCATCCCAAAAACCCCGCGAATAAACCTAGAGGGTTTTTATGATTTGCAGAAAGCAAGGCATAATTTAGAAGTATTTCGGCTTCTCAGAAAAAATAAATTTTCAGATTGGTCTATAACTGCTGGTTTCTATACGATATATCATTGTTTCCTGGCAATTGCAGTAAAACATGGATATGAATCTAAAAACCAAACTTGCACTATCGCTTTAATAGAAACCTTGCAAGAGCAAGGCAAGATATCCCTTAATCCGGATATTATTAATTTCATGAAATACAATGAAGAGGAAAATCTTCCTGAAAACAGCATTATTGAGCTGCGAGAAGATTACACTTACGGTATCAGTCTTGAAGTTGAAGACAAGAAACAACTGGATAGAATAGAAAAATTATGCGTAGAATCTATTGAGGCTACTAAGAATATTGTCTATGAAGAAAATAAATAGCAAAAAACAATTTTTTCATTTTGGCTTCCACCTCAGGTTTTTAATGAGCATCCTGCTTATTCTTAATCCATCTCCTATTGGAGCTAATTTAGATTCTCCTTTTCTTGGCTCGTAGGTTATTGGAACAGAATAAATTTCATGCCCTAATTTTGACATTTTTGTAACCATCTCAGCTTCTATTGCAAATCCAGGAGACTCTATATATCCGTTTAATTTCTTAATGACTTTTCTTTTCCAGGCAAAAAAGCCAGTGCAGACATCAGTTATGTTTGCCATGTAAAAATGCCTCACAAAAAAAGTCCAGGCCCAGTTCACAAGCCTATGGGAAAAAGACATAGAATGGCTGGTCATCTTGCCTTCTAATCTTGAGCCGATTATAACATCACAAAATCCAGAATCTAAAGGCTCTATCATCCTTGGAATTTCATAGCCTTTGTAAGTATTATCCCCATCCATCATGACTACAAAATCTGTATCTTTGCTTATGCTCTTAAAGCCGGCCCTAAGGGCATTTCCTTTTCCAGCTTCACTCTTTATTACTCTTGCTCCTTTTTTTCTTGCAATTTTGGCTGTATTGTCTGTAGAAGCGCTGTCAACTACAAGAATTTCTGTAATAAAACCCATCAATTTCAGCTTTTTTACTGGAATTTCATCAATAACTTTTCCAATTCCCTTCTCTTCATTTCTGCAAGGTATAACTACGGTTATTTTCTTGTATTTCATTTTAAAGATACTCAGAATTAATCTGAGGTTTTCACCTCTAGTATTCTGACAGGAATAACATTTATAAACCTTACTCTATTGTGCTATTTTAAAGTAGTAACGAAAATGAAATATATAATAATCGCAGGAGTTATAATTTTAGCAGCTTTTTTGGCTGTTTTAAGCCAAATTCCCTTGGGAATTGAGCCGCTGACTGAACTTTATATTGAGAATCATACTGAACTTCCTAAAAATGTCTATCTGAACAAGACCTATAATTTTTCTTTTACAACCCACAACTTAGAGTACCAGGATGTTGCATATAATTATAGCGTCAAGGCTTTTGATGTTAACGGCACCTTGCTGCAGGAAATAGACTCTGGAACATTTACTCTTGCAAACAACGAGAGCAAAACTACTTATATGGATTATAAGTTTGAGGAGCAATTCAAGAGAGCTAAAATACAGGTGGTAATTAATAAAAACTTAATCGGAGAGCCGGAATTTAAGAGAAAATTATGGTGGCCTGACCCTAATTACCCAACAGAGATAGATGTTCATTTCTGGGTTGATGAAATTGTAGAGACACAAATAATAATAGTGCCTGACTAGAAGAAGAAAGAGCGGACAATTTTGCTTCTTATTTTTATAGCCCGCCAAAGCAAAATTTCCATAGAGGAAGGAACTGGATATGGTCTTTCTTTCCTTCGAAATCCTTAGTTATCATGTACGCCTTATCTATCCCTAGTTTCTTGGAATATTTTTTTAAAAAGTAATCTATATGCTTTCTGTCTTCTTTTTCAATCTTTGAGGCATATTTTACTTCTACTGGTATGTTGTCTTTTAAAAAATCTATCTCTTTTCCCTTGTCTCTCCAATAGTATTTTGTATCTAATTCGGAAAATACTAAATTTTCAACATATTTTTCTTTCGGCACCTCAAAGGGTATGCAAATACACGGATGGTAAGCATAGACCCTGGATAGCTTCCTTGAAGTAGACCTTGTTGATGGGCGATAGTTTAACACTCTTTTTATTAAAAAAGAAAATTCCAGGTAAAACAGGGCGTTATATATGGTTTTTTTTGTTCTTTTAAGGTCATTTGCCAAATCATCTACCTGCAAATACTGCCCGGGATTTTTTAAGAAAATGTCAACCAGCTTTTCAAGAAGGATTATGTCAACATCTTCAAATTCTTTTGGAATATCCTTTAGAATTACCGGCTCGATTACTGCGCTCCTTATATAGTTCTTAATAAAAGGAATCTCCTCTTCATTAATTATCTCTGGAAATGGCCTTAAAATAAATTTCTCAAACTCTTTTTCCAATAGCTCCTTATGGATATTTACTTCACTGTCTTTTATCGCAATTCCTTTTATCCTCAGGAATTCCTTAAATGCTAAAGGCTTTAGCTCATAATAAATCACTCTTCCAGCTAAATTTTTCTTTGATTCAATTAAAATGCTTAATGAGGCAGACCCCGACAAGAATAGCTTAATGTTTTTGAAATTATCATATATCAACTTTACATTATCTGCCCAATTTTTAGATTTTTGAATCTCATCAATAAACCAATAAATCTTTTCTTTTTTATAATCTAAATTTGTTATTTCAGAATATTCTTTTAGTATCTCATCAAACTTCTTCCCCTGCAGCTCTGCTTCATCAAAGCTGGTGTAAAGAATATTCACAGGATTTATCTTCTTATTAATAAGTTTCTCTATCAGCTGAAACATTATTGTCGATTTGCCTGTTCTCCTTAAGCCCACAAGAACCTGAATCTGCTTTCTATTAAAGTCTTTTTCAGTTTCCAAAAACAAGTCTCTCTTTGTCTCTGGCGCCAGCTCTTTTTTCACATGCTTATCTGCCCACCAGCTGTTTAATTCTTGTATGTTCATGTCGGAAATGGTGATGCCCGGCTCCATTTCCGAGCATCCTAAAAACCCCACTAATTAGCGAGGGTTTTTTTGATATTAGTATTATAAGAAAACTAATATTTAAATCTTTCGTTTTCTGGGAAAACGAATAATACACATTTAAGAATAGATTTTAATTGAAATGCTTAGAGAAAAGTGATGAAATTGTAGAGACACAAATAATAATAGTGCCTGACTAAGAAACTAAGATTTTAAGAATTCTTCACAGACATTAATAAGAATCGGCTCAATTTTTATTTTAAAGGATTCAAATTCTTCCTTGTTGTAATCTTTTGCAGCAAGCTCTTCTATTTTCTCCTCGCTTTTGAAAAATTGCCCTTCTTTCAGGAGCTTTAGTTTTTCCTTAATCAAGCTGTATAGCTCTCTTTTAATTAAAGAAGAGCTTTTTATTTTTTCAATAATCTTACTCCTATCTGCTTTAAGAGAGCTTTTAATCAAAAAAAGGTCAAACAAATCCCTTTCCTGGACATATTTTCTTGTTAAAACTGCCCGGTATTTCTCCAAGACAATTTCATCCAGGGAATAGCTCATTACTTTAAAGTTTTGATAAGATAAGTTCAAGGTAAACATAAGCTCTTTTGAATCAAAAAAGTCAGTTATTGCTCTAATAGAAACTTCTTGCGGAGAATCAATAATTTTTTCAACAAAATTTATCTCTAATTTAATATACTGGTTTTTTGAGTAATAGAGCCTAAAAGTGTAAACAGTCCTCCCATGGAGAATTGTACAGAATTTGGTGTTGCTCCTGTCTGTGCTGAATTCTAAATCAAGGGCATCTGCAACTTCTTTTAGCTTTGGGACAAAATAATCAATAAATTTTTTTATTTTTCCTTCGCGAGTTCTCCTTGCAAGCTCTCTTAATGAATTTGAATCTTTATGCACAAAATCCAGGTCTTCTGAAAACCGATGATATTCAAGATAGTTTCTTGAAAGAAGAGTCCCTCCCTTGAATATAAGCTCCTTGCCAAGGCTCCTTTTTTCCATTTCTGCCAGGATTAGCGTAAGAAGAAGGTCTTTTTCTATAATATCGTCCCTTACTTTCAGAGCCATTTTTTCTTTTACTTGCTTTGTATATTCTTTCAAATCAATTTTTGAATCCATTTTGGATATTTTTTCATGTATTTTTTGGTTTTGCTGTTCTTAACCAAATTATTTATCTTCCTAAGATAAGCAAAGTCCAGCCTTGTTTTTTCAGGATCAGAATAGAAATAAACTACATTATTCTTTGTCTTGTTTTCTAGTAGCCCAAAAATCAAATTTGGCTTGACTTTTATAAAATTTACATTCATACCTGCAACTTTCTTTTTTCCGCTAATCCGATTGTTAATGATAGTTGGGATATTAATGCCCTGCCAGATTTCCCTGGATTCATACAATGCAGAATTTAGCCCAAGATACCATTTAATCTTCTCCCGGTTAAGAACTTCGAATAAAAGCTCATCATCCTGCAAATTGCAAGTCTTTCTTGCCTTTTCCTCAATGGAATTTATATAATAATAATCCAGGAATATCCTCTTAATATAGTTTCGCCTGGAAAGGTACCAGAGGGCATTTTTTATGCTCACTTTTCCAATCTTTTTGTTGTATTCTTCAATCAACTTTATTATCTCTTCTCTTTTCACTATCTTCTTTCCCCTATTTAATAACGCCAGATAAATTGTATTTAGCTTTCCCATAAAATAGATACATTCCGGAAGTATATAAACCTTTTGTTTTGTTTCTAAAACTGCTACATTATAGCAGTATTTAAAATCAGAAAAACGATGCGCCATCAGCGCTCGTTTTTGGGATGCATGAAAATTCCTTAGGAGGGAATTTTCTGACATGATATATCTAAGGATGCAAGGGTTAGTCTCTGGGTTGATGAAATTGTGCAGACACAAATAATAATTGTGCCTGACTAAAGAAATAGTTTAACTTTTAACCCAAGATGTTCAAGAATTCCTCTGGATTGATTATTTTAACCCCCATGAATTCTTTTAAGCTTAAAAGATGATTATCCTGGCTTATGATATAATCTGCCTCGCCTTCAACAGCGCACTCAAGAATCTTGTTATCTTTAGGGTCATCTTTTACTGCCTCAAATCTTTGTGATGGCTCTACAATTGTAGAACTATTGATTATTTTCCTTACAGACTCGTTTAAGATTAGGCTTTTGTTTTCTATTTTGTCCATTATTTCATCACGGACAATAACCTCTTCATATTCTTCAATTATTTCCTTAGATATTATGAGCTCTAGCTCTTTACTGCTTATTTTGTCAATTATTTCTGCAGAATCGCCTCTCCAGAATGTTCCTGAAACAAGAACATTTGTATCTAAAACAACCCTCATTTTTTATTTTTTGGCTTCTTTTTCCTTTCTAAATTTGTGTATTAAATCGACTACTTCGCTTTCCTTTATCTTTTTAGGCGCATCTTTTAAGGGCTTGGTTATTTCTGCAAAAGTTTTCATGTTGACTCTTTTAACCAGCAAAGAATCGTCAGAAAGTATAAACAAAACCTTGCTTCCTTCTTTTAAGCCCATGTCTTCCCTTATTCCTCTCGGTATACAAATCTGCCCTCTTGAACTAACAGTAGCCATTTCTATTTTTTCAGACATTTTTTAAGTACCTCAAGTAAGTTTAATCTTATTAATAAGATATATCTTATTTATAAATCTTTTGATTTGTTAATATAATAATTGTGCCTGACTAAATTATTATATCTCAATTTCCGCGACCAGCGGCAGATGGTCTGAGAACAGCTTTTTCTTATAGGCATATATCCTCTTTATATTCGCACTTTTAACTAGAATATGGTCTAATGCAACTTTTGGATTCCAAGAAGGATAGGTTTTTGGCTCTTTAAACTGCTTGAACCCTCCACTTATAAAGGGGCTCAATTCGTTTTCCGAAAAAGTATTAAAATCCCCCATAATTAATGAAGGCCCTTTTATTTTTTTTACAATTTTGGCTATCTGCCTAATCTGAATTGTCCTATCCTTTTTACCAACACTTAAGTGAACAAGAAAAATCTCTAAGGTAGAGAGAGGCAATCTTATTTTAACATTCGCAAGATACCTTGGCTCTAATCTGCTGAATATCTTAATTTTTTCCTGCTTTATTATAGGATATTTAGATACAAGTGCGTTCCCGTAATTTACAAAAGGGCTTATCTCATAGTCTGAGAAAAATGCCTTTTCCTTTAATTTTGTTCCTTCAGATATGAGTTCTGCTTGGTTCCTGTTCAAAGTCCTTATAGATTTATTATTAATCTCTATTACTCCTAAAATATCGATATCTTCCTTGTGAATAAAATGTGATACTTTTTTTATCGATTTGGTTGAATTAGCCAACAAATATTTCCATGCTAATAAAGGGTATTGCCAATATCCCTTTATTACGCCCACCCCAGACTGAAAGTTGAGCGTGCCTATTTTCAAGATTATTTTTTTCATAATCTACTAGAATAAAAAATAGAATAAAAACTTTTCGTATCTATCAGCAGATATAGTTTCACTTTTACCCTGCCTCTTTTTTAATTGTGCCTTTTTAACTCCCAATCGATAGTTAAAAATAAGATAAAAATTTTTAAACTCGACAAATGTTGAAATTATATGGATTACAAAACTCTGGCAGAAGTTGCTAATAATTCTGAACAGATTTATACTGCTATTACCGCAGGCATCGCCCTCGGCGGCCTTGCAGTTGGATATGCTATAGGGGCTTTAAGACTATCAGGCAGAAGAGTCAGGGTTGCAGAAGCAGAAAGCGCTGCAAGAGTTGAAGAAGCAAAAGCAAGATCAGCCGAAGCAGAGTACAGAAGAGAAGAGTTAAAAGATGCTGACGGAGCACATAAAAGAAAATTAGCAGTACTAACTTTAGAAAGAGAACACAAAATAGCAGATGAAGACAGGCAAAGGCAATTAGCAAGGGAAGATGACGGCAGAGAAGAGCAAAGAAAACAAAGAGTGTACGAAGCAAAAGAGGCGCGAGAGAGAGTAAAGCATGAAAGAAGACTTGCTGTTGCTAAGGAACTTGCTGGGCTTGCACCTGAATTAAGAGCTTATCTTGATAGATTAACTGCTGCTGAACAAAGTGATACGGCACTGGAGGCAGAAGAAGCAGCTTTTAAAAGAAAGCTTTATAGGCAAATTTTAGACAAGATTGATGAAGATGAGACTGACGGAGTTGCAGGAAGGATAAAGAATGAAGAGACAGTTATAAGCGATGATGATGAAGAAGCAATAAACCATCTTGCAGAATTGCTCTATTCTCCAGGCAGCAAAAGAAAACATCTGATTGAGCAGATGCCTCCTCAACTTAAAGGGCTTATCAAAATAGTCCTAGAACCAGATAAAGAAGAAGAGGAAGAGTAAAAAAGAGATTATTACATAATAGCATTTCTATTGCAACAAATATTAAATAGTTTCTTGGTTAAAAGCAATCATGCTAAGGGTTTACTGGGATGGCAATTTTATTCTTGCAGGAAGGAGGGATGAAGAGATTACTGAAACATTGGAACATTACAGCTCAAGAGGCACACCTGTCCACTTTCCTGATGAGGCACATCCTATAACAGATAAAGAAGGAATAGTTGTTTTTCACATGCTCCCAGCAGCAGATTTAGAGCAGGAATTCTTGTATTTTGAGCCTGTTGAAGATGTTGGCTTCCAGGTGCATCCAAATGCTATAATGGACTTAAGAGAGCAGGCAATGGGCCATGAAAAAGCCTTAAGAGGAGGGCTATATAAAATAAACCCTAAAAGAGCACTTTCAAGAATGCCCTCGCCAGACATGTTAAGCGAACAAGGAAGTGACCCGAGAATAGCCTGTAATTTTTTTGTTCCTAAGGATGTTATGGAAGCGCTAGCACATTATAAATGGGAAGAGTTTGCAGCAGGTTATGTAAGAGCAGGAAGAGAAAGAGAGAAAAAATTAAGACACCCTAATATCAAACTGGTTAATACTGTTGATAGCACTATAAGAAGACTGCTAATAGAACAAGCAACAGGCAATTGATGTTTTTTTAACTCCCAATTGATAGTTAAAAAAAATATATTCTAGGATGCAATAATATTTATAAATGATTTTTGTTATCTTTTTTGAATGATAACAAAATACATATTTCCGGTTTTAATAATTTTAGCTTTAAGTATTGTAAGCAGCTTGGCAAGCGCCCAGACAATGGTTGCTGGAAAAGTATATAATTCTGATTACAGCAGCACTATTGAAGGCGCAACTATTGATGTCAAATGCAACTCTTATTCTCTGACCACAACAAGCTTAGCTGACGGGACCTATGCAGTAAGATTCGCGGAGTCTGAATGCACCTTAGGAGACAACGTAAATGTTGTTTCAAATAAGGGAGAGCTTACTGGTTCTGGAAGCGGCATTGTAGCTGAGTGCGAAGATAACTGCCAAGAAGATTATTTTGTAATAGCAAACCTAGCTATGAAGCAGAAACCATCTAGTCCTGGAGGAAGTTCAGGTGGAAGTTCAGGTAGAGTGTATATATGCGGCAATGGAAAATGCGATTCTGGGGAAACTGCTATAACCTGCAAGAGAGACTGCGAAGTCAAGACAAATTTAACTGTAAATAATAATGAAACAAACCAAACAGAACCTATTGCCTTAAACGGAACAGAGCCTGTTTCTTTTGGGGTAACCGGAGCTTCTGTTGCATGGGAAGAGTTTCTAAGCTTGCCTTTATTTGTCAGCTTACTGGTATTCTTAGTTATCCTTTTAATTGGCCATAAAATGATACAAAAAAGAAAAAGTAAAGTTGAATTCTGAAATGGTAAATCCAGCTGATGAGGCAGATATAGGCGAGCAGATTGGAGAAGTTAAGATAATATTCTTTAAAGCACCGAGTGATAGCCCGGTTAAAACAAGAAAGCTTTTAGAGATATGGGTTCGGGATTATACTAAGAGTGGGGCTGGGTATATTGCTGGACATGCCCTTCCTGTTGCTAATGAGAGCCTAAGACCCACAAAAGGTAACCCTCGATCAGCAGGAGATACTCCTGAACACGCTGCTCAAAATCTTTTTAGGGGATTACAGCTTAGACTTTATGAGCTAAGACGACCCGATGTTGGTGTACAAGACCCAACAGACAGGTTCCAAAGAGATTACCTTGAAGTTGTTTTAGATATGCCTGCTGGATATAACCCAAACTCGTGAGAATTAATTTAACTACTAAGAAAAGAGAGAGCTGAATTCTAAGACATATTCTAGGAAGCAATAATTTATTTAAACAAACTGACGCATATCAATTACATGAGATTAAGGAACAAGCTAGTTATTGGTGCGGTAGTTTTTTAGGCGGATTGTCGGTTGTTCTTGGGGCTAAAGCTGCTGGAAGATTCCAGACATTTCATCCAGCTTACTGGCAGCAGGAAGTTAGAGAAGAAAAAGACAAAAGACTTGGATATTTAGAAAATATAAAAGATTTTGGAAAAGAAGAATCTTATAGTATACCCGACATAATAAAAATCTCAAATTGGATATTAGGTTCTGTAATTGGCTCTGATTATATAGAATATGATAAAGCAGACCCGCCTGCTTATGAAAGTCTAATTTCTCCGGGTGATGTAATTATGGGAGACTTAAAAGCAAAATACAGGAAGAGATTAAGTACAAAAGAGCTTTCATCGCTTCTTGATGAAATGAGAAGTGCATGCAGGACTGGAGAGCCAGTAAAGTTAGAGGAGAGCAGACTGGATGAAGATATAGAGTCAGTTGTTGCATATATACGATCAACTCTTACTGATCCTAACCTGCAGGAAGAGGATTTGAGAAGCGCAAGATACAGCACTATTTCTAAACAATGGAGGATTGGAGGGGGCGCAGGGCTTTTAGCATACCTGCTTGTATTTATCCCTTTAACTACTAGAAAAAGAAATCACCCTGAATAATCGCAAAAACCTGCTTCAATTCTTAATTTTATATTTATTCTTGCTTAATCCGGTTAACTTTTTTTATTTTATCCTCGATAAATTTTCAAAAGTATATTTTGTTATTACTCTAAATAAATAATATGTTATCTATTTTGTCAAAATCAATTATATACTTTGAATCACAGAATTATTTATAAAAGCTACACTTCTTGAGTGATACTATGATAAAAAACAGGAAACTTGCATTAAGCATGTTTGTAGCATTAATTGCTGGCTTATTTGTTGTCAGCGCAACTGGATTTACAAACATCTGCTTAAGGGATGGAGAAACTGCTTATTTTTCTCAGTGCAATCCTGACATGGAAGATTATGTATGCGCGGAAACTTCCTGCCAATTATGTGTAAATGAAATTTCTTCTAACACTTATTGCCCCGCTTCTCCACAATCTTGCAATAATGCCTGCATCTATATATATGATGCAGACCAAAATTCAACTATTGCATTAGTTTCGCCAGAGAGCGATGATAAAATGGCTCCTGGAGACATAAAATTCACTTTCCAAGTCAGCCTTCCAAATACCCTGGACAGATGCGACCTTTATATTAATGATGTAAGAAAAAGATATACTACCTCACCAAAAACTACCAATGAGTTTACAGTAAGAAGCATGGATGCTGGAACTTACGAGTGGAGAGTCGAATGCAAGGAGACTGTAAGCTATGGCGGAGACACTCTTAGTTCATCATCAAGGATGCTGTACTTAGAAGAGGGAGCAGGGGATGAGAATGCCACCCCAAATATCCTATTAACAAGCCCTGCAGATGCTGCTGTTTTTACAGGAGCTCAAGCGCTCTCATTTAATTTTAATGTTGCAAGCGCAATTTTAAGCAAAATAAATGAGTGCAGCTTATATTTGGATAGTTCAGCTGTTTCTTCAATAAGTGAAGTCATAGCAGCAAATCAGATTAGCTATAATGTTGGAGTCGGATCCCATACCTGGAAAGTTTCCTGCAATAATGGAAGCTACACATCTGAAACAAGAGGCTTGACAATAAATCCCGTACCTGCGCCGTCAAGTGGCGGAGGTGGCGGAGGAGGAGGTGGAGGGCCTAGAATTTATAGTGTATCAAAAACGCAGATAGAATCAGAAGCAGGGTATACGCAGTCGCTTAAGAAAGGTGAGAAGATAAGTTTTACAATGGTTGTTGCGGTAAACAACACTAACACAACCAAGAATGAGCCTCATACAATAACTGCAAAAGAGATAAACAATGGCTCTGCTAAAATAAGTATACAAAGCACCCCTATAGACGCAGTATTATTAATAGATGAGGAAAAGAAATTTGACATTAATGAAGATGGGACTTATGACCTTTCAGTAAAATTAAATTCAGCAGATAAAACAAGAGCTAATATAACAGCTAAAGTAATAAGCGAAGCAATAGAAACTGAAGAAGAGACAGAAACAACAACAGAAGAGACAGAAGAAGAGACAACAACAGAAGAAAATGAAACAGAAACAACCGATGGGATTACAGGAGCTTCTGTTGGAATTATGGATAAGATAAAGAGCAATGCAACAATTATAATTATCGTGGCTATAATAGTAATTATTGTTATAGTTGCAGTTGCAAGTTCATCTAAAAAGGGGAAGGAAAAGACTAAAGAAGAAAAGAAAAAAGAATAAATCATCAAAAAAAAGTAGTAAGATAGTTTTTTATATACTGTCTACCTGATATTTACAAGCATAGAGGTGATACATCGTTTATCAAAAAATTCCTGTAAGGAATTTTAGGATGCTCAGAAAAATCTGAATTTTTCTGACATTAAAAGAGAGTACCAATATGCAAAAAAAGGTAAAAAACAAAAAAGGGAAAAGGGCGGCAATAATAGTCGTTATAATCGCCTCGGTCTTATTAATGAATTTGGTTGCTGCTTCAGATGTTGCTTATATTTATAAGAAAGACTATAAAGTTGACCAGAATATTCTAGATGTTTTTGATGAGCTTGACTTGACCTATGATTTAATAAATGAACAGAATATACCTTCTTCTTTTTCTAACTATAAGCTTATATTTGTTGGCGATGAAAATTTTAGGAATCCTGGAATGATACCTGTTGATGAAATACCAACAATAATTGCAAATTACTATCATGGGCCTGAATTCGGATTAACAGACAATGATGGCGTATCCAAGCTGGGATCTTCAACACCCCTGGAAGTAAAAAAACAGGGCCAAATAATACAGGTTTATACTCAGGCAAGATATTCTATAGGAAGCGAAGCTATTCCTTATTATTTTTTAGACGATGAGAACAAAGCTCCTGAGATGCAGAGAGTTGCCTCAACATGGGTAGGTACTCCAGACACAGGAACTAGTTCCCAGTTTGGGGATGTAATAAGCTATGCTAATCCTGGAATAGAGCTTATGAACGGAAAAACAACAAAGGAGAAAATCTGCTTTTTTGGTATAATTGAGAGCGATTACTGGACGCCTGCAGCAAGAGAGCTATTTAAGGAGTGTGTTGGATTTGTGTCTACTACCTGCGAGAAAGATTCTGACTGCGGAGATGAAGAAATAGGAGATAATTATTGTGAAGGCAAGAAGATTTATAGAAACGTAACAACCTATAAATGCGTTAATCCAGGAAAAATCAATTCTGAATGCAGGGAGAACACTGCAAAAGAGTTCGTTGAAGAATGCACCCATGGATGTGTGGATGGAGAGTGTGTTGGAGAGTGCTCTATTAATTCAGATTGCGGGACAGATTATTCTTCTGCTAAATACTGCAAGAGCGATGATGTTTATAGGGATGTTTTTAATTTTTCATGCTTGCTGGAAGAGTGCAGCAAGAAGAATACAACTGAAAAATTCAAGGAATGCGGCTCAGATGAATGTGGAAGTTTTCAAAGTTATTGCATAGGAAAAGAGGTATGGAAAAACCAGACATGCTATGATAAAGGATGCTTAAATGGAGAGTGCTTTAACAAGGCATCGGTTAATAAGACTTTTGTTGAAACATGCACTCATGGATGTATGGATGGGAGCTGCACAGATGAGTGTTCTGTGGATGCTGATTGTCCTGCTGATTATTATGGAGATAAATACTGCATGAACAATGATTCTTACAAAGATTTTCATGATTTTTCATGTGAAAATGGAGCTTGTAAAGAGGAAGTAATAAAGGAGCTTGTAGCTATATGTGAAGAATGTGTGAATGGAGAGTGTATAGGAATCCAGTGTAAAAAGAATTTAGATTGTGGTGTTAATGGATATACTGGAGATAAATACTGCATGGATGGCAATGTTTATGAGGATTTTATAAGCTATACCTGCCATAACCCCAGCAAGCCAAATTCCTATTGTTCTGATTATACTTCACCTATATTAATAGAATATTGCGAAGGAGAGTGCCTTAATGGAGAGTGCATTACTTGTTTTACAGATGCCCAGTGTGGAAAAGATGGTTTCATAGGAGATAGATACTGCAATGGAGATGATATTTATCAGGATTACCAGGAATTTCTGTGTGTAAATCCAGGAAAGGCTAACAGCGATTGCCAAAGCAGTGTAAATGCTAAGCTAGTAAAAGAGTGCGAAGAGAAGTGTGTTCTTGGAGAGTGTAAAGGCATAGAATGCCACAATAACAGCGATTGTGATGATGAAAGCGCTTATACAATTGATGAATGCAATAACCCAGGCACTATAGATTCTTATTGCTCTCACACTGAAATCAACTGCATTAACAATAATGACTGCGGGATGACTGGATTTTTCGGAAGCGAGTACTGCAAAGAAAATGACCTCTATAAAGATTATAAGAATTCAACATGCATAAATCCAGGAACAAAAGATTCTCACTGCAGCGTTGACTCGTTCCCTAAGTTCATACAGGATTGCGGAGAAGACCAGTGCGGGGACTGGAATAACTACTGCATTGGAGATGAAGTCTGGAAAAAGAGAGAGTGCTATGACAGGGGATGCGAGAATGGATGCTTTAGCAAGATAACAGAAGAGAAAGAAAAAGTAAAAGAGTGCGAGAATGGATGCTTGGACGGGGTATGCCAGGATGAATGTAATAGCGATAATGATTGCGATGATGGATTATTCTGCAATGGGCAGGAAAAATGCGTGCAGGGAGAGTGTGCTGGAGGGCAGGAAATCAGCTGCAGCCAGTATGATATTTTGGAAATAACAACGTGCAACAATACTCCTGATGGAAATCCTTTAACCTGGGATTATAGGCAGGGATTTTTAAGCTATTGTGATGAAAATGCAGATTCATGTGTTATAAAAGATTTCAATTTAACAAGTAGCTGCAGTGTGCAGTGCGGGGCAGAATGCTCAGTTGATGGGGATTGCCCTGAAAAATGCACTGCTACTCATAAGCTATACACAACAAGCAAGTGTGAGAGCTGCGAATGCGAATATTCTGGATATAAATGCGTTGTTGGAAAATGCGGGGCACAATGTGATGATAATTCTGATTGCTTATGCCAGCAGGATTATTGCGATGGAACTACTCTAGTTAATTATCCTGAACAAGGTACATGTGGAACAGCTGGAAGCCAAGCCTGCTTATGCGATTGCACTCCTGAACTAATTCCAGATGCGCCAGAGTGCAGGCAGGATGAGTGCTCAGAAGATAGCGAGTGCGGGACAGATCATTACTCTAACAATTACTGCAAAAATGATGATGTTTGGGATGATTTTCATGACTTTGAGTGTTTAGTTGGAGAGTGTAATGAGAATGTAACTGCTGCTTTACATCTTGATTGCGGCTCAGATTCGTGCGATATATGGAAGAATTATTGCATAGGAAAAGAGGTATGGAAAAACAAGACATGCTATGATAAAGGATGCTTAAATGGAGAGTGCTTTAACAAGGCATCGGTTAATAAGACTTTTGTTGAAACATGCACTCAT
>Ga0315277_10001255_pt1 | contig 37513 bp, 30 predicted proteins | sample YL17G05_15_MG_FD_203695 | JGI IMG/M metagenome (GOLD analysis project Ga0315277, IMG submission 203695) | Sediment microbial communities from Yellowstone Lake, YNP, Wyoming, USA - YL17G05_15 | ecosystem: Environmental > Aquatic > Freshwater > Lake > Sediment | place: USA: Wyoming | collected...
GGAACTCGGGGCCGATCTCGAAGGCCGCCACGCGCGGCCGCTGCCCCGCCTGCCGCGCGGCCACTTCCATCACACTTGAGAGCAACGACCGCCGCAGCACACTGCGGTCCGGGCCAATGGGGTTGGCAATTTGCACGTACCGCGAGCGTGCCAGCGCCGCCCCGGCCGGGTCGAGCTGCGCCTCGCGCTCGGGCGAGGTGAAGCGGTAGGTGATCACCTCCTGCAAGCCGGCCTGGACCAGCAGGTCGCGCACCGCCTCCTCGCGTTCGAGGCCGGGGTTATCACGCTGGGGTGGCAGGAGGGTGGCAAGTTGCGCCTCCGGGATGCGCTCATAGCCGTATACCCGTGCGATTTCTTCGATCAGATCGGCCTGGCCGATCACGCCCGGCCCGATGTCGAGGCGGTGATCCGGCACGCTCACGCGCAGCACGCGGGGTGCTCTGGCCTGCGAGCTCCGACGACCTCGCCCGGCAGGCGCGGCCGCGCGCACCTCAACCCTAAACTCCAACCGTTCAAGGATGCGCACAATCTCGCGTTCCGCGATGGGTGTGCCGAGCAGCGCCGCCACCCGTGCCAGCGGCAAGTCGACGGTCACCCGCGGGGCTTTGCGCGGGTAAGCGTCCACCACGTCGCGTGACACAACCCCCAGGCACTCCTTCGCCATGAGCGAGGCCGCGCGCGCCACAGCGCGCACCGTCATGGCCGGGTGGACGCCTCGCGAGAACCGGTAGGAGGCCTCCGAGGGCAAGCGCAACGCCTGGACCGCGCGGCGGATGCTGATGAAATCCCACGCGGCGCCTTCCAGCAGAATCGATGTTGTGCCCTGGGTCACCTCCGATTCCGCGCCGCCCATCACCCCGGCGATCGAGAGCGCACCGCGGCTGTCGCATACCAGGATCATGTAATCCTCAAGCGTGCGCTCGACACCGTCGAGGGTGGTCAACCGCTCGCCGGCCTCGGCCAAGCGGGTATGGATGACCACCGGCCCGGCGCCGGCCCGCCGCGTGAGCACATCCCAGTCGAAGGCGTGCAGCGGCTGTCCAGTTTCGAGCATCACGTAGTTGGTGATGTCGACCACGTTGTTGATCGGGCGCATGCCCGCCCGGCGCAAGCGGCGCTGCATCCACTCCGGGCTGGGCCCGATCTTCACCTCGCGAATGAGCGCCGCGGTGAAGCGCGGGTTGAGGTCGGGCCGGCGCATCTCGATGCGTAGCCAATCGCGCAAGGGCTTGCCGCTGCCGCGCAGCGTGTAGGAGGGCTGGCGCAGCCTCTGCCCGGTGAGCGCAGCCACCTCGCGCGCGATGCCGATCAGGCTTGCCGCGCGCGCCATATTAGGGTTGATCTTCACGCTGAAGACGTGGTCACCTAGAACTCCCACCAGCGGCGCACCCGTAGGCGCATCCGCCTCGAGGATCATCACCCCTTCGTGCTCCTCGGAAAGGCCAAGTTCTTTCTCCGAACAAATCATCGACGACGATTCGACGCCGCGGATCTTCATGCGCTTGAGGGTGGTGAGCACCCGCCCCGGCGCATGCCCGTCGTAAAGCGTCGCACCCTCGCGTGCGTAGGCCACCTTGAGCGGCTGGGCCAGCGGCCCCAGGCCTTTGTACGGGAACAGGTTCGATGCGCCGGTGAGCACGGTGTGCTCGGTCAACCCGTCGAACAGGCGGCACAGTACAAGCCGGTCGGCGTTGGGGTGCGGCATAACCTCCCGCACCTCGCCCACCACGATCTTCTCAGGATCCCAGGCCAGCCCGTCGCTCCCGCGCCCCGGAAGCGCAGGCAGCCCGACACTGGTAATGTTCTCAACCTCCAGGCCGGCGAACGTGAGGCGGGCGGCCAATGCCTCCGGCTCGAGCGTCAATCGCACATAGTCCTTCAGCCACGAAAGGGGTACTTCCATGATCCACCTCCGGCGCGCCGTTGCCGCGCCCTGTTCGCCGGTTCAGAACTGTTCGAGAAAGCGCGGGTCATTAGCCCAGAAGGCGCGAATATCGGTGATGCCATGACGCAGCATGGCGATGCGTTCCGGGCCCATTCCGAAAGCGAAGCCGGAGTAACGTCGCGGATCATATCCGCCGTTGTGTAGAACGATCGGGTGGACCATTCCTGCGCCCAGGATTTCAAGCCAGCCGCTGCGCTTGCACACCGGGCAGCCGCTTCCGCCGCAGATGAAACACTCGATGTCCATCTCCGCGCTCGGTTCGGTGAAGGGGAAGTAATCGGCGCGGAAGCGCACGCGCACCGAAGCGCCAAACATGCGCCGCGCAAAGTCGGCGAGAGTCGCCTTGAGGTTGGCCAGGGTGATGCCCGCCCCTACCGCCAGGCCCTCCACCTGATAGAACTGCGCTTCGGCGCGTGCCGTCACCTGCTCGTAGCGGAAGCACATGCCGGGCAGGACGACGCGAATCGGCTCGGGGCAGCGTTCGCGCATCACGCGCACCTGCCCGGGCGAAGTATGCGTGCGCAAGATGACCCCAGGGCGCGTGGTATAGAAGGTATCCTGCATGTCGCGCGCGGGATGATGGGGCGGGAAATTCAGCAGCTGGAAGTTGAATTCATCGCTCTCCACCTCGCGGCTGCGGTAGACCTGGAATCCCATCTCGGACCAAATCGCCAGAATTCGGCGCAGCATCTGCGACGAGGGATGCAGACGGCCGCGCTGCGGGGGCCGTCCGGGCAGGGTGAGGTCGAGCTTCTCGGAGGCCAGTGCGCGCTCGAGGTTCTGGGCCCGTAACGCCTCCTCCTTGACCGAGAGCGCAGCTTCCAGGGCTTGCTTTGCCTGGTTGGCAGCGCGGCCGGCGGCCGGACGTTCGGATGCAGACAGCGAGCCGAGATCGCCCAGGAAGTTCATCAGCGGGGAATGACGGCCCAGGTGCGCCACGCGCCATGCCGCCAGGCTCTCGCTCGAGCGCACTTCGTCCAGCGCGCGCAGCGCAGCCTCCCGCATCGCCTCAATCGGTTCAGCCATCCGGCCTCCTTAAAACGAAATGTCCCGTCCGCTCAGGGACGGGACATGGCCCGCGGTACCACCCTGATGAGCCCGGCCGGTGCAAAGAGAGCGCCGTAGGGCTCGCTCATTGCCCGCCGCCGGTGAGCGGCGAGGGGCTCCTTCGCTAACGGGAAGGATGCGGCCCAAGCTACTGTTCGCGTGGTCATGAGGGGTCGGCCATCGCGATGGTTCACCTGGGCAGCTCAGGAGGGAACTTCGGCGGCGTCGATCCGGGCTGGGCTTGCAGTCGTGGCCACAGCCTCCCTGTCGGCATAGCGCCGCGTACTTTCCTCCGTCACAGCCATTCGTGGCGGTAATTATCTCTGATCCCTGTCACCTGTCAAGCGAGGCCGGCGGGCTGCCGCCCGCCGGCGGACCGGACTCGGCCTGCAATTCCATTTGACACCCACCCCGAGTGGAATTACACTCGCCGCACGCGTCGACGAGGAGGAGAATATGTCCAGCGGACAATTGCGCTTGGTCATGCGCAGCGGCCCCACGCCAGGCAAGGTGTTCGAACTGAACAAAGAAATTGCCACCATCGGGCGGGAGGCCTCGGCCGATATCGTCATTGCCGATCCCGAGGTGTCTCGCGCCCACGCACGGCTGGTTACCAAGCCAGGCGGCGTAATCATCGAGGATTTGGGCTCGACCAACGGCACCTTCGTCAACAAGCAGCGCATCACCGCCCCGCGCGCCATCTCCGCGGGCGATGAACTCACGCTGGGCGAAAGCATCGTTCTGGGCGTCGAGACCGAGGGCGTGGCGGCCACCGTGGTCGCCGCCTCCGCCAAAGTTCCACCGGCGCCCCGCACAGCCGCGGCCGCACCCCAGGCTGCCCCTGTTCCTCCTCCGATGGCGTCGGCCGCCCCGCCCGTCGAGAAGAAAGGCGGGGGAAGGCGGATGCTGTGGATCGGGTGCGGCTGCTTGCTTCTCCTGGCGTGCGTGGTGGCCGTCGGCATCGGCTGGTACATCGACTCCAATAATCTGTATTGCGCCTGGCTGGGAGTCGGCTGCTTCTAAGAGTCGACCCCTGGACGTTTCGCTCTCCGGCACATACGGCGCCTCCCGCGCGCGTTGAGTTGGGCTAGATCCCCTTCCCGCTCAACCTGCCCAACGGGAGGCGCCTGCGCATCTGCCCTGCACCCAGGGGGTGACCGCACTCGCTCTGCATTCCACCCTCCCAACCTCTTGCGTGCAGTCCGGATGAGAGGGCCCTGCGCTCGCATGGCAAGGCCCCCGTATACCGCGCGAGGTCTCTCAGGGCAAACGGAGGACCTATGAACATGAGGGCTTGGAAGCTTCCTGCGCTGGGGCCCGCTTGGCGCTGGGTCTGGCTGGCCTTGCTCCTGGCCGCCGGCATAGTCCTGGCTTTGCTCATCCCGCGCCCGGTGGTTGGGACCATCTATGTCAATACTCCGATCGAGGCGGTAAGCGCACGCGAAGTGATCGCCCAGATCGACGAAGCCCGCAGCAACCCGCGGGTGCGCGCGGTGGTCTTGGTGATCGACAGCCCGGGCGGCACCGTGGCCGACACCGAAGCCGTGTATCTCGAGCTGGCGCGCCTGCGGGCCGCCAAACCGGTGGTCAGCACCATCGGCACCATGGCCGCCAGCGGGGCCTACTACCTGGCCGTGGGCAGCGACTATATCTTCGCCATGCCCACCTCTCAGGTGGGCAACGTGGGCGTCATCGGCAGCCTGCCGCCACGGCCGGCGGTCCTTGAAGACGTCGCCTCGACCGGCCCGTACAAACTGTTTGGCGGTCCGCGTGATTCCTTCCTGCGTCAGTTGGAGGCCGTCAAAGCGGGGTTCATTCAGGCGGTCAGCCTGGGGCGTGGGGCACGGCTGAACCTCACCACCGAGGAGATCGCCCGCGGCGAGATCTATCTGGGCAGTGATGCCTTGCGCCTCGGGCTGGTGGATGCCTTGGGCGGCCTATCGCCAGCCATCGCCCACGCCGCGCGCATGGCCCACATCGCGCACTACGCCGTGGCCGACCTGCGCGAACTGGCCGGGCTGCCGGCGGCTACGCTCGTGCCCTTCTTCTATATGGCCGAGGATGGACGCGCCACGGCCTACCCGCTCGAGGCCGGCCTCTTTTTGCTTTACGTTCCACCGGCAGAGGGGAGGCAGCCATGACCCGCCGACTCACGCTGCTTGGTCTGGCCCTGCTGATCGTGCCCGCTCTCGTGCGCGGGTTGTGGTTCTATCAAGGCGTCTATTGGCGCGGTTCGCCGGTGGCCACACCGGAGTATGCCTCGTTCACGGTGCCACTGCCGCCGCTCTCCACAGCCGAGGCACCCGCTGCGCGCAGCGCGTCGCCAGGTGCACATGTGCTCATCGATCAATCGCACGCCAACAACTTCCTGGCCGCCGAACTCGAACCGCTCGTGCGCGCAGTGAGCACGCACGGCGGGCAAGTGGAATTCCTGACCGCCAACGACTCCGAAAGCCTGGCCACCCGGCTGGGCGCGGCCACCGCCTTGGTCGTGGCCGCGCCCAGCGCGCCGTTCATGCGCGACGAGGTGCAGCGCGTGGAAGCCTTCGTCGGGCGCGGCGGGCGAGTGCTGGTGCTGACCGACCCGACGCGCGGGTCGCCGCAGTACGACAGCTACTACTCCGATACGAGCACGACCCTCGACGACTCGTCCGCCGCCAACACGCTGCTGGCGCCGTTCGAGATCACCGTCGCCGACGATTATCTCTACAACCTGAATGAGAACGAAGGTAACTTCCGCAACGTGCTACTCACTCGCTTTGCGGCCTCGCCACTCACGGCGGACCTCGGGCGCGTGGCTTTCTACGCCGCGCATTCGATCGCCTCGCCCAGCGGCCTCGCGCTCATTTCCGCAGACGAGCACACGCTCTCCTCACGGACCGACCGCGGCGGGGATCTGGCTGCGGCTGTGCTGGCGGCCAACGAACGCGTGCTGGCCGTCGGCGACCTGAGCTTTCTCTCGCCGCCCTACGATCATGTCGCCGACAACGCCCGCTGGATTTCCAACCTGGCCAGCTTCCTTCTGGGAGGCGAGCCCTCGCGTGCGCCGACGGACTTCCCGTACATCTTCTCTGGCCCCGTCGTGGTCCAGGCGCTGGGCGATCTGGACATGTCGACCGACCTGATCACCGCGCTGTCCTCCCTGCAGTCCACCCTGGACGAGTCCGGTTTGGCGCTGACCATGGCCCAGAGCCCCGAGGCCTCGGCTAACCGGATCGTGCTGGCGACCTACGCCGACAAAGAGGAGTTGGCCCCCTTCGTCGGCGGATTCGAGATCGGCTTGCCCGGCGCGGGTGGCGACCCGCTCGTCACCGGCGAACTGCAACTGCCGGGATGGCGCACGCTGGATGCCTCCGCGGTGGGGCTGATGCTCGTCGCTCGCAACGCAGGCCAGACCACGCTCACCCTCATCGGCGCCGATGCCTCAGCGGTGATCGAGTTGATCACGGCTCTGGCGACGCGCGACTTCTCGATGTGCATCGGCCAGGAGGGGATCGCGGCCTGCGCGACCGGCCCGGCCGATCTGCCTTCGCTCGATTTCGCTCTTACCAACGATGCCGTGCCGACGCTAGATGGTGCGCTGCCCTGAATACGGCAGAACCTGCGCTGCTGGAGAATCAAATCGCCGCGTCGGCTCGACGCGGCGATGCCATTCCTCGGCCGGCGAAAGACCGGAGGCGATCCGTTCAGTGCAGGAGCGGTACCAGTCCGACCACCAGGTAGTAACCGATGGCCGCCCCGACAATCCATGAGTCAATACGATCCAGCGCGCCGCCGTGGCCGGGCAACAGGGTACCCGAGTCCTTGACCCCCACCTCGCGCTTGAGCATGCTGACGGCCAGATCACCGAGCGTGCCCAATGCCCCCAGCAGCGAGCCAATGAACAGGCCGCTCACCAGCCCCACGCCGCTGCCAGGGGGCGCGGCGATCTGCCACAGCAGGCTGAGCAGCCCCGAGCCCAGCCCGCCGCCGACGATCGAGGCGGCGTAGCCCTCCCACGTTTTGCGCGGGCTCAGGCGGGGGCTCATGGGGTGGCGCCCAAAACGCCGGCCGATACTGAAGGCCGCCGCGTCGCCGAACCACACCCCGGTCAGTGCCACCAGCAGCCACCACTCACCGCCCGGCAGCGCGCGCAATGACATGAAGTAGGCGCCAAACCATCCGAGGTAGATGATCCCGGCGAGGGTCACGGCAAAGTCGGTGGCGGCATGCGCCGAGCCGCGCTCGTAGGCGCGCAGGTACCAGGCCACGGCGATCAGCATGATGAGCGTGAGGATCAGGCCGACGTGGTCAAAGCCAAAGAAGTGGCGGGCAACGATCAGCGCGAGCGCCCCGCCGGCCACCAGCCAGCGCGAGGGAGCCAGCCCGGTGCGGGCGAACAGGTCGGCATACTCGAGCGCAGCCAGCACCACCAAGACGGAGATGATCAGCAATAGCGGCACACCGCCGTAGGCGATGAGCCCCAGTCCGATGGGCAGGAGCAACAGGGCGACCACCAGGCGGTCGGGCAGCATACGGTCAGCTACCCGCGGAGGGAGCCACGCGGCCGAAGCGCCGGTCGCGCTGGCTGAACTCCCACAATGCCTGGCGCAATTCTTCTTTGCCGAAGTCGGGCCAATAGACCGGGGTGATGTACCATTCGGAGTAGGCGGCTTGCCAGATGAGGAAGTTGCTGATGCGCAGCTCGCCTGAAGTGCGGATGATCAGGTCGGGGTCCGGCGTGCCAGCGGTATACAGGTACCGGCCCACCAGCTTCTCGTCGACCGCCTCGGCCGGTATGCCCTCGGCGATCATGCGCTGCACAGCGTGCACGATCTCGTCCCGCCCGCCGTAATTGAAGGCTACGTTCAACGTCAGGCGGCTGTTGTCCTTGGTCAGGTCGATGGCTTCGCGCACCTTGCGCTGCAAGAAGGGGGAGATGCCCTCCAGCCGTCCGATGTGGCGCAGCTGCACGCCATTGCGGTGCAGCTCGTTCAGCTCGCGGCCAAGCATGTCCTCGATAATCGACAGCAGCCCCTGCACCTCTTCCTCCGGCCGGCCCCAATTCTCGGTGGAGAAGGCGTACAGCGTGAGATAGCGGATGCCGAACTCCGCACACGCCTGGATGATGCGGCGCAGGTTTTCGGTGCCGGCGCGGTGACCGGCCAGGCGTGGCAGGTTGCGCGCGGTGGCCCAGCGCCCATTGCCATCCATGATGATCGCGACGTGCTGTGGGATCTTGCTCGGCAGCCCCTCCGGCACCGGCGTGCCGGGGGTCTCCGCGCGGGGGGTCGTCGTGCCCAAGGGTCGCTCCGTGGAGTCCGTGGCGTCGCCGCCGTGGCGCGCCTCAGACCTCCATGATCTCCGTTTCTTTGCGCTTCACCAGGTCGTCCACTTTCTCGACCATCTTGTCGGTCATCTTCTGCAGGTCTTCTTCGCCGCGTTTGAGGTCATCTTCAGAGATGAGCTTCTCTTTTTCGAACTCACGCAGGTCGTTGTGCACGTCACGCCGCACGTTACGTACGGCTACCCGCGCCTCCTCTGCCCGGTGGTGCGTGGCCTTGACTAATTCGCGGCGCCGCTCTTCGGTGAGAGCGGGAATCATCAGGCGGATGAGCTTGCCGTCATTGCCTGGGGTCAGCCCCAGGTCGGAGGCCAGGATGGCGCGCTCGATGTTCTTGAGCGAGCCGGGATCGAACGGCTTGATGGTCAGCAGGCGCGGTTCGGGCGCCGAAATGGTCGCCAATTGCATGAGCGGGGTGGGTGTACCGTAGTACTCCACTTCCAGTTTCTCGATGAGGGCCGGGCTGGCACGCCCGGTGCGCAACGTGGCCAGGCTCTCCTCGAGGGTCTTGGTCGCCCCTTTCATCCGCCCCTCAGCCTCGGACAGTGCCTCTTTGACCATGTGCAACTCCTGAGGAATGGGCGCGGGAGTCGCGCGAAGCGACCTCCGCGTTCTCCAAGGATAACCCAAAAGGACGAATCCGGTAAACCACTCAGGTGCGTGCACAACGCGGCCGGCCCGAGGCGCAGGGCAGCCGCGCCGCCGGCCTTAATCGGCGGCGATTCGCGTGCCAACGCTTTCGCCGCGCACCGCTCGTTCCAGGCTGCCCGTCTGCCACAAGTCGAGCACCAGGATGGGCAGGTTGTTGTCCATGCACAACGAGATGGCGGTGCTGTCGATGACGCCCACGCGCCGGTTGAGGGCTTCAATGTAGGTCAGGCGGTCGAAGCGCTGGGCGGAGGGAACCTGCTGGGGGTCGGCGTCATAGACGCCATCCACTTTGGTGGCTTTGATCAGGACGCCCGCGCCCACTTCCATGGCGCGCAGCGCGGCCGCCGTGTCGGTCGAGAAGTACGGGTTGCCCGTGCCCCCGCCGAAGATCACCACCCGCCCCTTCTCCAGGTGGCGGATCGCGCGGCGGCGGATGTAGGGCTCGGCCACGGCTCGCATTTCAATCGCCGATTGAACGCGGGTGATGACCTTGTTGCGCTCGAGGGCGTCCATCAGGGCCAGCGCGTTGATGACGGTGGCCACCATGCCCATGTAGTCGGCCGTGGCGCGTTCCATGCCGCGCGCCATGCCGCGCGTGCCGCGCCACAGGTTGCCGGCGCCGATCACCACGCCCACCTGCACTCCCAACTCTTGCACGCCGCGGATGCGCAGGGCCAGGTCGTCGACACAGGCCGGATCGATGCCGGTGCCCTCGGCCCCGGCCAATGCCTCGCCGCCCAGCTTGAGCAGGATGCGTTCGAATTGCAGAGTCATCCATTCCTCCTCAACGCCAGGGTTGCCGCCGGCCGCCTAGCGCCCTACCCGGTGCGCGGCCGATGAGAAAGCGGGTCAGCCTTCCGGCTGACCCGCGCCATGCTATTCGGCGGTTTCTCCGACCTCCCAGCGCGTGAAGCGCCGGATGAGAATGTTCTCTTTGGTGGTGGTGACCGCCTCCTTGAGCAGGTCGCCGACGGTGCGCTTGTCATCGCGCACGTACGGCTGGCGCAAGAGGCAGGCCTCGGCGTAGAACTTCTCGAGCATACCCTCGGCGATGCGATCCCAGACGTTTTCGGGTTTGCCCTCTTCACGTGCTCGCTCGCGCGCTTTTGCACGCTCGGCTTCCAGTGCCTCGGCCGGCACATCCGTCACGTCGACGTAGCGCGGGTTGGCCGCTGCAACTTGCAGCGCCACTTCGTGGGCAAAGCGGCGGAACTCCTCGGTACGCGCCACAAAGTCGGTTTCGCAATTGACTTCGACCATCACGCCCACCCGCCCGCTGCCGTGGCTGTAAAGGTCGAGCACGCCCTGGCGCGCTTCACGATCGGCGCGCTTGGCGGCGGCCGCCAATCCCTTCTCGCGCAGGTATACCACCGCCTTATCGAAATCGCCCTGCGTCTCGAGCAATGCCTTGCGGCAGTCGAGCACGCCGGCGCCGGTGGCTTCACGCAGTTGTTTGACCTGGGCCGTGTTGATTTCCATGGCGGGGCTCACTTGGCTTCCTCGGGCGCCGCCGAGGCTTCGCCCTCGCGCATCTTGGCCAGCGTGGCCTCGCCGAGCAGTTCCTCATCCTTCGGCTCGGGGGCAGCCTCCTCGGCCGGCTCCTGATCCTTGCGCAGCGCGCGCCCTTCGACCACCGCATCCGCCATCTTGCCGGTCAGCAGGCGAATGGCGCGGATGGCGTCGTCGTTGGAGGGGATGATGTAGTCGATACCGCGCGGGTCACAGTTGGTATCCACCAGCGCTACGACCGGGATGCCGAGGATATTGGCCTCGTGGATGGAGGTCGCTTCGCGGAAAACATCAACCACGAAGATGAGCGAAGGCAGCCCATTCATACGGCGCAGGCCGCCCAGGCGCTGGTTGAGGCGCGCCATGCGCCGGCGCAGCATCAGGCCTTCCTTCTTGGTGATGCGCCCGAAGTCGCCGGAGGCTTCCATTTTCTCCAGGCGGTCGAGCTCGTCGAGGCGCTCTTTGATGGTGCGCCAGTTGGTGAGCGTGCCGCCCAGCCAGCGATCGACGACGTAGGGCATCTCGCAGCGCGTGGCTTCGGTCTCGATCGTATCCTGGGCTTGGCGCTTGGTGCCCACAAACAGCAGTGTGCCGCCTGCGGTTACGATGTCGCGCACCATGGCATACGCGGTCGAAAGCGACGACAGCGTTTGCTGCAGGTCGATGATGTGAACGCCGTTGCGTTCGGTGAAGATGTAGGGCTTCATCCTGGGGTGCCACTTCTCGGTGCGATGGCCGAAGTGCACCCCGGCCTCGAGGAGGGATTTCAGCGAGACCAATGCCATGAGGACTCCTTTGCGTTCAACCTCCGCGGTTTCATCCCCGCTCGCTCGCTCCGCAGCCGCTATCGCTGAGGAGCACGCACGAGCAGGTCCACCGCGTGAGAGATGGCCCTCGGTGAGGGCAGCCCCGTTCGGGGCAGAAATTCTCCCGCCTCTGGGCGGGAGTGACCGGCAGTATACCATGCCCGGCGCAGGCCGTCAAAAGCCTTCACTCCGGCGGCCGGCCTACAGCAGCGAGACCGGGTCCACGTCCAGGCTGCAGTTGTCCGGCAGGTCCGTTGGGATGACCTGCCTCGGGTGCGGTCCACGCACCACGACCTGCCAGCGATAGCGGCCCGCCTCGCGCTCAAAGAAGCAGGGCGCCGGCCCGACGATCTCGGTTTGGCGATGCTCGCCCGCGGTGATCGCGGCTCGCACCGCGCCCGCCAAAGCTTCCGCTACCCGCTGCGCCTGCTCGCGAGAGTTGGCTGCAACGATCAGGCGTGCCAGGCGGGTGTAGGGCGGGTAGCCGAGCTGCCGCCGCAGGGCGAGTTCGGTGCTGGCGAACCCGTCGTAGTCTTGCGCAGACGCCAGCCGAATCGCGTAGTGATCCGGCTGGAAAGTCTGCAGAATGGCCCGGCCGCCGCGCGGGCTGCGCCCGGCACGGCCGATGACCTGGGTGAGCACTTGAAAGGTGCGCTCGCTGGCGCGATAGTCCGGCAGAAAGAGGCCGACCTCGGCCAGGATGACCCCTACCAGCGTCACGCGCGGCAGGTCGAGACCCTTGGCCACCATTTGCGTTCCGACCAACACATCGGCCCGGCCAGCCGCGAAGTGCTCGAGCATGATCTCATGCGCGTCCTGAGCGCGCGTGGTGTCCACATCCCAGCGCAAGACACGCGCGTGCGGGAAGTGGCGCAGCACTTCTGCCTCCACGCGTTGCGTGCCCACCCCCAGAGGGCGCAGGGTCTCGCTCGAGCAGTTGGGGCAGCGAGATGGAACGCTGCGTTGATAGTTGCAGTGATGGCAGCGTAAGCGCCCGCGTGCCCCATCCTCACCGGCCGCCGGCGCGTCTGCGTGGAAGGTGAGCGGCAGCCCGCAGCGCGGGCAGCTCACCGACTGGCCGCACGAACGACAAAAGAGCGCAGTGGCTGTGCCGCGCCGGTTGAGGAAGAGAATGGCTTGCTGGCCGTGCTCGAGGCACTCGCCGAGGGCCTGAGAAAGCGCCCGGCTGAAGATCGAGCGATTGCCGTCGCGCAGTTCCTGGCGCATGTCCACCACTCGCACCTCGGGCAGTGCCCCTCCACGCACGCCGGCGAAGGGCACGCGCTTGGGCAGCGCCAGGTAGGTCAGGCGCGCCTCCTTCGCGTGGGCAAAGGTCACCACGTCCGGCGTCGCCGATCCGAGCAGGCACAGCACATTCAACTGGCGCGCGTACTCAAGGGCTGTATCGCGCGCATGGAAGAAAGGGGCGCGATTCGATTTGTACGACTCGTCGTGTTCCTCGTCGACCACGATCAGCCCCACCCGCGGCAGCGGCGCAAAGAGCGCGCTGCGCGGGCCGAGCATCACGTCGATCAGCCCGGACCGCGCCCGTCGCCAGGTGTCGTAGCGCTCACCATCCGAGAGGCGGCTGTGCATCACGCCCAGCCCGTGCATCACGCGCGCCCCAAAACGCTGCAGTATCTGCGGAGTGAGACCGATCTCCGGGACCAGGACGATGGCTTGCCCGCCGCGGGCGAGCACCTCAGCCACCGCGCGCAAGTAGATTTCTGTCTTGCCTGAACCGGTCACACCGTGCAAGAGAATGGTACGCCCGTCGCCCGCCGCCAGCGCCTCACGAATTGTGGACCACGCACTTCGTTGTTCCGGCGTGAGCGCGAGCGTCGTATCCGCGGCATACGCCCGGCCGGCGAGCGGGTCGCGCCAGACTTCCTGGTAGTCCAGGTCCACCAGGCCGGTGTCGGCCAGCAACTTCAGATCGCCCAGCGTACTGCCGCCATGGGCGTAGACCCAACTGACCTCGACCGAGGTGCGTTCTGCTGCCAAAAACTCGAGCACGCGCGCACGCCGCTCGGCCGCGGCCCAGCTTTGGGCGCGGGCTGTCTGGCGCATGCGCTGCGCCGCCGCGTGGGCCGCCTCGACCGAAACGGCGAGGCGCGCTGTGCGCACATGTTTTGCGTGCACCTCCGGCGGAGGTAGGATGGAGGTGCGCAGCACAGCTCCATGCTTCACCAGGCGCGCCGCTTCCCGTTCCCACGCGGCGCGAGGGAAGGCGCGTGCCAACTGCCCGCTGCGCAGCGGCCCGCGCTCGGCCAGCAGCGTGATGAGCCGCTTCTGTAATGGGTCCGCACCCACAAAGCTCGGGTCGCCGAGCGCGTACAAACTCTGCGCCCTCTGGCCCAAGCCGGGCGGAAGCATCAACTCGAAACACTCTCCGAGCGATGCACCGTACGTCGCGCTGAGCCAGCGGCCGAGACGGAGTTGGGCGGGAGTCAGCACAGGCTCGCGGTCGAGCAGCCCCTCGACCGGCCGAGTCTCGGCCACCTCCGGCTGATCGACATCGCCCAGAACAACTCCTTGCACGCGCTGCCCGGCAAAAGGGACTACCACCAGATGGCCCGGTCGCAACTCCTCGGCCAAATCGGGCAGCACATGGTAGTGGAATGTACCAAGCACGCGAGGCAGGTTGACTGACACCTCCACGTAGCGGATCATGGCGGAGCCTCCGGCGATTCAGCCGGCGCACTCGGGCGCACCGAGAGGCGCGCGATGCGCCGGCCGTCCATCGCCTCAACTCGCAGGCGCATGCCGTGCCCTTCAACCTCATCGCCCAATCGGGCAACCCGGCCGAGCCGCCCAAGCATGTATCCGGCCAGGGTGTCATAGTGGGAATCTTCCAGGCGCAGTCCGAGGGCCTGGTTAACCTCCTCGATGAGCATTAGCCCATCCACCAGCGCGCTGCCGTCCGGCAGGCGCTTGACCAGAGGCGGGGTACGATCGAAGGCATCCGAAACCTCGCCGACGATTTCTTCGAGCAAGTCCTCTAACGTCACCAGCCCGGCCGTGCCGCCAAACTCATCCAAGACGACCGCCAGGTGTTGGCGGCTGGCGCGGAAGCGCGCGAGCAGATCCTGCACGCGCAGGCTCTCGGGGACAAACAATGCTTCTCGCATCAGGCCGCGCACGCTGGCCACCTGGCTGGGCCCGTGGCGTGCCCGCATCAGGTCTTTGATGTGGGCGATTCCGATGACTTGATCGGAGGTGCCCTCGTAAACCGGGAACTTGCTGTAGGGATGCAGGATAGCGAGGGCGATCAGCTCGTCGACGGTGCTCGCCGCCGGAACGGCGACCATCTCGGTGCGCGGGATCATCACCTCGCGCACGCGCAGGTCGCCGAAATCGAAAACCGCATGCAGCATGGCCCGTTCGCTGTCCTCCAGCGTGCCGCTGCGTTGGGCCGCTTCGACCAGCAACTTGAGTTCTTGCACTGAGTAGGAGGCCCCGCGGCGGGCTGAGCCGGAGGCGCCGAGCAGCCGCGCCACAAGCCCGGCCGAGCGCTCGAGCAGCCAGACCAGCGGCCGGCCGATGCGGCTGAGCACTTCCAGCGGGCGTGCGATGCGCACCGCGATGCGCTCTGGGTTGTCGAGGGTGAGAGACTTCGGCACGAGTTCGCTGAGTACCACGGCCAGGAAGGTCACCAGCACAAACGCGGTCAGCGCGGAAAGGCTGCGCGCCGCCGTTTCACTCAGCCCGCGCAGAGGCACACCCAGCACTCGTTCAAGCAAGAAGGCGAAGGCCGGTTCGCCCACCCAGCCCATCCCTACGCCGGCCATGGTGATGCCGAGCTGGGTGGTGGCGATGTAGCGCTCGGGGTCGCGCAACATGCGTCGGGCGCGCGCCGCATCGCGCACGCCCTGGCGCTCCATTTCTTCCAGGCGCGTGCTGCGCGCACTGATCAGGGCATACTCGGCCATCACGAAGAACGCATTGGCCAGAAGCAGGCCGGCCAGGCCGAGCATGTCCATCAGGCTGAAGGCGCTCACCGGGGTCGATCCTCTCGGCCGGGCATGGTTCCGGCCTCCTGCCAGATGACGGCCGCTCCGTAACCCACCACCGAGTCGAGGTCGCCGGTCACCGCGCCGGACGTAGCGTAATGGAGGAGGCTCACCCGGGTGGCGCCCAGATCGCGCGCGGCCCACAGCACCGCGGCCACGGCGGCTCGCCCGCAGGCGAACCCGCAGCCTTGCTCTTCGGCGCGCATGACGGCCAGCGGGTCGAAAGCGACAATGCGCGCGAGCATCTCGCGGTCGAGTGCTTCTGCCACCGGCTGCGGGTAGAAATGGGAAAGGTCTGAACTGGCCACGAGCACCGCCCGCCGATCGGCCAGGACCTCCCCCAGTGCGTGGCCCAGAGCCTCAGCCATCTTTGGGGTCTGATCGACGATCATGACCGGTAACAAATGGAAGGCACCCAGCACGCGCTGTAAGAAGGGCAGCTCGATCTCGAGCGAGTGCTCCTCGTCGCGACGCACCCGCGCCAGGCTCAAACCGATCCGTGCCTCAAGGCCCGCGTTGAGCTGGTCGAGCGCCGCCGCGTCCACCGGGATCTCCCCCAGCGGCGTGGCGTAACCGGTGTGCGCCGTAGTGAGCACAGGCGCCGGATGGGGATGGTGCATGGGCGAGACGACCGCAGCCAGATTGGCCTGCGTGCCCTCCAAGCATTTGAAGGCGTGCGCGGCCACCGCGCCCGAGTAGCGGTGGCCCGCGTGCGGCGCGAGGATACCGATGACTCGGCCGTTGGGCGGGTTCACCACGGCCTGCGCAAGAAATCGATCCACGCTGGCCGCGAGTTCCCGTGCATCAGCGGGGTACCACGTTCCGGCAATGGGGGATGGTCGAAGCGACATCGGTGACCTGCGCGTTGGAGGGAAGCACTCCGCGCTGCGCCTGATCGGAGGGATCAGGCCCGGCCATTGTACTTCACTCACTTGGCGCAATGGCGCGTGCCTCTCTGGGGTATGATTGCCGGTGCAGGCACAGATTGTTGCGGGCAAAACTTGCACGACGCGGACCTCATGGACGAAGCCGCCCTTCTTCGCGACGCCCAACAGGGTGACCTGGACGCATTCAACCGCTTGGTGCTGGCTCACCAGAGCCGAGCCTACGCGCTCGCCGCGCGTATGCTGGGCGACAGTGAGGCCGCCGCGGACGTCACCCAGGAATCCTTTCTCTCCCTTTACCGACACCTGCGCGACTTCCGCGGTGGCTCGTTGCGCGCCTACATTTTGCGCAGCGTGACCAATGCCTGCTACGACGAATTGCGCCGCCGCAAGCGCAGGCCGTCCGTCTCGCTGGATGCCATGGCCTCTGCCGACGGTGAGGACGACGGCGGGCGAGCCTTCGAGCCCGCCGACCCGGGGGAGACGCCCGAAGACCAGCTCGCCCGCGGTGAGATTCGCCGCGCGATCGAGGACTGCCTGCGCCGCCTGACCGACGAACAGCGCGCGGTAGTACTCCTGGCCGACGTGCAAGCGATGGATTACAGCGAAGTGGCCGCGGTGATGCAGACTGCGCTGGGCACGGTCAAGAGCCGGCTGGCTCGTGCTCGCGCTAACCTGCGCGATTGCCTCGCCTTGCGCGGGGAACTTCTGCCGGAGGCATTTCGTCTTGAGGGTGAGCCTTCAGCATGAAACCCTCGACCTCCCTACCTGCGCACGACCTTGAGCGACTTTCGGCATTCCTCGACGGCCAGTTGAGCGACTCCGATCGCAAGGTCTTGCTTGCGCGATTGCAGCACGAGGCCGCACTCGCGCGCGCCCTGGAGGAATTGCGTCGGGTACGAGGGGCGCTGCGCGCCCTGCCTCCGGTTCGTCTGCCCCGCAACTTCATCCTGACCGCGGAAATGGCCGGGCGTACCCGCCCGCGCGCTTCGCGCGGTTTCGCGTTCGCCTGGGGTTCGGCGTTGGCGACACTTGCCCTGGCCATAGTTGCCGTCACGGATCTTGCAGGTGGCGGGCTCATGGCCGCGCGAGTGGCGGCCCCGGCCATCCCGGCCGCTGAGTTGCAGATGGAGCCGGGCCTCCTGGCTGCACCCACCAGGCCCGAACCACGCGCCGCAACCGACAATCAGGCGGACCAGACAACGCCCGGCGAATCGGCCGCACCCAGCGGCACACTGGCGGGCAGCGATTCGACCACCGAGACTGCGGGTGCCCCGTTATTTGCGCAGGAGAAGTCCTCCGGTGCCACTGCGACGCCCGCGCCCGCCGAAGCCTCCCGGTTGGGCCCGCCCTCCTCGCCGATGCCCACTCCGACCGCCGAAGGTGAGGCGCTCCTGACCTTGGGCGGAGGAGCCGGAAGCTCAACCCCGACCCCACCTGCCGCCGAACCGCCGCGGGAGTTGACCGCGCCCACCGCAGTATCTGTTGCGCCGGCCTTTATCAGCCCGCTGCGCCTGATCGAGGCGGGGTTGGCCGTTCTCGCTCTGGCGCTGGCCGTCGCGGCCCTGCTCGCGCGCCGAGTTCGGCGATGACGCTGCGCGAACCCGTGCGCTTCTGTATTCGCTGCGGCGCGCCCACTGAGGCGCGCCCTGCCTTTGGCCGCCTGCGCGCGGTGTGCACGCGCTGCGCCTACATCCATTTCGAAGACCCGAAAGTTGCGGTGGCCGTCTTCATCGTCCGCGAAGGCAAAGTCCTGCTCATCCAACGCGGGGTCTCGCCCGAGCGCGGCAAGTGGTCGGTACCGGCGGGTTTCGTGGAGGTGGGCGAAGACCCGCGCCAGGCGGCGGCCCGCGAATGCCGTGAAGAGACCGGGCTGGAGGTGAATGACCTGCAATTGCGGGATGTCATCGCGAGGCAAAGCGAGGTCGAGGGTGCGGACATTCTGATCGTCTTCGAGGGCACCGTTGCAAGCGGGGTGCCACAGCCCGGCGACGATGCCGAGCGGGCCTCCTTCTTCGGCCCGAACGAATTGCCCGATCTGGCCTTTCCGTCCACGCGCATGATCCTTGCACTCTGGCGTAACGGCACGCCGCCGACATAGCCCGTGGGCTGCCCGCGCGGCCCTTCGGCGCGCGTAACACCAATGACGCAAGCCTGGCCACCCTCGTCCTGCGCGGATGAGGTGCCGGGGCAATGAATCGGTACAGTTGCACGCTTTTCATTTGTAGTGCGGGACGCTATACTAAATGGCAATCTAAGTTCTGCCGTGGAGCCGCCTCGCGCGGAACCTTGAGCGCTTCGTGGTTCGCCCGTCTGCGTAGTCAATTCTTCGCGATCAATATCCTGGTTGTGATTCTGGCCACGCTGGCCGGCGTCCTTGTCATTACCCAGCAGTCGGGAAACCTCTCGCGCGAACTGCTGGGCGATCACATGGCCGAGCTGGTGTACTCGCTCGGCGGGAGCCTCGACCGGGCCGCTGATCTGCCTGGGCTGCAGGCTGAACTCGACTCCTTTTTCCGCGCCCGACGCATCCCCTCCAGTATGCTGCTCATTACCGATGGCCAGGGCACGATCGTGGCCTCGACCCACAGCGACTACATCAACCGGCCGTGGGCCGAGGTGCTGCCCGATACCCAGCTCCCGCAGCCAGACGGGGTGTGCAACGGCAATCCAGACCCCGCGTGCCGCGCAGACCTGTTCGAACTAGACCTGCGCACGGGCCGCGCCTTCGACATGGCTCGTCTCCTGGCCAGCCCACGTCCTGCCGGGCAGCCACAATGGGTCGCCCATTACATCGTCTCGCAGAGCGCATTCAATCTGGCGGTCAGCCGGACGATCTTCCTCGGCCTGAGTGTCATGATTGCGCTGCTCGTTTTCTTGCTGATCCTCGAGCTGGCGCTCTTCAACAGTCACGTCTTCCGCCCGCTGGAGGAGTTGGTTGTGGCCAACGAGGCCTTCGCCGAAGGGCGCACTCGCGAGGGCCATCTCAAACCCAGCCCGGGCATGTCGCCCGAGATCATCAACCTCATCGAAAGCCGCGAGAAGCTGCTCAACGGCCTCGAGACTCTTCTTGAGTGCTCGAGCGCCATGTTGACCACCCGCACTCCGGAAGAGGTGGCCTCCACCCTGGTCACCTACCTGGCGCGCTCGCTGGGTGTGAGCCGCGGCATCGTCTGGCTGGCCGATCGGGCCACCGGCGCGTTTGTGCCCTCGGCCTCCTGCGGCGCGCAGCCCGATACGCTCCCCGAGCTCAGCCTGCCCGAGCAAGGCCCACCGCTGGAAGCCGCGCCGCGCGTGGTGCACGACGACCCCACCTTGCGCTCGCTGGGGCTGGCCAGCGCACTGGTCGTGCCAATACATGCCGACCAGGAAGTGATCGGCGTCGCGGCGGTGGAGGCCCCTGGCCGCGAGCTGACCACGGTCGAGATGCGCCAGACGCACACCTTCTCTCACTATGCGGCGTTGGCCCTGGAACGGCTGCGCTTGTATCAGCACATTCAGGAAGAGGGCAGCCAGATGGGCCTGCTCGCCCAATTGGCCGCCCGCCTGGCCACCGAGCGCGACACCGAAGCGCTGTTGCAGCGCGCGTGCAAGGAGACCCGTCAACTTGTGCTGGCACATGCGGTGGCTGTATTCGTCGCGGAGGCCGATGGGCTGCGCCTGGCCGCCCAAGATGGGCTGGACGGGACGAGTATGAGCTCCGGGGCGCTCTTCCCCGCGCCGTGGCTGGCGGAGGTACGCGGGGTTCCCGGCCCGCTATCGCTCGACGACATTGCCATCGAGCGGCGGGACCTGTACGACCAAGGGGTCCCCCCCGAGGTCAAATCGCTGGTGATCTTCCGCCTGAGCCTGTCCAATCAATTCCACGGGGTTCTCCTCTTCCTGTTCGAGGAGGCCCACCGTGCCTCCTCGCTCGAGAAGGCCGTCGGCGAGACTCTGGCCACGCTGCTCGGCTCGCTGCTCGAAAACGCCACCGCCTTCGCTGCCCTGCAGCACCAACGCTCGCTGCTGATGACCGTCAGCGAGGTGGGGACCGAGATCAGTTCGATTCTGGATCCGGCGGTGCTTTACAACCGGGTTTGCGATCTTCTGGCGGCGCGCTTGGGTTTCGAACACGCACATATTCTGATCATTGAGGATGAGGGGCGGACGGCCCGCTTCGTGGGCGGCTCCGGGCCGCTCGGCCGCCGCCAGGTTGCTCAGGGCGACCGCGTCTCCGTGGCGGCCAAGAGCATCAACAGCCATGTGATGAATACGCAGCGCCCCTACCTATCCCAGAATGTGCTTGAGGACGAATACTATCTGGAGGTCGACAGCCTGCCCGGCATCCGCGCCGAGATGACTTTGCCAATCCTTTCGGCCGGCACGCTGTTGGGCATGCTCGATGTGCAAGCCACCCGAGTGGGGGCCTTTACCGAAGACGATCAATTCGTCCTACAGATCGTTGTTGAGCAGCTGGCCAATGCCATCCTCAATGCGCGGCAGCACGAGGCGCTGCGCGAACAGGCTCGCCGCGACAGCCTGACCCAGGTGCTCAGCCACGGTGCATTCGTGGTCGAACTCGAGGCAGCGGTGGGCCAGTCGCGCGCCACGCGCGGCGAACTCAGCCTGGTCATGCTGGATATCGATCACTTCAAGGAGTACAACGACCAGTTCGGTCACGTGGCCGGCGACGCTGCCTTGCTGAGCACGGTGGACGCCATCCGCCGCCATATCAAACACGGAGACTTGCTGGGGCGCTGGGGCGGCGAGGAGTTTTCCATCGCCCTGATTAGCGCGAGCCGCACGCAGGCCATGTCGGTCGCCAATCGTATTCAGAGCACGCTGGCCGAACTGCGCCCGGTCGACTCGCTGGGCCGGCAGATGCCCTCGCCCACGGTCAGCCAGGGTATCGCCGGCCTGGGCGAAGACGCCAAGGACGCATTCGCCTTGGTGGATGTCGCCGACCGCGCCCTGTACCGCGCCAAGGATCGGGGCCGCAATCAGATCCAATTGGCCGACTCCGAGGACCGGGTTCCACGCGCAACTGCCCCTTGACGCTTCGGCCGAATGGGGTAAAATCGCGCCCGATCACCTTATGGGCCGGACGCCATTCCCCCCGATTGCGCCACACAGAGTTCCACCTGTCACGTTGCCCCCATTGTTGCGCACGACTTCCATCGAGAGCCGAAAGGCTCTCTTTTTTTGCCTGGTGCCGGCCGCCGGGCATTCGGGGAGGCAGGCATGCTGACACTCCCAGGGCTCATCGACCCGCACGTGCACATGCGCGAACCGGGCGCGACGCACAAGGAGGACTGGGCTAGCGGTACCGCCGCGGCCCTGGCAGGTGGGTTTACGCTGGTGTTGGCCATGCCCAACACTCAACCTCCGGTGGTGGATGCCCGTTCGCTGGCGGCGGCGCGGGCCGCGGCCAAGGCCGGCGCGCGCTGCGATTTTGGGCTGTACCTGGGCGGCTCGGTGGACAACGTGAGGCAGGCCGCCGGCTTGGCAGGTGGCACGGCGGGGCTCAAACTTTACCTCGATCAGACTCACGGCCCGTTGCGCCTCGACGAACTCACGGCCATCGCCGCTCACCTGGCTCACTGGCCGCCCACTCGCCCAATCGTCGCCCACGCCGAGGGGCGTAGCCTGGCCATGGTCATAGCCCTGGCTCAGCTGCATCGCCGCCGGCTGCACGTGGCCCACCTCAGCCGCGCCGACGAGATCGCCCTGGTGCGCTTGGCCAAGCAGCGCGGCTGGCGCGTCACATGCGAGGTGACACCCCACCATCTCTTCTTATGCGAGGAGGATCTGCCGGCGCTTGGTCCGGGCCGGGGAGAGGTGCGGCCGCGCCTGGCCTCCCGCGCCGACCAGCAGGCATTGTGGAAGAACCTGACGGTGATCGATTGCTTCGCCAGCGATCATGCACCCCATACGCTGGCCGAGAAAGACGGCCCAACGCCCCCGCCCGGCTTCCCTGGGTTGGAGACAGCACTGGCGCTGTTGCTCGGCGCGGTCCACGAGCGACGATTGACCCGCTCCATGCTCGTCGAACGCATGGTGAATAATCCGCGACGGATTTTCGGCCTGCGCGCTCAGCCTCAAACGTCGGTGGAAGTGGACGAGCGTGCGCGCTGGGAGGTGCGTGCCGCCAAGATGCATTCGCGCTGTGCTTGGTCGCCATTCGAAGGGTACCTGGTGCGCGGGCGCGTCACGCGAGTCGTCTTGCGTGGGAACGAGGCTGTGCGCGACGGCGAGATTCGGGCCGCGCCGGGATATGGGCGCATTGTTTTTGGCTAGGCCGTTGGGATGTCATTGCGAGGAGCGAAGCCCCGCGCAGCGGGGCGGTGCGACAAAGCAATCTTGGATAAACCCGCAAACGACCCGCTCTTCATCCTAAGGAGGTTCAATGGTCACACCCGCAAATAACCCACACCTGCCCCTCGGCGATCAGCGCAGCGCCCCCTGGTACGGCAAAGATATCCTGACCGTGCGCCAGTTCAACCGCGAGGACCTCGAATATGTCTTTGCGGTGGCTCACGAGATGCGCACGATGGTCGAGCGGGTAGGCACCTTCGACCTGCTCAAGGGCAAGATCCTGGCCAATCTGTTCTACGAACCTTCCACGCGAACCTCCACATCTTTTGTCTCGGCCATGGAACGGCTGGCTGGCAGCGTGATCCAGATCAACGAGGTGCGCTACTCCTCGGTGGCCAAGGGCGAGTCGCTGCCCGATACGGTGCGCACTCTCGAGTGCTACGCGGATGTCATCGTCATCCGCCATCCGGAGGTGGGCTCGGCCGCCACCGCTGCTCAATATGCGCACAAGCCGGTGATCAACGCCGGTGACGGGATCGGCGAACACCCCACTCAGGCTTTGCTCGACCTGTTCACCGTCAAGCAGGAATTGGGGCGAATCGACGGGCTGACCGTGACCATGCTCGGCGATCTCAAGTTCGGGCGCACGGTCCACTCGTTGGCCCGCCTGCTTTCGCTTTTCAAAGTGCGCCTGTATTACGTGGCGCCCGATGCTCTGCGCATGCCTAGCGCTCTGATCAGCGAACTCAGTGCGCAAGGCCTGGACCAGAGCGAATCGACCCGTCTGGAGGACGTGTTTCCGGAAACGGATGTGCTCTACGTCACCCGGGTCCAGAAAGAACGCTTCGAAAGTGAGGCCGCCTACGAAGCCGTGCGTGGCTCGTACGTCATCACACCGGACTTGCTCAAGAAAGCCAAAGAAGAGATGATTGTCATGCACCCGCTGCCGCGCGTGGGGGAAATTGCCATGGAGGTAGATCAGGATCCGCGCGCCGCTTACTTCCGCCAAATGGAATACGGCCTGTATACGCGCATGGCGCTGCTGGCGATGGTACTGGGCAAAGCCTGATGGAAACTTTCTTCTCCTTCCTCGAGAAACGCGTCCTCGACTGCTCCTCGCTGCTGTGCGTGGGGCTCGATCCGCACCTGGCGGACCTGCCCGAGCCCACGCTCGAAGGGGCGCGCAGTTCCTGCTTGCGGCTGATCGAACAAACCGCTCGCTACGCCGCTGCATTCAAAGCCAACGCTGCGTTCTTCGAAGCTCTCGGCCCCGCCGGCTGGGCCCTTCTGCGCGAGGTCGTGGTGGCGGTGCAGGCCCAATCCGACCGCCTGGGTTCGCGCATTCCCGTGATCCTCGACGCGAAACGCGGTGACATCGCCTCCACTGCCGAGGCCTATGCCTCCTCGGCCTTCGAGACACTGGGCGTCGATGCGATCACCCTCTCGCCCTATCTTGGCCAGGATGCGATCGAACCTTTCATTCTCAATCGCGAGAAGGGCGCTTTCATCCTGTGCCGCACTTCGAACCCAGGTTCGGCGGCCATCCAAGATCTCCCGCTCGCGTTCGAGGGGCCAACCGTCACGAGCGAACCTCTGTGTGTGTATGAACACATCGCCCGCCTGGCCTCATCCTGGAACACACGCGGCAATGTCGGCCTGGTGGTCGGGGCCACTCAGCCCGAGGCTTTGGCCCGCGTTCGCGCCATGGCGCCCGACCTGTGGATCCTGGGTCCCGGAGTCGGCGCCCAGGGCGCGGATTTGCAGCAGGCCCTCGCCGCCGGGTTGCGCTCCGATGGCATGGGGATGTTGATCGCTGTCTCGCGCTCGTTGGCGCGGGCCGCCGACCCATCGCGCGCCGCGGCCGAGTTGCGCGATGAGGTGGCCAGCATCCAGCACGAGTCCTCGCCGGCGCGCCCCGCAAGAAGCGGCCCCTCTCGCGCGCCATCTGCCACGTTCACGTTGGCCGACGAATTGCTTGCCTCGGGCTGCGTGCAATTGGGCCAGTTCACGCTAAAGTCCGGCAAGACCTCGCCCATCTACTTCGACCTGCGCCGCCTGGCCTCTCACCCGCGCCTCTTGGCGCGCGCGGCCGCCGCCTACCTGCCCATACTGCGCCGATTGACTTTCTCGCGCATCGCCGGGCTGCCTTACGCCGCACTCCCGATCGCCACCGCCATCGCCCTTCAAGGAGATTGGCCGATGGTCTATCCGCGGCGAGAGGCAAAGGAGTACGGCACGCGCGCCGCGATCGAAGGCGAGCATCACGCGGGTGAGCAGGTGGTGATCATTGACGACGTGGCCACCACCGGCGGGGCGAAGATCGAAGCGCTGGAGAAGCTGCGCGCGGCCGGGCTGGTCGTCACCGATGCCGTGGTGCTCGTCGATCGCGAAGGCGGCGCTCGCGATACGCTGCGCGAGCACGGCCTCGAGTTGCACGCCGTGCTGCATCTGCGCGATCTGGTGGCACACTGGCAGGCGCGCGGCGTCGTCACGGAGGCGCAGGTGAGCGATATTCTTGGTGGACTGGCTTAGATGCGCGGCCACGGCCCGCACACTGGCGACTCCTGATCATGCCGCTCTACCCTGTGCTGCGTTCGCTCCTGTTCCGCCTCGACCCAGAGGACGCCCATCACCTGGCGTTGGCCCTGCTGCGCGTCGCAGCCTCCACGCCCCTATCCCGCGGATGGCTGCGCCGGCAATTCGACCTGGCTGGGCGCGACCAGCAGGTGGAGTGTTGCGGCCTGACATTTCGCAACCCGCTGGGCCTGGCGGCCGGCTACGACAAAGATGGTCGCGCAGTGGCCGCGCTCGCACTTCTCGGTTTCGGGCACATCGAGGTGGGCACCGTCACCCCGCAGGCGCAAGGCGGTAACCCGCGCCCGCGCATCGTGCGCTTGCCCGCCGACCGTGCTGTGATCAACCGCATGGGCTTCCCCAACCGCGGCGCGCAGGCATTGCGCGCACGGTTGGCGCGGGTACCGCGCGAACGGGATTTTGTGCTTGGGCTCAATCTGGGCAAGGGGCGCGACACACCCCTCGAGCGCGCCCACGAGGATTACTGCGCACTGGTCGGCGCTCTGGGGAAATTCGCCGACTACCTGGCCGTCAACATCAGCTCGCCCAACACTCAAGGGCTGCGGCAGTTGCAGTCACGCGCTTACCTCGACCAACTGTTGCCGGCCGTCTTAGGCGAGCGTGAGCGCATCGCCAGGCTGCGGGGCCGAGCCTTGCCGGTGTTGGTCAAGCTCGCGCCCGATCTCACCTGGCCCGAACTCGATGAGATCCTCGACCGGCTGTTGGCTCACGGCGTTGAGGGTGTCATCGCCACTAACACCACGCTCGCTCGCCCGGGACTCATCTCGCCGCACGCGGGGGAGGCCGGAGGGCTGAGCGGCGCCCCGCTGCGCGAACGAGCTCGCGAAGTGGTCGCTCATATAAACGCTCACGCCGGGGCCCAGCTGCCGATTATCGGCGTGGGGGGGATCATGGGCGCCGACGATGCCCGACGCATGCTGGAGGCGGGCGCGCGATTGGTGCAGGTGTACACCGGCTTGGTCTATTCTGGCCCAGGGCTGGCGCACGAGATACTCACCGCCTTGCGCCGCCAAGCGGCGCGATAGAATTGCCGAAGGTACGGGAGAAGGGCATGCGAATCGTCGTCAGTGCTGACGAGCATACGTCATTGGTGGAGGCGGTCCGTCTCGACCTCGAGCGCCGCGGTCACCAGGTGGAGTATCTCGGCCCCGCCGTGGGGCAGACCGCCGATTGGCCGGATGTGACTCGCGCTGCGGCCGAACGTGTGGCTGCTGGCGCAGCCGACGAAGCTGTGGTGATGTGTTGGACCGGCACCGGCGCCAGCCTGGCCGCCAACAAGGTGCCCGGCATCCGCGCCGCACTGTGCGCCGACGCCGAGACCGCGCGCGGCGCGCGCACCTGGAACCATGCCAACGTGCTGGCCCTCAGCCTGCGCTCAACCTCCGAACCTGTCGCGCGCGAGATACTTGACGCGTGGTTCTCCACGCCCTATAGTCAGGACGAGTGGAACCTGAGCCAGGTCGAAAAGATCCGCGACATGGAAAAGCGCCGGCCGGGTTGAGCCATCCGGCGGTGCCCTCCATCGACGTCTAGAGACGCTGTTATTGGACGGGCCGCCGGCACGACCTGGCTGAGCGCCACCTGTTGCCTACGCTGACTGACATGTTGCACTGCCGCGTTGATGCGCCTCATCAAGGCCCGCGCGCGAATTGCGGTGCGATATCGGGCGGTCCTCATCCATCATCATTGCTTCGCATCTCAAACCACCCAGGGAGGGTCTCATGAAGGATGTCTTCATCGTCGGCGCCGTGCGCACTGCGGTCGGTGTGGGCAAACCCGGCGGCGCGCTTTCGACGACCACCCCGATCAACCTCGCGGCCGCCGTGCTGCGCGAGGTGCTGCAGCGTGCCGGCCTGGAAGCCGCTTTGATCGAGGATGTTGTCTTCGGCTGCGTCTCGCCCATCGGCGAACAGGGCGCCAACATCGCCCGCCTGGCACTGCTCAAGGCCGGCTACCCCTTCCACGTTCCGGGCGTTTCTCTCAACCGCATGTGCGGCTCGAGCCAGCAGGCTATTCACTTCGCGGCGCAGGCCGTGGCCTCGGGTGAGATGCAGGTGGTGGCCGCGGGCGGCATCGAGGTGATGAGCCGCGTGCCGATCGGCGCCGATTGGCCCTCCACCTGGCCGAGCGACTTCCCCTATCCCCTCATCCATCAGGGCATGAGCGCGGAAATGATTGCCGAGAAGTGGGGCCTGACGCGAAACCAGATCGATGACTTCAGCTTCGAGAGCCACATGCGCGCCGGCCAAGCGATTCGCGAGGGACGGTTTGCGGCCCAGATCCTTCCCATAGAAGTGACCCACATGCCGGAGGGTGGCGCGCCGGTCACGCGCACCTTCGCTCAGGATGAAGGCGTGCGCATGCCGCCCAACCGCGACAAGATGGCGGCCCTCAAGCCTGCGTTCAAACCCGACGGCGTGGTGACCGCGGGCAACTCGAGCCAGATCAGCGACGGCGCGGCTGCGGTGGTGTTGGCCTCGGCCGAGGCCGTGCGCGCTCACCATCTCACGCCGCACGCGCGCATCGTGTCGACCGCGGTCGTCGGGTCCGACCCGGTGCTCATGCTCGACGGGCCGATCCCGGCCACGCGCAAGATCCTGGCGCGCGCCGGGTTGCGCCTGGATCAAATCGACGTCATCGAAATCAACGAGGCCTTCGCTACGGTCGTGCTGGCCTGGCAGAAGGAAATCGGCCCAGACCCGGCGCGGGTCAACCCAAACGGCGGCGCGATCGCGTTAGGTCACCCGCTCGGCGCGACAGGCGCGGTGCTGATGACCAAGATGCTCCACGAACTCGAGCGCAGCGGCGGGCGCTACGGATTGCAGACCATGTGCATCGGCCACGGAATGGCCACAGCTACGATCATCGAGCGTCCGTAATTGGCTTGCCTTCCTGATCGGGTAAGACAACATCCGATTTGGGAGAGGGCATAGCACGCCTTACACATGACCGCCTGCGGGGGGCGTGCGCACGAATCCCGCCCAAGGTCAACGTTGCCGGTGTGGCTCCGATGTCATGAGCGAGCCGCGGTGAGCTCGTTGTGACGCGGCATGGCGTGCCCGCCTCCCGGCCCGACTCGTTATTGCGAGCCCCGTTCTGTGGGGCGATGCAATCGGGGAGCTTTTCGGACCAGTGTGTCGCTGGCTGGGCGCAAGCCACTCCAAGATTGCTTTGTCGCTTCGCTCCTCGCAATGCCTCTGGTTTTGTTGGGGCACGCCATGGCGTGCCCCGGTCTTCTTTCGGGTCCCGGAATCCTCCTCTTCGAGCCACGGTTAGCTCGCATTCATCGACAAGCTGCATCCTCACCCCCAGATACACACTGTTTCGTTGATACCTCCCCCATATAAAGCGGAAGGCTAGTCGGCCGCGGCATGGGACTTGCCCTCTTGACGATTAGAACATATGTTCTATACTGTAGCCGCAACACAGATTTCCGAACCGGTATTTCAATTGGAGGAACTGAAATGAGCGCTATCACATCCTCTCGCCCGCTCTCGACTGAGTTGCCTCACAGGGCCAGGCTTGCCCGCCTCAACCTGCGCTGGCCCGAGCAGGGCGCAGCCTTCGGGCTGATCATCGTCCTCGGGCTGGCCGCATTCGAGATCTTCAACTTCAGCACGACCCAATTCGCGCTGGCCGATCTGCTCGGGGACCTGCACCTGGCGCGCCTCTCGCTGGCGACCGTCCTGGCGCTCGCCTTCTCCGGCATCGACTTTGGCGGCATCGCGCGCCTGTTCACGCCTCAACGCGAGCACGCCGAGCGCATCGAGACCTGGTACCTGGTGGCGGCCTGGTTCCTGGCCGGTGGCATGAATGCCATTCTCACCTGGTGGGCCGTCACCCTCTCACTGATGGGACAGGCCGACCTGGGTCACGATCTGTTCACTCGCCGTCAGGTGCTTGGCTTTGTCCCCGTGTTCGTGGCCGGCGTGGTTTGGCTCATCCGCATTCTGCTCATCGGCACGCTCACCCTGGGCGGCCGCCGATTGTTCTCGCAGGCACGCACACCCGCGCCGTTCACGGCCATGGCGCATGCCTACCCCCGCGCCGCCCGCCCGGCGCCGCACACGGCGCCTCTGCCCGCCTCGGCCGACGAACACCAAGCCGGCAGCGTTCCGCTCGCGCCGGGTGCAACATTCGCCCGCCGCAACAATGGTCACGTTAGCTAGTGGCTCCAGTGCCGGGGCGAGGCTGCGATGCACACGCGGTTAGATCCTCGACATGCACGCTCGATCGTGCTGTCCATACCGCTCCTTGCAGCCTTCGCCCTGGCGCTTGGGGGTTGGCTCGTCGCCTCGGCCTTCGCCTCGGCCGAGGTTTTCTCCCCGCAGCCTTTGGCTGCTTCCCTCCCGGCAAGGGGGGCCGCACCGCAGGCGGCCTCCCTTGCCCCCCTCTTCGACCCGGCCGTGCGCCATTGGCAAGAGAGAATCCTTGCGTGGTCCACGCGATTCGGACTCGAGCCGAACCTCGTCGCAACCGTCATGCAAATCGAATCGTGTGGCGATCCGGGGGCGCTCTCGCACTCGGGCGCCATGGGTTTGTTTCAGGTCATGCCGTTTCACTTTTTGGCGGGGGAGGATGGTTTCGATCCGGAGGTCAATGCCGCGCGCGGTCTGGGCTACTTGCGATTAGGACTCGAGCGTGGCGGCGGCCAGCCCGGACTGGCTTTGGCCGGATACAACGGCGGGCACTCGCGCATCGGCCAGGCGGCGGATTTGTGGCCTGCGGAGACCCGGCGCTACGTTTATTGGGGGGCAGGTATCTATGAGGACGCGCAAGCGGGCCGTGAAGACAGCGCGCGTCTGGAGGAATGGCGGCGCGCCGGCGGGAAACATCTGTGCGCACAGGCTGCCGCCGCATTGGGTCTCGCCCCCTGACCCGTCGACGAAGCCTCACGGTTGCCGGTTAGGCTTTCCCAGACTTGCTGGAAGCGAGCGGCAGCCACACCGAGAAGGTTGATCCTTTCCCGATTTCCGAAGCCGCCTCGATTCGCCCGCCATGGTTGCGCGTGATCCAGTAGGCGATCGACAGCCCAAGCCCGGCCCCGCCAAGCGAGGGGCGCCGGCGGGATTTGTCGACGCGGTAGAAACGCTCGAAAACGTGCGGAAGTTCGTCCGCCGGGATGCCCGGCCCCGTGTCGGCCACCGAGACGTGCACCCACTCACCGACCAGCTTCATTGCCAGCGTCACCCGACCGTGCGGCGGCGTGTACTGGATGGCATTCGCCACCAGGTTAAGGAAGAGCTGCTTGAGGCGATCGCGATCGCCCATGACCTGCGCCTGGTCGAGGTCCCCCAGCACCACTTCCACCCGTTCTTGAGCTAGCACGCGGCCTTGCTGGAAGACCTCCAGGAGCACCGTATCCACCTCCACCGGTGCACGCGCCAGCGGCAGGTTGCCCGTTTCGGCTTGCGCCAGAAGCAGCAGGTCCCCCACCAATCGGATCAGCCGGTCCGCCTCCGATTGAATCGCCTCCAGCGACTCCGGATCCGCCCCCATGCGCCGGATAAGATCCACGTTGCCGCGAATGGCGGTGAGCGGCGTACGCAATTCGTGCGAGACGTCGGCCAGGAATCGGCGTTGCGAAGTGAAGAGCGCCTCCAGGCGCTCCAACGTTTCGTTGAAGGCCAGGATCAATCGCCCGACCTCACTGGCCGGCGGCGCTTCGAGCGGGATGCGCCGCGAAAGATCATCGGCGCGCGTGATCTGCAGTGCGGTCTCGGTGATGGTATCCAGCGGGCGGAGCGCCCGTCGCGCCGTCCAGCTCCCCAGCCCGGCCGCGATGAGCAGCGCCAGCGCCCCGCCCACCGTCAGAAAGATCAGCAACGACTCGCGGGCACGATCGACCACGGCCATGGGCGCCGCCAACTGCAGGAAACCGCTCGGTTCGGAGGCCAGGACCACCGGCACGGTCAGCACCCGCAAATGCACCTCGCCCACCCGCACGTCGCGGAACTGCTGGGTGGGTTTCTGCAACGAGAGCGCATCCAGCGGCTGCTCGAAGGCGCCCATGTTGGAAGAGGAAGCGATGAGTGTCCCCTCGGCATTCCACACTTGGACGTAGACGTTCGAGGCGGCGAATTGCAGCGAGGGCAGGGTCAGGATGCGCAGATCGCGCTGTGTCGTCACCCGGCTCGTGCGCAGAATCTCCTCCGCCGAGCGGGCCAGCGTCTGGTCGATTTGGATGATCAGGCTGAAACTGAGGATGAGATACAGCGCGGCGCCGAAGACGAGCAGCACGCCGGCCAGAACCGCGGAGTAGGCCAGGGTGAGACGCGCGCGCAGCGACATGGCCGGAAGAGGTCCGCCTCACCTGAGGCGAAGCGGGCTACTCATCCTCCCGCAGCACATAACCTACACCGCGCACCGTGTGCAGCAGCTTGGTCTCCCCCTCCGTCTCGATCTTCTGGCGCAGGTAGCGTACATAGACTTCGATGATGTTGCTCTCGCCGCCGAAGTCGTAACCCCATACGCGGTCGTAGATGATCTCGCGCGTGAGCACCTGGCGCGGGTGGCGCATGAAGATCTCCAGCAAGTCGTACTCCTTGGCCGTCAAGTCGATCACCCGCTCACCGCGCCGCGCACGATGGGTGCCGGTATCCAACACCAGGTCCGCAAAACGCAGCGTCTCCGGCTCACCCGGGCCGGTGCGTCGCAGCAGGGCACGGATGCGCGCCAGGAGTTCGGCGAAGGCAAATGGTTTGACCACATAATCGTCGGCGCCGGCATCCAACCCGTGCACGCGGTCCTCGACGGTGTCCTTCGCGGTGAGGATCAGAATCGGGACCTGCGAACCGGCACGCAAGCGGCGGCACACTTCCAGGCCGTCCATGCCTGGGAGCATCCAATCCAGCACCACCAAATCCGGAGGGTTTTCGCGCGCCAGCCCCAGACCTGTCGGACCATCTCCGGCCAGGTCGACCCGGTAGCCTTCGTAAGTCAGGCCGCGCTGCAAGAAGGAGGCAATGCGCTCTTCGTCTTCGACGACCAGAATGCGTGCGCCCATCGCTCACCTCGCGCGCAGACTATACCACAAGCACTCGCCTGGCCCGCACCGGTCGTGCGTGGCCGGATCAAGAGACGGGCTATAATGTTGCCGCGGAGTGCTCATGACTCATCAGAAGACCGAATTCGCCATGCGAATGCTGGCATGGGTGGTGCTGCCTCTTGTGTTGGGCTCGCTGCGCAGCCTGGCCCTGGCTGCGCCGCCCGAGGTTCCTGCGCTGCAACCAACCGCCTTTCAAACCCCGACCCCGGGTGCCGATGGCCGTATCGTATACATCATCCAATCGGGCGACACATTGTGGCGCATCTCGGCCGTCTCAGGCGTGCCCCTCGATCAACTCGAGCGGCTCAACAATATCTCGCGCGACGCGCCACTGAGCGTTGGCCGAGAATTGGTGCTCGGATTCGGCGAAGCCGCCACGGCACTACCCACCCTGGCCTTCGCGGCCACCCCTTCGCCGACCCCGATCGCCCTCACCGGCAGCGGCGATATCTGTGTGGAGGTTTTCGACGACATCAACGGCGATGCCTCGCGCCAAGAAAGCGAGGGCATGGTCGCCGGCGGGCAGATCGTCGTTGCCCAGGCCGACGGCGCGCAGGTGGGCAGCCATACAACCGACGGCACGAGCGAACCGTATTGCTTCGCCCAGCTTACCTCGGGTGACTACAACATCGCCGCTGCCGCGCCCGAAGGCTACAACCCCACTTCTAGTATGAACACCCCTCTGCGCCTCGAGCCAGGCGCTAAGGCCTTCGTCGCCTTTGCCGTTCAGGTCAGCCAGCAGCAATCGAGCGGTACCAGCTCCTCGCGATCCAGCTCACTCGGTATCATCGGCCTAGTGCTGCTCGTCGCGGCGGGCGGGTTGGCGTTCTATCTCTCGCGCCAGGCTCGCCAACGCGGCTGATCCACCCGGCGGCACGCGCCCGATAACATCCCCTCCAGCAATGTGAGGAGGGGCGCAGCCCAACCATGCAACTTCGGCCTGCTTTCACCTCATGAGCCTCTCGCCTGCCGCACAGCGTGTTCAAGATGCTCTCATCAACCAGGGCACGCAGCTCGAGGTGCGTGAACTGCCGGCCAGCACGCGTACAGCCGCCGAGGCGGCCCAGGCGGTGGGCTGCCAGCTGGGGCAGATCGTCAAGTCGCTCGTGTTCCGCGGGGCCCTCACCGGACAGGCGGTGTTGGTCGAAACCAGCGGCGCCAACCGCGTGAGCGAGGCGCGCCTGGCGGAGCACGTGGGCGAGCCGGTGCAAATGGCCAGCGCCGAGTTCGTCCGCCACCACACGGGGTTCGCCATCGGGGGCGTCCCTCCGTTGGCCCATGCCCAGCCGCTGCGCACCTATATTGACCGGGATTTGATGAGCTACCAGGAGGTCTGGGCCGCGGGCGGTACGCCGCAAGCCCTATTCGCGCTAACGCCTGCGCAACTGGTTGAACTCACGCGCGGGGAGGTGATCGACATCAAAGCCCCGGGATAGTAGGAGGCAAGGATCACGCCTGCTCTTCGCGATGCGCCTTCCCGCAGGAGACTCATCGCGATAGCTTGGCCGCTCGTGTTCTCGCCTATCGCCCCGAGGCGCCGAGTTCGCGCACCATCGCCTGGGCCAGGAAGAGCGCCGTCGCTTTCACCGGGCCGCTGGCCGGCGCCACCGGACCGACGCATGCCGGACAGCCGTCGCTGCACCCGCAGCCACCGATGAGATCCGCCGCGTTGGCCAGCAACTCCGGAATCACCGCGTACAGCGCGTCCGTCAGACCAATCCCCTCCGGCACTTCATCGTAGAAGGTGATCGTCGGACCGCGCGTTTCCTTGGCGCGCATCTCGACCACCATGCCCAGGTCGCGCGAGTCACACATCAAGAAGAGCGGCGCCAAGCTGTGCAGCGCATAGGCTAGGCCGCCCAGCGCGGTGCGCGTCCCTTGCTGGGCCTCCAAGCGGTGATGGCAGGCCTGGCACAGCGTGAGCAGATTATCAAGCGCATTGGCCTGGGCATGGTTTTCATTCTGCCCCGGGATATGGCCAAAGGCGCGGAAGGGCGTGCGGTGATGAACATCGTGGGCGCGTGCCGGGCGCTCGCTCACTCCGCATTGCGTGCAGCGGTGGCCGTCTCGCTCGAGCGCCGCCTGGCGCTGCGGTTCCCACGAAGGACCGTAGTCGTTGGGTCCAAACGATGTCCGCAGGAGATCCGGACGGCCAGCGAGATCTGCTTGCAGCCGTTGTACGAACGGCGGAGCCAGCCAGACCCAGCAGCCCGTGGTGCGGAACTCGCGCGGCGGGAGATCGATTTCCCCGAATCCGAGCGTCTCATGGGTGTGGCGGCGCACTTTGCGGTAGGCTACCGCTTGCGCGGTCACCTCCAGGGGCCCGAAGGCGCGACGCACACCACGCGCCTCGTCCGCATCCTCCACGCCCAGAATTTCAACCTGCACCGATTCCGACGCCTCGGTGTAGTAGTCCAGATTCGCCTGGCGCACCTCGGCCACGCCCTGCTCCCAATCGAGACGTTCCACGATGTAGGTCCGTCCTTCGTGCATATAGACCGCGCCCACATGCACCCACACCGGCGCTGCAGCGCGGTCCACTTCGCCGATTAGGCGCGGGCCTCGCTCGCCAGTTTCTTGAATGAGCACGCGGTCGTTGGTGCTTGAACGCAGACTTACCAAGGCTGCCGGATAGGCCTCGCCCGAAGCCTGGTACTCGCCCTCGGCGGATCGCAGCAGATCCCCTTCGGCATGAAGCGCCTCGAGCAACTCCGCGATGGGTGCGGTGCCGAATGATTCGTCGCCTCGCAGGGGCAGTTCAAATGCGGCGCAACGCAGATGGTTGGCCAGTATCGCCAGGTTGTTGGGGTTGATGCGCGCCTGCTCCGGCGAACGGTCGAAGAGATAGCGCGGGTTGAGGGTCAGGAACTGATCCAGCGGCGAGGGCGAGGCTACCAGCACGGCCAACCCCTGCTCCTCGCGGCGGCCGGCGCGCCCGGCCTGCTGCCACAGTGAGGCGATGCGCCCCGGGTAACCAACCAGGACCGCCGCGCCCAAGGTGCCGATATCCACACCCAGCTCGAGCGCATTCGTGGCCACCACCCCGCGTACCTCGCCCGAGCGCAGCCCGGCCTCGATGCGCCGCCGCTCCTCCGGCAGGTAACCCGCGCGGTAGCCTCTCACCAGTTGCGGGTCAAGTCCATCCGCCTGGGCTTGCTCGCGCAGGTAGCCGAGCAATAGTTCCACCGTGCGTCGCGTGCGCGCGAAGAGCACAGTCTGCACCTGGCTGCGCAACAGCATGGCGGCGACGGCCTGGCTCTCAAGCACGTACGAGCGGCGCAGCCCGAGCGCCTCATCGACCAGCGGCGGGTTGTACACGGCAAAGTGGCGCGCCGCACGCGGCGAGCCATCCTCCTCAATCAGCGTCACGGGTGCCTCGAGCAGAGTTTCGGCCAGCTCGCGTGGGTTGGCGATCGTCGCCGAGGCACACAGGAATTGCGGCTGCGCGCCGTAGAACGCGCAGATGCGCCGCAGCCGACGCAGCACATTCGCCATGTGCGAGCCAAACACGCCGCTGTAGGTGTGCAGTTCATCCAGGATGACATAGCGCAGGTTGGAGAGGTAATCCGCCCAGCGCGTGTGGTGCGGCAGGATGCCGGTATGCAGCATGTCGGGGTTGGAGAGCAGCAAACGTACTTCGCCGCGCACTCGCGCCCGCTCGGGCTGCGGCGTATCGCCGTCATACAGCCGCACGCCCAGGTCGCTCACCTGCCCGGGGAGTGCGCCGCGCAGAGCCTGCGCCCATCGCCCGAGCTCGTGCGCCTGGTCTTGTCCGAGGGCCTTGGTGGGGAAGAGATACAACGCGCGAGTCGTGTCGTCTTCCAGCAGCGCTTGCAGCACCGGTAAGTTGTAGGCGAGCGTCTTGCCGGAGGCGGTGCCGGTGACGATGGCTACATGCTCTCCGCGCCGGGTGGCCTCGAACGCCTGCACCTGATGGCTGTAGAGCGAAGCCAGCCCACGATCGTGCAACGCCTCGACCAGCGGCGCGGCCAGGTCCTGCGGGAATGCAGCGTAGTGCGCCGGCCGTTCAGGCAGGAGCTGCCAGACAACGATGTTACGCGCGAAGCGGGGTTCGCCGCGTAGCGTGTCGATGGCTTCGGCGACGGACATATGAAACGCGGCTAGAAGGCGCCCTTCTCGAGTGTTGCGACAATCGTCGCGAGGAACGCATCCGCACTGGCGCCGTCGAGCAGGCGGTGATCGAAGGTCAGCGAGAGATAGACCATCGGCCGGATGGCGATCGCATCGCCCACCGCGACCGCCCGCTTCTGAATGGCGCCCACCCCCAGGATAGCAGATTGGGGTTGCGAAATGATCGGGGTGGCGAAGAGCGAGCCGCCCACGCCATGGTTGGTGATCGTGAAGGTCCCGCCGCGCACCTCCTCCGGGGTGAGTTGCCGCGCCCGCGCGCGGCGCGCCAGGTCGCTCACCTCCGCCGCCAGCCGCCGCAGCGACTTCTGCTCGGCGTCGCGCAGCACCGGGACGATCAGACCCTCCTCGCCAAGCGAGACGGCCAAGCCAATGTGAACCGGGCGCTGAAGCTGGACTCCCTCCTCGCCCCATGTGCTGTTGACCAGCGGGTGAGCGCGCAGCGCGGCGGCGCTGGCGGCCACGAAGTAGGCGGTGAAGGTCAGTGAAATCCCCTCCCGCTCGAAAAGATCCTTGTTGGCGTGGCGGTGAGCCACGACCGCGCTCATGTCGGCTTCCATCACGGTGGTCACGTGCGCGGCGGTGCGCACGCTGCGCAACATGTGTTCGGCAATCTGGCGGCGCATGGGTGTGTGCGGCACGAGCATGCCCGGCACGAGCGGCCGCGCCTCGGGACCGCGCGCGACTTCTATAGCCATTGCCTGCCCGAACTGCAGTTCGGTGGGGCGGAAGAGATCGCCTTCGCCAGGGCGCTCCCAGGCGGGCACGTCCGGTGCCGCCGACGCGCGCGGGCGTTCGAGATGCGCGAGCACATCCTTCTTGGTGATCCGCCCGCCCGCTCCCGTACCGCGCACCTGGGCCAAGTCCAGCTTGTGTTCGGCGGCCAATTTCGCCACGACCGGCGAGATGAATCCAAGATCTCGGACGGGTGTCGCGTCCGTCGTCTGGGCGGGGACCCGCCCGGTGTGCGCCTGCGAGGGCTCCACCGCAGCCTGCGCCGCGCTCGTCGCCTCTGGCGCAGGGTCGATGACGACCTCCCCCGGCTGGCCGATCATCGCCAGCAGCGTTCCAGCGCGTACGGTTTGGCCTTCCGACACGTACACCTTCAGCACCGTGCCACTGGCCGGCGAGGGCACCTCGGTATCGACTTTGTCGGTATTGATCTCGACCAGCGGCTCGAACTCGCGGATGCCTTCGCCCTCCGCGCGCAGCCACTTGGTGACCGTTCCCTCGACGACCGACTCGC
>Ga0315277_10001256_pt1 | contig 37504 bp, 31 predicted proteins | sample YL17G05_15_MG_FD_203695 | JGI IMG/M metagenome (GOLD analysis project Ga0315277, IMG submission 203695) | Sediment microbial communities from Yellowstone Lake, YNP, Wyoming, USA - YL17G05_15 | ecosystem: Environmental > Aquatic > Freshwater > Lake > Sediment | place: USA: Wyoming | collected...
CCGAGCAGCCCGAGCCGTGGCTGATCGCCACCACCCTGCCCACCGCCGCAGAGACGAAGCGCTACTATCGGCTGCGCATGGGGATCGAGGAGATGTTCAAGGACCTCAAGCACACCTTCGCCTTGGAGTCCTGCCAGTGCCAGAGCACGGACCGCATCACCCGGCTGGGGCTCTTCGCCTTGGTGAGCTTCTGGGCCCTCGCCCTGCTGGTGCGTTATCCCGCGCCATCGTGGGTCCGCTACATCACCGCCCGCGGCGCCCTCAGCTTCCTCACGTTAGCCCTGGAGTGGCTTGACGCCCCTCCATGCGTCCGCAGAACTATCCGCCAGGAGGCCAGAAGTGGGTAACCGTCAGGCAAAACCCTACTTGACGGCACTGCAGCTGGTGCGGCATAATCGGTGTGGCCCATAATAGGGGCGCAAGAGCCGCCCACCGGGCGGTGGCAGGTTTCGCGGCGAGCCTCCTCCTCCGTAGGTCGATGGAGATTTCGTTCGTTATTCCGCTCGGAAAACTGGTGCTGGGGAGGCGCGGTGGGCCCACAGGGCTGCTTCTGCGGGCGCTCTCCGTTTGCTCTCAGGGAGGCTGATCTATGGCCAAGGCGAGCGTGGACGAGTTCCTGCGCCTCCGCGCCGACCGGCTCGGCCCGCCCAACGGCCGGCCGGGAGGCGAGTGCTCTGGTCGGCAGGCTGGGGGCTCGCTGCGGTGTGACTCCCCGCTGGGTCCGGTGGAAGTTACCTACGAGCGCCGGGGCGATCTGGTCGTGGTGGAGCCGGCGGAGGCGGCTGAGTTGCTGGCCCTACCGGTCGAGGTGGGTCCCCGGGGCCGCGCTCGCTTGGTGTGTCTGGGGTGCGCGCGGCGAGTGCAGGACCTGTACCTGCGCTTTGGCTTCTTCCTCTGCCGCCACTGCCACGACCTGTGCTATCCCTCGCAAGGAAGACATTACCCTCCACGCGCCCGTCCAGGTGTGGGGGCGGCCAGCGCCGGCCCAGCAGAAGAGCTTGCGGTCGCCTTTCGTGCGAACGGCCCAGTGCTTCTCGGAAGCGATGGGAAGGCGGCGCCAGGCCCGGCGAGGACGGCGCGCGGCGATAGCCGACTCGGCTCCCCGGGGCGTCCTCGCGAGAAGCGGCACTACCACGTGGACGGATCGCGGCGGGTGATCCTGGGTGGGCGGGAGGCCTACTGCTGTAAGTGCCGCGCCCCCCGGCCGTATCGTTACCCCCGGCGCGTCGAGCTCCACCCGCAGGCGAAGCCCGCGCCCGGACCGCTCCAGACGCGGGTGGCGATCCGCGCCCGCTGCCGGGTGTGCAACACGCGGGTGTTCCGGATCGTGAGTGCGGAAGCGGCCCCCGGGTGGCCGGCCACCCGGTCGAGGCGATAGGGCGGAGCGCGATGGCGAGACCGAAGGAACCGATCGATGTGGCGCTGGTGGAATACCTGGCCTCCCGCCTCTATCGCGATCACGAGATTGCCGCGGCTTTGGGCCTGACGCGGGAGGCGTTCCGGAAGCGCACGACGCGCGATCCCGCAGTGGCCCAGGCGCTGGCCAAGGGGCGGGCAGCCTTCGCTATCAGGTTGCGCCAGTTGCAGTGGGAGGCGGCCAGGCGCGGCTCGGTGCGGATGCAGATCTGGCTGGGCAGGCAGTATCTGGGCCAGCAGATTACTCCGCGGGCAGCGGTGCGGCAGGCGCGGGTGCCCGGTCGGCTGGCGCTGCTGGAGGATCCCGAGCAGCTGGCGCGAGTACGGGAGCTGAATCGCTCCCTGCTGGGGGAGAGGCCGGGGGGCCCGCAATAGGGGCTGCGGGAAGGGCGCGGACCAGAGAAGAAAAGACTGGACTTCTTCGGCCAAGAGAGTGATGTCATGTGTCACCTTCGAAGTCCGCAGGAGAGACACATGAGTCACGATGCACGCGCGCAGATCGCCGAACTGGGGCAGCTCTCGATGTCCCACCTCCAGAGCCGCTGGAAGGAGTTGATGGGCACGGACCCGCCCCGCTACAACCGGGAGTTCCTGCTCCGCCGCCTCGCCTACCGAATCCAGGAGCTCGCCTATGGCGGCCTCAGCCAGGCCGCCCGCGCCAAGATGAACGAGCTGCTGAGGCAGGCCGGCTGCGACGAGCTCGGTTCCCTCCGCCACAGAAAGCAGATCGGCAGCGGCCGGCGGGAGTTGCCGGTGGCGGGGACGCGGCTGATCCGGGAATGGAACGGGCAGGCTCACGAGGTCACCGTGGTGGAAGGGGGCTTCGCCCACCAGGGCCAGCGTTACCGTTCTTTGACCGCCATCACTGAAGTCATCACCGGCACCCACTGGAACGGGCCGCACTTCTTTGGGCTGCGCGCGGGCAAAGACAAGGAGCAGGTGGCATGAGGCAGCAGAGAGATACGCAGAGCACTCCCGCACGCCGCGTCCGCTGCGCCATCTACACTCGCAAGTCCACCGACGAGGGCCTCGACAGCGAGTTCAACAGTCTGGACGCGCAGCGGGAGGCGGCGGAGGCTTACATCCTCTCTCAGCGACATGAAGGGTGGGAGGCGCTGGCCGAGCACTACGATGACGGCGGCTACTCCGGCGGGAACCTGGAGCGGCCGGGACTGCAGCGTCTGTTGGCGGATGTCGAGGCCGGCCGCATTGACTGCGTCCTGGTCTATAAGGTGGATCGGCTCTCGCGCTCCCTGCTTGACTTCGCCCGGCTGATCGAAGTCTTCGATCGGCGCAACGTCTCTTTCGTCTCCATCACCCAGCAGTTCAACACCACCACCTCCATGGGGCGGCTGGTGCTGAACATCCTGCTGTCTTTCGCCCAGTTCGAGCGAGAGATCATCGGCGAGCGCATCCGCGATAAGGTCGCCGCCACGAAACGGAAGGGCATGTACACCGGCGGCCCTCCGGTGCTGGGCTACGATGTGGATAGGGAGCGCAAGCGACTGGTGGCGAACCCGGCGGAGGCGGAGTTGGTGCGTCACATCTTCGCCCGTTTCGTCGACACCGGCTGCATCACCCAGCTCGTGGAGGAACTGAATGCCCAGGGCTCTGCCACCAAGTCGTGGACCACGAAGCAGGGCGTCACCCGCGCCGGCAAGCCCTGGAACAAGGGGTACATCTACCGCCTCCTCAACAACCCTCTCTACCTGGGGGAGGTGAGCCACAAGCAAGAACGTTATCCCGGGGAGCACGAGGCGATCGTGTCCTCAGAGCTGTGGGACAAAGCACATGCCATCCTCGCCAAGCGCTACCGTGGCCGGGGGGCGCGCCTGCGCACCCAGGGGCCGGCGCTGCTGCGGGGGATCATCCGCTGCGCCCACTGCGGCTGCGCCATGGGGCCGGTGTTCACCAAGCGGCGGGGGCGGGTCTACCGCTACTACCTGTGCCAGCATGCCTCCAGGAACGGCCACCGCACCTGCCCCACCCGGTCGCTGTCAGCCGGGGAGATCGAGGGGGTGGTGGTGGAGCAACTGCGGAGTCTATTCCGCAGCCCGCAACTGCTGGCCGAGGCCTGCCACGGGGCCGCCGCGGTCGGCAAGCGAGAGATGGTGCGGGGCCTGGCGGCACTGGATGAGAGGTGGGATCAGCTGCCTCCGGGCGAGCAAGAGCGAATCGTGCGATCAGTGGTGACGCGGGTGGAGATCCACCCGGACCGGGCCGACTTGCAGTTCAGCAAGGAGGGCCTGGTGGCGCTGATCGTTGAAGTGAATGACCATCGTGGAGCACGGGAGGTCGCGGCGTGAATCGGCGTACGGCATCAAAGACTATCGCAGAGGGCGAGCACCTGGTGGTGAGCGTGCCGCTGGCGATGAAGCGGCGCGGGGGCCGCAAGCAGGTCATTGTCCCCGGTGGCGCGCAATCCAGCACACCCGCGCAACCCAGGACGAACGCCTCCCTGGCCTTGACCATCGCCCGCGCTCATCGCTGGCGAGAGCTCCTGGAGCAGGGCCGCTATGGCAGCGTTCGCGAGCTCGCGCTGCAGCTGGGCGTGGACAACTCCTATGTGGCGCGTCTGCTGCGACTATCGCTGCTGGCTCCCGACATTGTGGAGGGGATTCTGGGGGGAACGGAGCCGAGCGGCCTCTCTTTGCAGAAGCTGTTTCGGGCGCCGATGGAGTGGGAGAGCCAGCGGCAGAAGCTCGCAATGTCTGTTAGCCAGTAGCGCAAGTCAGAGCCGGTCTCGTCTACCAGTGGCGCGCGCTCCCAGTGTTCCTCCGGTAGGCCTGGCTCGCCTCGGCCAGAGGGCGGAACGCTGCGGGTGCTCTGCGCAGATCACTGCCAGAGCAAGGGATGGGCTCCCCACGCTTCATGCGCACCACCTCCGGAAAGGCGGACCTGCCGGCCACCTCCCAGCCATGCTGCTCGGCCTCTGCCCTCACGGTAGCAGGCACCTTGTCCACCTGCTCGAAGCTGGCAAAGACCACGTCCGCCTGGCGATCCTGCGCCATCATGCGCTCGAAGTCATACTCGGAGTCGAACACCACCAGGCCCCGGGAGATGTCGGCGGCTCCCATGACGCTGATGAGAAGGCGACCCACACCTGACTTGCTGCCGGGAATATCCAGGATCTCCGAATCGGAAAGGGATTGCCACGGCTTCAGTCGGTAGAAACGCGCCGCCGCCTCGAAGAGCGCACCAACCTCGTCTGCCGTAATGTCCCCCCGCCACAGGTACGACACCAGTGCGCGCCCGCTGCCGAACTGTCGGTCCATCGCCAGGTAGGCTTCGTCCCAGAGGCCGAAGCTCTCGCCGAGGGTCAGCTCTACCTCGTCCTCGCCACAGTAGGCGGCAAGGGCGGTCGCCACCTGCTCCTGTCGCGCCAGCCACGTCACCCGCACCCCTGCTGCGTCCTGACTGATCTGGGCGCGCGTCTCCCGCACCGCCGCGCCGATCGCCTCGTCGCCCTCCTTGGCCTGCACCAGCTCGTGCGCGAGAATGGCGCCGCTGTCATGATCGACGCAGAGCACAATATCGGGGCAGTACCCACGCCTTCTCTTCCCATGAACCTGCATGTTCGTGGGCCGGCGGTCGACCAGCACCCGCACCATCACCTCTGCTCTCTCCTTCCGCGACCTGTCGTACTGCACGGCCTCATTCGGCATGGTGCGGTAGTGACCTCTGATCGGCGCTCGTGTCCCGCCAGACTTGCTTCCGATAGGTCAATTGATCGGATGCTGAAGGAAGTCAAGGCGAATCTGCTGGGGCTAGGCCGGCAAGCAGGCGGAACAGGCTGGCCAGAGCGGCCACAACGTCGTCAACGACAGCATGACGAGGTATGACGCCAGCAGGCGGCCGAAAGCGCGGCACGGGCGCACGTGGCGCGTCGTTCGCGGCCGCGTGCGCGCCAGCTGGGTCTGGGTGGCGATCCTGTGTGGCGGTTAGTAGGAGACAACCGCGCGGCAGACGAAGAAGCTACCCGTCGATGTGGCGGGCCTATCGATCTTGTGTTTCCCCCGCTCTGGAACCCGCCCGTTTGTGGGCTGCGCCGCACTGGTCTGCAGCGCCAGCCCACGCCGCTCCAAGAGGAGGGGAACGCCCCCGGGCAACGATGACCCCACCGAAGCCGACACCTGCCGCAAGTACGTGGTGCCGAAGCTCGTTGCCGCCGGCTGGGATGACGAACCGCACTCGATTGCGGAACAGCGGACCATCACGCACGGCCGCATCGTCCCCACCGGAGACCGCGTTGTCCGCAGGCCTCCGAAGCGTGCCGACTACATCCTCCGCTACACTCGCGGCTTCCCCATCGCCGTCGTGGCGGCGAAGCCCGAGGACCGTCCCGCGGCCGAGGGTCTGCAGCAGGCCAAAGACTACGCCGACATCCTCGCGCGCCACTCTCGGGCGAAGTCGGCCAGCTTCCGCGCGATCTGCACGGTCTCGGCGGCAATTGGCGCCGCCAGAGAGTTCGCCAGGCCGTCGAGGTCTGCCATGCCGCCCTTGAACAAGGGGTCCTCGCCGCGGGAAAGCAGCTCACCCCAGACCGCGCCCACTGTGACTGGCTCGCCGCGGTCGGCCAACGCGAGCGCCGCCTCGTACACTGCGCGCTCTGGGCGCCACGCGAGCATCGCCGGGTCGAGGATCGTGCGAACCTCCGCCAGCGCCTCCACGGGTTCCATGAGGATGTCCGCGAGCAACCTCCGTGCCAACTCGCCGATGGCCGCCGCCGTCACCGCACCCCTCCCTCGGCCAGCGCCGCGACCGCGGCCAGACAGGCCTGCTTCGCCTGTTCGGGACTCATGCCGTCAGGGATGGTGCGCGTGAAGGTGAACCTCGGCCCCTGTTGGGTCTGCGCCGCCAGGAACCGGCCGGCCCTTGCATGGTGGGCCCGCTCGTGACTTCATGCGGCGCGAGGCCCAAAGCTTCGCACTTCGTTCCGCCCCGCTGCCCGGCCGTCCAAAGCATCACAGTGGGGCGCTTCTGTTCCTCGGTTAACTTGTCTGCCTCCTCGCTCAAGTTCAACCGATCCGGCTCGGCCAACGCCTCCTCCAGCACGCGCACGGGAATGCGGTAATGCGGCCGCCTTCCAACCTTGACCGCGGGCAATCGCCCGGCCTTGAGCAGGCGATACACCAGCCCGCGGCCCAGCCCCAACCGGGCCGTCGCCTCGTGAGGGCTCACAGTCAAAGCGCTGATTCCTCAGGACCTCCTGTCCGCAGTTTGGCGCGATTGCCTGCGCAGCACCACCGCGCCCCCCACGTCAATCATAGCACCCCCTTCAAGGGGGTCGTTTCCTGCCACCAGCAGGACCTCCCGCCGCCCGCGGTGAACCATCTCGCCGAGGGGCCGTTTTCGTCACTGAGCTATCAGCCCGAGCAGTCTGCACTCGCGTCGTAGAAGGGGGTCGGCATGAGTCGCAGGCGTATCGTGGTAGGCCTCGTGTGTCTGCTGTTGCTTGTCGCAACTTCGGGCGCACTGGCGCGCGTGGACGTCTTCTTCTCGCCCCGCGGCGGGTGCGACACAGCCATCGCGCATTTAGCCGACTCCGCCGCGATGTACCTGGACGCGGCCTGCTACACGTTCACCCTCGACGCGATAGCTGACTCTCTGATTCGCGCGCAGAGCCGAGGCGTACACGTCCGTGTCATCGTGGACAAGGGCCAGGCCCGTCAGCAGTGGAGCATGACGGGTCGGCTTCCCTCTGGCGCGGGCACCGCGATCTCACGGAGTTCTGGAAAACGGCGGACCTCTTGGGGGCAGGACATGACGCCATCGCCGCCTTCGCCGCCGCCGACCGCGATGTCAGCGACGAGGAGTTCTGCGCACTCTTTGCGCAGCTCATGGCCTGGCGAGACCGTGAGAATGAGCGCCGTCGCCGCAGCCGCCGCAGACGGCGCATCATCTCTCTTGGCGACCTCGGCCTCCGCAACGGAGAGCAGTACCAAGACCCAGCCGACTGTCGGCGCATCGCCGTCATCTACAACGGACTTCGCGGCCGAGGGCAATGGGTGCCCTTCCGTAAAGGAGACCCGGAGGGGAATCGCTGGACAGACGACGAGCCCCTCTACATAGAGTGGTCACCCAACTCGGTTGCCTGGCTCTTTGACAACAGCGGTCGCCCAGAAACCCGCATGCCAGTGGTCAGGAACGCGCACCTGTACTTCACGTCAGGTATCACCTGGACCGCCGTCGCCAACCATGTGGCGATGAAGGCGCGCTATCAGGACCCCTGTGTGTTCGACGCCGACAGCATGCGGCTTACGCCGGCGGAATCGGTGTTGCACCCGCTGGCGCTGCTGGGGCTGTTCAACTCGGACGTTGTGAGCTTCCTCAAGATGCGCTTCGTCAAGAACACGGCCAAGTGGGAGATCGGCGACCCGAGGGCACGCCCGCTACTGCAGCCGGGAAGCCGGAAGAGAAGAAGACCCGCCAGATCGTCGCCCGCTATCCCAACCATGTGTGGAGCGCGGATCGCACCCGGGTGTGGCGATGGCGCATCTGGCCCACCTGGGCGCTGGTAGCGATCGATCACTTCTCTCGTAAGGTCGTCGCCTGCTGTCCCCTGGAAGGGCCCAATGCCGGCTGGGTGGCGGAGGCGCTGGAGACTGCCTTCCGCCACCACGGGGCTCCCAAGCACATCGTCACCGACCAGGAGGGCATCTTCACGGGAGAGGCATTTGCCGAACTGCTGCGGGATTGGGACATCAAGCACCGCTTCGGTGCGGTGGGAAAGCACGGCTCCATCGCGGTGACCGAGCGCGTCATCCGCACACTGAAGTACGAGTGGCTCAAGCGCGTGCCGGTGATCCGTGGGCTGGATCACCTGGAGCAGTTGCTGGCCGACTTCGCCTGCTACTGCAACTCCTGGCGGCCCCACACGACTCTCAATGGCGCGGTCCCGGATCTGGTTCATGCTGGCCAGCAATGGTCGGCCCCTCCCAAGACGGCGAAGATCGTTCCCGCTAACATCGAGCGCCGCTTCTTCCCCGAGACGCGCATCACAGGCTTCCGTCTCGCGGCCTAGCAGAACAGACTGGCTGCTTTCCGTTCCCCCCGCGCTCGAGCGCGCAGTGCACTCGCACGGCGCGCGCACGCCACCGGAGCTGAGTTCGCCATCGTTGTGCCACCATCGCGGTCTCATGCTCGCAACACCCGGCATCATCCCCAGCAGTTCCCAGCGCTACAGCTCAGGGCGGTTCCATGCCAATGTGACCACCTCACATGGGCCTATGCGCCCCAGCGCACCTTGATGCCGTGGGCCTCGATTAGCTCGTCGTTTATGCTCATGCCCCATCCTGGACCGCAGGGCACCTCCATCTTGCCATCGTGCACCGAGGGATAACCCGGGAAGAGATCGGGCCAGGCGACATGCTGCTTGGAGTTGTCGAAGACCTCCACCATCACGGCATTGGACAGGGCGGCGACGAGCTGGACGTGGAAGTGCGGAACATGGTGCGGTGCAAGAAGCACATCGTAGGCCCTGCACAGCGAGGCAACCCTGAGGAACTCGGTCACGCCGCCGTTCTTAATCGCGTCGAACTGCATGAACCGCAGTGGAGCATTCTCGATGAGCGAACGGCACTCCGCCAGTGAGATGTGATTCTCGCCGCACGCCAGGGGTATGCTCGTCCCCCGCGCGATGTCTCCCAGAAGCCGGTCGGGCGCGGCGAAATCCTGGGGTGGCCGGTCCGGACGGGTGGGCTCCTCCAGCCAGTACAGGCCGAACTCCTCCAGGCGGGGCAAGGTGGCCTCCGCCTGCGCTCGATCCCAGGCCTGGTTGACGTCGACCATAAGTTCAATGCTATCGCCCACGGCACGGCGAACCGCGCGCACTCGCGAAACGTCGTCATCCGGGTCGCGGCCGATGCGCATCTTGAGGCTCCGGTAGCCGCCCTTCGCGACGCCCTCGGCGCACTCGGCCGCCATCTCCTCCAGTCGCTGCCCCTCCGTATAGAACCCGTCGGAGTAGTAGGCGGGCACTGCGTGCGGTTGGCCCCCGAGCAACTGGCACAGGGGGAGCCCTGCCGCCTTTGCCTTGATGTCCCAGAGGGCCATATCGACAGCGGCGATGGCGCCAAGGACCGTCCGCGGCGCCCAGGTGTGCCGAGGCGCGTCGGCGCCCAGCAGCGTCTCATGCATAACCTGCCAGAGATGCTCCGTCTCCGCCGCGTGCTGCCCCACTAGCTTCGGCTTGATGACGGCATCGATGATCTCGCAGGCATCTGCCAGAGGTCCGCTGCGTGACTCGCCGATCCCCTGCAGGCCGCTGGCAGTTGTGATGCGGCAGACGGCGTCTGTGCTGCGTGTGATGGGGCCCATGGACAGTCCCCGTGGCACTGGCAGCGGCATCTCGATCCATGCTGTTTCAACGCGGGAAATGATCATCGCTCGTCCCCAAGAAGCGATCTGTGCGCGTGGCGTTGACTTCCAGGCGAGAGCGCATCATCCTCCCGTGGCCGCATTGGGGTGTGCCGCCTCAACGTGGCGCGAATCCAGGGAGACTTACCCCCAGTGGACGTGCGCTTTCGCGGATCCGTGCCAGGGAAGCTCATCTCGTTGATGCCCCGCCCCGGTTGGCACCAGGTCCAACCGCGCCGCGAGGAACTCCTCGTGCAGCCGCTGCATCCCCTGACTTTCACGCGCCAACGGGCTGCGCCGGGGTCACCTGTGCTTGGCAGCGGTACGTTTGCTCCGCTTCCGGCTGGTGTCATTCCCTCGCGTGGTCGGCGTCGGCGCGGGCCGGTTCCGGGACGCCTCCTGGACTATCCGAAGGTAGTCCTGGAGATCTCTCCCCGTTAGCAGGTGCCACCCATGAGTCACACTGCTGCGCTCCAGCAACAGAGAAGGTCGGCTCTTCCCGTCTTCCGTGTCCGACACATCCACGCCGCTTGCCAGCGGAAACCGGCGGTAATCGCGCGGCGCGCAACCAACATGCTTCCGGAAGAGCCGGCTGAAGTGACACGCGCTTCCAAACCCGGACTGCTCGGCTGCATCCGCCACAGACATCCCTGCGTTGGTCAGCAGGGCGCGCGCACGTCTCAAGCGCGCCTGAATCAGGTCCTCCATCGGGCTGATCCCGAGTAGATTAGTGTACAGTTTGGAGAAGCGCGACCGACTCAGGTTGACCAACCGCGCCATCGCCGCCACACGCCACGGCTCCTGCATCCGTTCATGGACCTGCATGCGGAGATTCCGAAGATCCTCCTCCCACGCCTGGTCTGCCGGGGTCACTTCGGACGGGCCCAACTGGCGGCTTAACTGCAGGAACAGGCTCTCCACCAGCAACCGTACCGACTCACCCCAGTGCCGCTCCTGCCGCCGCATTTCCCGGTTGATCGCCTCGAAGATAGGCGTGATGAACTCGGCATCGCGCGGTCGCATGATCACGTTTACCGGAATCTCGTAGCACCGGACCAACTCCGGCATTCGTGGCCCGTGCACGTGCAGCCAATCGTCCACGTACTCAGCATCTCTGCCGCGGTACCATTGAGGGAAGGATGGATCATATAGCAGGCAGTCTCCCGGTTCCGCAGAGACCACCCCTGCCAACGTGAGAACCACCGTCGCCGAGTGGAAATGAACGAGCAAGTACATGCCTAACCCGTGGGGGCGTTCTACGGTGAAGCCCGGAACATGTGGCCAGCGAACCCCGAGCGCCTCCACTGTCAGCGGGCCTGCTGGCTGATCTATCGCTGCGCTGGTCATGGTATGTCTCCTCGCGTGAGCTGTGCAGCTCGCATACCACTCTGCCATCTCCGGGACGATCCGTCAAGTACAAGAGAGCATTGGCCATTCCCTATCGGGGGTGAATCGGTTACCGTTACAGTCGTGGGGATTTCGCCCCAGCTGACCACTGAAGGCTGAGAGAGCAGAGCGTGTGATCCTATCGGCAGAGAGACCCGGGACCGGAAGACGTCATTCGTGGATAAACGAATCACCAATGGCCGTCCGGGCGCCGGAAAGGAGGTCAAGTGCGCTGACAGTCGACGAGGGCAGTCCTGCTGTACAGTCCCAGATGGGCTCCGTGCTGGCCCTGTCATCTATCGACTTTCGGCCGTGAATAGTCAGGAGTCGTGAATCAGAGGAGGTATCCTTCGATGGGTCTCCGAAGACGAGGCTTTACGCTGATCGAGTTGTTGGTGGTGATTGCGATCATCGGGATTCTGGCGGCGATGGTCTTCCCGGTGTTTGCGCGAGCGCGGGAATCCGCCCGCAGGGCGGTGTGTCTCTCCAATGTGAAGAACATCGCCCTGGCCGTACAGATGTACCTGGGGGACTACAACGATACGCTCCCGCCGTCAGAGAATCGCCCCGAGGTAGTAGACTTTTACAACGTTCTGGGCGGGGGTAGTTGCGGCGTCCAGCCCACGACCATGAACCCCTACCTTCGGTGGCCCGTTCTCTTCGACGAGTACACCAAGAACCGCGATGTCTGGCGCTGTCCGAGCGCGAAGATAGAGGCCCCGGTGGGTTTTGTCTGGGGGGATCCCAACTGGTTTGCCGAAGCGAAGGCGACACTCGGCGCATGGGGGCCGGATGCCCCCGCGGATGCCGGCTGTCCGTGGATGACCTTTCCGAATGGTTGGGGGGGCACTCTCACGGACAGCATCGTACAGGGAGGACTCACCGCCTCGGGCACGGCCCCCTTTACCGCTGGGGGCCAGAAGGCTTTCATAGCCAGCATCGGCTGGAACGAGTGCCCCAATTGGGGGAAGAAGCTGGTGTCGATAGAGGACCCAGTGAACTTCATCATCGTCTCGGATCGTGCTGGCGACCCGGCGACAGCCTCGCCTGGCAGGGTCGCCTACCCAGACATCTGCGCGACAGAGTGCGCCACCTGTTCCGTTATCGAGGATGGCTCGACGTGGGACTGGAGCACCTGTGAAGTGGATCCTGGATGTACGCCCAATCACGCCTATCCGGCGATGGTCACGAACCCGGACCTGATCCGGCCATACGCCCGTCACCTTGGGGGCACCAACCTCGGGTTCCTCGACGGCCACGCCGCCTGGTGGAACTCGGAGAGGCTGCTCGCCAAGATCAGTGAGGGGAAGGGTGCCGACAACATGGGACTCACCGTATTCGCGTGCCGCCCCAATTCCTGGTGCATCGTTGGGGAGACGGGGAAACAGTACCCCACCATCTTTTAGGCTGACCGGAGTGTCTCTGCCTAGCAGGCAGATGACGTGCTGACAGGGGCGGAGCATCCGCCGCGGCAGATGCTTCGCCCCTCTTTGCTTCGGCCGCCAGTGGCGGCCTCTCGGTAGGAGTCCTGTGGGCGCAACGCACACCCCAACCGAAGCATACAGGGAGGACGAACGGCCGGTCGCAGTGCCCGCCGGACCAGGCGGCCTCACCTGGCGCGCCGCGCTGATCTCGCTCGCGATCATCCTGGTGAGCGTTCCCGCTATCTTCTACGGCGAGGTCGTGTGGGCAAGCAGGCGTGCGGAGAACATCACCAGGGCCGGCATCTGGTCAACCGATGCACCCGCGGCCTGGCCCCTGACGGTCCTCTTCCTGGGCACCGCTCTCATGTCCCTGCCAGTGCTGCGAAGGATCGGCCTGACACGGCGCGAGCTGCTGACAGTGTACACTGCGGTGCTCGTGGCGACGCCGCTGCTAGGATCCGGGGTGCTGTTCTTCGTGCTCTCCATGGCGGTCAGTTACTACTACCTGGCACACGCGTTCACGCCCTGGGAGGCGTTCCTGCCCCTGATCCCCAACTGGTTTGGCCCGTCCTCTCAGTGGGCAGTCGAAGGCTACTTCATGGGCGGAACGACGGTTCCGTGGTCAGAGTGGGCGCTCCCGCTGGCGGCCTGGGCCTCGTTCATGATCTGTCTTTTCGGTGCCAGATTCTGTCTGCTGGCGCTCGTGCAGAAGCAGTGGATCAGGAACGAGCGGCTGACATTTCCGCTCGCCGAGGTGCCGCTTCAGATGGTTGAGCAGAGCGGGGGCCGTGAAGCAGGGCACCTCACGCGCAACAAGCTCTTTTGGATCGGGCTGGCGGCCGCCTTCGCTCTCAGCTTCCTGAGCAATCTCTCCAGATGGGCCCCCACGATGCCGTCGGTGCCCTCGTCTCTCATATTGATGCAGCAGCAGGACGTGGGGCCCCTCGTTGGTCTCGGACAGCTCCAAATAGTGCTGATTCCTTGGCTCATCGCGCTCGCCTACATCGTCCCCAAGGACCTCTCCTTCTCGGTCTGGTTCTTCTATCTGCTGAAACTGGGCGTGGCCATGCTGGCCATCGCCTTCGGGGCCGACCCGATGAGCGCGGATGACTGGCAAGGCCACGCATTCCCGGCCCCCTTCGACCAGGTGACCGGGGCAGTGCTGGTATTCTCCGCCTGGGTGCTGTGGAGAGCGCGCGGGCACCTGACACGCGCCCTCCGTATCGCCTTCACACGGCGGCGGCAGGGGAGCGATGCCGATGAGCCCCTCCCCTACCGGTGGGCCCTGGCTGGCCTGGTGGCATGCCTGGTCTGGATGGTTGCGTTTCTGGTAGTGGCTGGATGCCGACCCATCTTCGGCCTCTTCTACGTCGCAGTGATCGTGGGGGTGGGGTTCTCCTACGCGCGCATCTGCGCCGAGACCGCCTTTGACCCGACCACTGACTATATCCAGGACATCATGGCGATTCCAACGGGCACGCGAGGGCTCCTGCCGCGAGAGGTCATCGCGCTCGTCACCATGGGCTGGACCTACACTCCTTTTCCCAGCCAGGTCATCACCGTTTCCAGCATGAACGCCCTCACCTCCTTCAAGATCGGAGATGCCGCGGGGATACCCTTGCGGCGCCTGACGCGGCTGCTGTTCGTGGGTTTCCTGGTCGCGCTGGGAGTCGGTGCCGTCTACATGCTGCATTCGCTTTACGGGATGGGTTTCAACGCGGCGCAGATGGGGAGACCCGAGTCCTTCCCCGGTTGGTACTTTCCCTGGGCGGGAAGCCAGATCCTCGACATTCTGACAACTGTGCACGGCGCCGCCGGGGAACGAGGGAGTGCCTCCCCACAGTGGGACGCTATGGCGTGGTGGGGGCTGGGAGCGGTGACCGTCGTGTTCATCGCCGCCATGCGCCTTCGGTTCCTGTGGTGGCCGTTCCACCCGGTGGGCTACATACTGGGCCTGAGCGTACTGGTGGACGAAGGTTGCGGCCAATCGCCCTTCTTCATCGCCTGGCTTGCCAAGTCCCTCGTGCTGAGATATGGCGGGCTGCGGCTGTATCGGCAGACCCTACCGATCGCCGTCGGCCTTATCATGGGCGATGTACTGAACCGATCTTTATGGAACGTCATCTCCCTTGCGACTCACGGACACTTCTGAAGAGTTGCATGGAGACGCGACGGATTGGCCGCAGTCTCCCTGCGGGGGCTTCGATGCGGGCTCCGCGACTCGTCCGGTATGCCGCGCCTTCGGTTGGGTGGGCGTGAAGGATGGAGGCAGCGGCGACCCGGAGGAAGGGCGATGAGACTGACTCGCCGGGAGCTGCTGGGGCTGGGTGCGGGATGCATTTTCGCAGGCGTTCGGACGCTGGATCGTTACACCTACGATAAGGAGGTCTGTGTGATGACTGATCGCTCGACGACCGGCGGCGTGGCGGCCGCCATGCACAAACTGCCATCCGGCCCTGAATGCCCGGGGCCGTTCGGGGCATTCTACGCGCACCTGAGATACAGCCGGGAGTGGGACGGGCCGTGGCGCGTGGCGGATCATCCTGACGTGGTTGTGCGATTCGATGACGGGGGCCATCGTTTCGTGTTCTGGCGGGGCACGAGCTACATTCCCTGCTGGGTCACTGACGCGGGTGTCTGGTACACGAATGAATTCGTCGAACGTCGAGGTGCGCACAGCCCGAACACCAAGGGCTGTGTCGAGCCCATGTCCGACAAGCAGTGCCGGTTCTCCCATGTGCGGGTTATTGAGAGCACTGATGCCAGGACAGTCGTTCACTGGCGGTACGCGCCGGTCGACGTTCGATACGAGCACCCGTTCACGGACCCGATCACCGGATGGAGCGACTGGGTGGACGAATACTACACCATCTACCCGAACGCTGTTGGCGTCCGACACATCACCGTCCATACAGGTCGAACAGACCTCTGGTGCGAGTTCCAGGAGTCAATAGTGGTGAATCAGCCGGGAACTTCGCCGGACGAGAACATCGAACTAGGCGCTGTGTCACTGGCGAATATGCAGGGCGAGAGCAAGACGTACATGTGGCCCGATGACGGGAAGATCGCGTTCGGAGAACCGGAGAGGGCCAATATCGTGAAGATCAACGCCAAGGGGTCGATCAAACCCTTTGCCCTTGTGGCGCCGCAGAAGGGCGACGGCATCCTCATCACGCCCTATCAGGGCCACGGCCGCGGGTCGCGCTTCAACTTCTGGGATCACTGGCCTGTCTCACAGGACGCCAGCGATGGCAGGGCAGCAACGACTGTTGAGCGTCCTTCTCATTCCTCTCTTTGCCACATCGGACTGCCGGGTATGGCCACGGCCGAATGGGAGCCTTACGTTCTCAAAGAAGGCGAAGAGATCCAGAAGCTCATGCTCCACGGACTGACCGACAAGCCCGTCGAAGGGCTTGTCCCGCTCGCAAAATCGTGGCTGAATCCAGCCAAGCTCGTCGTAAGAAAGGGGCACGTCAGGGAAGACGGTTATGACCCCAGGCAGATGGCCTATGTTCTGATTGCCACGAGTCTGCATGAGCCGTCCGCTTTGGAGGTTGACCTCCTCGGCAGCAACGACTCGCCCATCTTGAATCCAGCGATTCTGGTCAAAGGCTGGGACAATTCTCCCGTATCCGTCGAGTTGAATGGTGTGGCACTGCAGTCGCCGCAGGACTACCGCGTCGGCTACCGCGAGACGCTAGAGACGTCTGACCTGATCCTCTGGATTGAGAAGGAGGCTGCCGACCCTATGCGTCTAGGGGTCTCACCCACATCTGGCTAGCTACGCCAGACACTTCCCAGCGAAGCCCTGGGAACGCCTGAATACCGCACCACAGGCCATCGTCGGCGACCTGCTCAACCGGTCCTGTGGAACCTGATCTTGCGGGGAGCACATAGGCTGTTGCTGGGGCGCCGAAGTGAGGGATGGACGGGTACGGAGACAGACAGTCATGGGATCGTTGGACCGTATATGTCGGTGCAGAGAAGCGTGTCATTGGCCGCGGTCGGCGGCCACCGATCGCGAAGCAACACCACCGACCGCCGGGTGATGTGAAGGCAGAGATCGACAGAATCTACCGAGCAGCCGAGGAAGACCTCGCGAGAGGCTGTGGCTGTAGGGCAGGGAGATACGAATGGCAGCACCGTCGTTGAAGCAGATCGAAGAGGTTATCGCGGCCGGTCCGTTCAACGCGTCGTGGGAATCGCTCACCGGCTACCAGGTGCCTGCCTGGTATCGGGATGGGAAGCTTGGCATCTTCATCCATTGGGGCGTATACTCGGTGCCCGCCTTCGGCAACGAGTGGTACCCCCGCAGCATGTACCAGCAGGACTCGAAGGAGTACCAACACCACCTCGCCACCTACGGGCCGCACGCCCAGTTTGGCTACAAGGACTTCGTTTCTCGGTTCAAGGCCGAGCACTATCATCCTGAGGCATGGGCCGACCTGTTCCGGAAGGCTGGGGCGCGCTACGTAGTACCGGTGGCAGAGCACCACGATGGCTTCGCCATGTACGATTGCAGCTTCTCGAAGTGGACCGCGACGAAGATGGGCCCGTGCCGTGATGTGGTGGGAGAGCTAGCGGCGGCGACGCGCCAGCAGGGCCTGGTCTTCGGCGCCTCCAGCCACCGCGCCGAACACTGGTGGTTCATGGACGGGGGGCGGCTCTTCGACTCGGACGTACAAGACCCGCGCTATGCCGATTTCTACGGCCCCGCCCAGCCTGCGCCGGCCGACTTCTTCAGCTTGACGCAAAGCCCGCCTGACAAGGCATTCCTGGATGACTGGCTGCGGCGTACGTGCGAGTTGGTGGATCGGTATCAACCACAGCTCATCTGGTTTGACTGGTGGATCCAGCACCAGGCCTTCGCGCCCTATCTCCAGCGGTTCGCCGCGTACTACTACAACCGCGGGATGGAATGGGGCAAGGGGGTGGCGATCAACTACAAGTACAGCGCCTTTGCGGAGGGAACGGCGGTGTTCGACGTAGAGCGTGGCCTGCTCGGAGAGACCCGCTCGCGCTTCTGGCAGACAGACACCGCCATCTGCACCAACTCCTGGGGCTACGTGGAAGAGCGCCAGTACAAAACCACCGCCGCCGTCCTTCACGACCTGATCGACATCGTGAGCAAGAACGGCTCCTTGCTCTTGAACGTTGGCCCTCGCCCCGACGGCACCATCCCGGAAGAGGAAGTGCAGGTGTTGCAGGAGATCGGGGCGTGGCTGTCGGTGAATGGAGATGCCATCTACGGTACCCGCCCCTGGCGCAGCTTCGGGGAAGGACCGACCCAGGTGGCAGACGGCGCCTTCACCGACACCAAGCGGGGCGCCTTCACGAGCGAGGACGTGCGTTTCACGGTGAAGGGTGATTCGCTTTATGCCATCTGTCTCGGCTGGCCGGAGAAGGGATGGACCATCAAGTCGCTGGGCAAGGCCGCTGGCAAGGTGAGTGCCGTCGCTGTACTAGGTTCACCTCGACCGGTGACGTGGTCGCAGGACGATCGAGCGCTGTGCATCGAGGTGCCGCACGAGCGGCCGTGCGACCATGCCTGGGCACTGAAGATCGAGCTCACGGGGCAATAGGCCCCATGCCGCGCGTGAGCCGACCTGTGACAGACGTCAGGAGCAAGGAACCGAGCCCAGTGAGACAGGCCGTCATGACCTCACCCGGCGCGACCGAGTTCCTCAATATCCCAGAGCCTGAAGGTCTTCATGACTTCAGCTGGAGGAGATGCCTCACTGCGCGCTCACGAAGCATCACAAGTTTCGGCTCAGACGCTCGATGCAAAGCAGTCCGTCAAGTGCACAAAGGGATCGCGAGTTCCCCATCGCGGGCAATCGAGATAGAGTAGATCCTGCGCAACGGGACCCCGGTCGCCGAAGGAGAGATAGGTGAGGAAGACTCAGTCATCCAAGTCGCCGAGAGGCAAGTTCGCCGGCCGGCGGAAGGCAGCACCGTACGATCCAACCTGGGAATCGCTGAAGCGCCATCAAACACCGCAGTGGCTGCGCGATGATAAGTTCGGCATCTACACCCACTGGGGCCCCTACTCGGTACCCGCCTTCGGGGGCAATGCCACCTGGTACAGCCATGGCCTGTATATGGACCCGAACTCGGAGGCCCGGAAGCACCACGAGCAGACCTATGGGCCGCTCGACCAGTTCGGCTACAAGGACTACATCCCGATGTTCACGGCGGAGAAGTTCGATGCCGACGAGTGGGCGGAGCTATTCCAGAAGGCAGGCGCCCGCTTCGCCGGGCCGGTGGCCGAGCACCACGACGGCTTCGCCATGTGGGACACCAAATGGTCGGAATGGAACTCGGTGAACATGGGCCCGAGACGGGACGTCGTCGGCGAACTCGCGAAGGCGATCAAAGGCCGCGACATGAGATTCGTGACCGCGCTGCATCACGCCGAGAACTGGTTCTTCTTCCCGGTGTGGGACAAGCGCTACGACTGCTCGGATCCGAAGTACTCGGGCCTCTATGGGTTCATCCACGATCGGGGTGCGCCCCAGTCCAAGGAGTTCCTCGATCGTTGGTACGGCAAGACCATCGAGGTTATCGACAAGTATGGCCCGGACTTCATCTGGTTCGACTACGCCCTCTGCAGCATCCACGAGAGCTATGTGCGGGACTTCCTGGCATACTACTACAACAAGGCGGCGGCCGAAGGCAGGGAAGTGGTAGTGACATACAAGGATCACGACCTCCCGCCCGGGGTAGGCTTGCTCGACTACGAGCTGGGCCAGGCGCGGGAGCTAACCTGGCACGAATGGCTCACAGACTCCACCGTCGATGACCAGGGCGCCTGGGGCTATGTCAAGACGGCAGGCTACCGCAGCGTCGACTGGCTGGTCGACAACCTGGTCGACCGCGTCAGCAAGAACGGCTACCTGCTGCTCAACGTCGGACCGAAGGCGGATGGCACCATCCCCGAGGAGGCGAAGCAGTGCCTGTTGGGCATGGGCGAATGGCTGAAGGTCAATGGCGAGGCGATATACGGGACCACCGCCTGGATGATCCCAGGAGAAGGGCCAAGCCGGCTGAAGAAGGCAAGTGGCGGGTTCAACGAGGAAGCAACACCCTATACCGGAGAGGACATCCGGTTCACGGTGAAAGGCGATGCGCTTTACGCAACGGTGCTCGACTGGCCGGGGAGAGAGCTGGTCATCAAGACGTTCGCGCATCCCGATGACGGCCGGGCGGATGTAGGCGTGCGCAGAGGCGAGAACCCGCATCATTACCTGTACGAGTCAGAGATCGTCTCTGTCACCGTGCTCGGCGATGGCAAGCCGCTGCCGTGGAAGCTGACCGCACAGGGCCTGGTCGTTGGCATGCCGGAGAAGAAGCCGTGCGAGCACGCGTTCGTGGTGAAGATCGAGCGGAGGAAGCCGTTCTGACCAGGCCGAGTGGTCGGGTATCCGAGAGGAGTGGTAGGAAGATGGATCTCAAGCTCAAGGGGAAAGTGGCTGTCATCACTGGGGGGAGTGTCGGCATAGGGCTGGCAGTAGCGGAAGGGCTCGCCGCCGAGGGAGTGCATCTTGCGCTGTGCGCCCGCAATGGGGAGCGTCTTCGAGAGGTGGGCGAGCGCATCCGGCAGGCGAGCGGCACTCGCGTGCTGGCCATTCCGGCGGACGTTACGAATGCCGCCGACATTGCCGCCATGGGTAAGCAGATCGAGCAGGAGTTCGGCGGCGCGGACATCCTGGTCAACAACGCCGGGACCGGCAGCGAAGAGAAGATCATGGAGGCGCCGGACGAGAAGTGGCAGCGCTACTGGGACCTCCATGTGATGGCGGCGGTGCGGATGTCACGGGCGATCGTGCCGCTCATGCGCAAGCGAGGCGGAGGCGTGATCATCAACAACGCCTCCATCTGCGCCAAGCAGCCACTGGGCTATGAGCCGATCTACAACACGACGAAAGCAGCGCTGGTCATGTTCTCCAAGTGCCTGGCGAACGAGTTGATCGGCGAGAACATCCGCGTCAACACCATCAGCCCCGGCCTCATCCTGACCCCCGACTGGTGGAAGACCGCGGGCATCTTGAGCGAGAAAGAGGGCATCACCGCGAAGCAGTACCTCGACCGCATCGCGCAGGAGAATGCACCCATCGGCCGCTTCGGTACGCCGGAGGAGCTGGCCAACTTCTTCGTGTTCCTCTGCTCACCCCTCGCTAGCTACTGCGTGGGTTCGACCTATTATGTTGACGGAGGCTGGCTCAGAGTCGTAGTCTGACGCCAGCCTGTTGGGATGTCTACTGCGGGCACCGGAGGAAGCGAAATGGGGACCACGCTGGGAGCCATTGAGTCCGACCAGGCATGGGGAACGTTCGACAGCGTCAAGGGGCACCTCTTCAGGCAGTTCATTGAGGTGGACTTCGTCCCCGAGAGCGGCCTTCCCCCCGAGGAACTGAGACCAGAGGTGGCCGCCTACCTCGAAGCTCACCCGAACGCGCCGCGCGTGCTGCAGAAGGCCCACGTCTATCGCATCGTCGTGACCAAGGGTCAGCTCTCGGTTGACCCGCATGACTGGTTCGTGGACAAGCTCAACCACTGCCACCTCACGCGGGACCTGTGCCAAGAGTGGCTGCGGGAAGCCCAGGCCGGCCCGATTCGGGAGGAAGCGGCCTGGTTCGCAAACGCGTGGAAGCTCGGCGTCGGGCGTGGGCTGCTGGACACGGGGCACATTTCGCCCGGCTGGGAGACCATGTTCGCCGCGGGGCTCACCGGCCTGATCGAGCGGGCGCGTCAGTGCAGAGGACAGGCCGGGTCCAGTGCGACGGAGGAGCAGCGCGCATTCTGGGATGCCATCGAGGTCGTATACGCCGCGACGATAGAGCTGGCTGAGCGTTTCTCTTGCGTTGCGGAGCAGCTCGCGGACAGCCTCCCGGAGCATGCGCTCCGCCTCCGGGCCATCGCCGAGTGCTGCCGGGTTGTACCTGCCCGCGCGCCGCAGACGTTCTACCAGGCATTGCAGTTCGCCTGGTTGATGCACGAGTTGATCGAAATGGAAGGGGAGTGGGTGCGGTCTATGGGTCACTTCGATCGCCTGTTCTTCCCCTACTACCAGGCCGATATCGCCGCCGGCCGGCTGACCCCCGAACAGGCGAAGGAGCTGATCAAGTTCTTCTGGTTCAAGCACCATGCGCGCACTCAGGGGAGGGACAACGGGAAGAACTTCCTCTTTGGCGGACAGCGTGCCGACGGCTCCGATGCCACTAACGAGCTGACCTATCTCGCGCTCGAGGCCTATGAGGAACTCGCCACTCCCGATCCCAAACTCTCCGTGCGGTTCTTCCCCGGCACGCCGGAACGCCTTTGCCGCCGGGTGGCCGACCTGATCCGCCGTGGGCACAACTCCTTCGTGCTCATGAACGACGAGCCCGCGCTGCAGGGCCTGGTGGCGCGCGGCAAGACCATCGAGGATGCGCGCACCTACTTGCCCATCGGCTGCTATGAGCCGGCCGTTGATGGCAAGGAAGCGGCCTGCACGATGAACCTTGTGTTCAACCTGGCCAAGCCCGTCGAACTCGCTCTCAACGACGGACTCGACCCCGTGAGCGGGGAGCGCGTTGGTCCGAGCACCGGTGATCCGATCGGGTTCACCACGTTCGAGCAGCTCTTCGAAGCCTATGCCGCGCAGCTCGATGCCGTAGTGGAGCGCGCCGTCACCTGCGTCCAGGCGCACGAGCGCCAGTGGCCTCGCATCAACCCCTCGCCCCTGATCGCCGGGACGATCGCCGACTGCCTGGAGCGCGGGCAGGACATCGGGGAAGGTGGCGCTCACTACAACTCTGTGGGCTGTGTCGGGGCCGGGCTGGCGAACGCGAGCGATTCGCTGCTATCTCTGCAACGGACCGTGTTCGACGAACTGCGCTACACCATGGCGGAGGTGCTGGAGGCGCTGCGGTGCGATTTCGCGGGCTACGAGCCGATGCGCCAATACCTGCTCAACCGGGTGCCGAAGTGGGGCAACGACGATCCGGACGCAGATGCCATGGCCCGCCGAGTCGCTGAGCACTACTGCGACACGGTCCATGCGTTCAGAAACGCCCGGGGCGGCCCCTGCCAGGCCGCCCTCTTCACGCTCGGTTATCAGTGGACGCTCGGGCGCGCCACCGGTGCCCTCCCCGATGGGAGAATGGCGCACAGCGGCCTGGCGCCGGGTGTGGGCGCGTCCCTCGGGCAGGACAAGGCGGGCGTCACCGCGTTGCTAAACTCCGTCTCGACGCTCGACTTCACCCAGACGCCGAACGGGGCCGTCCTCGACGTGACCCTCCACCCGACCGCGGTGAGCGGCGACGACGGGCTCGACGCGATGGTGGCGCTGATCCAGGGGTTTTTCGCCCTAGGCGGCTACGCGGTGCAGTTCAACGTGTACGATGCCGAGGCCCTGCGGGAGGCGCAACGGCATCCTGAGCGTTACGCTAACCTGCAGATCCGGGTGACCGGGTGGAGCGTCTACTTCACGACGCTGTCCAAGTACGAGCAGGACCAGTTCATCGGGCGCACGGCACACGGGCTGTGACCCGAGCTTCCCGGTCGGGCGCGATGGCCGAGCCTGGCCGCGTTAGAGGCCGGATCTTTGACGTGAAGCGTTTCGCGGTTCATGACGGCCCCGGCATCCGCACCGTAGTTTTCCTCAAGGGATGCCCACTACGCTGCATCTGGTGCCACAACCCCGAGGGGCAGAGCCCGGAGCCGGAACTCGTCTACTACCCCCAGCGATGCATCGGCTGCGGCGCGTGCGTTCAGGCGTGTCCGCACGCGGCGCACGAACTGGGCGAGGCGGGCGAGCATGTCTACCTCCGCGACCGGTGCGTTCAGTGCGGGACGTGCGTTCGCGTCTGCTTCGCCAACGCTCTGGAACTCCTGGGGCGCCAGGTCACGGTCGACGAAGTCGTGGCAGAGGTGCGGAAAGACTCCACCTTCTACCAGCACTCCGGCGGTGGGGTGACGCTCTCCGGGGGCGAACCGCTGTTCCAGCCCGAGTTTGCGCGGGCCATCCTCCAGGAGTGCCGGCGGGAGGGCTTCCACACTGCCTTGGACACATGCGGGCATGCCAGCTGGGCTGCCCTACGCGCCATGCTTCCTCACACAGATCTCGTGCTCTACGATCTGAAGCACACTGATGACAGCCTGCACCGTCTTTACACCGACGCGCCGACCGACCGCATCCTACGGAACCTCTATCGGCTGGCGGAGCGCAAGGTTCCGGTCGAGGTTCGTATCCCGGTCCTCCCGACAATCAATGACTCGTTCGCGGTTGCGGAGACGTTTGCAGCACTGCTGGCCCCACTGGGCAATATCGCCGCCGTCAGGCTCCTGGCCTACCACCGACTGGCCGGGTCCAAGTATGCCCGTCTCGGGCGTGCCGATACTCTGCCCGACGTGCCAGCGCCGACGCGCGACCAACTGGCACGGGTCGCGGAGCCCATCGCGCGCGCGGGGCTACGCGTGGTCGTCCCGTCGTAACCCCCGCTTTCCCCAGCGGGAATCACACCACGCACGGCAATAACGAATGAGGTAGCATCATGAGGAAGCATCGCATAGGAATCGTGGGCTGTGGCGGCATCGCGCACAGTCACATCAACGGCTATCGCGCGGTTCTCGGCCAGTCCGGCGAAGTAGTTGCAGGTTGTGACCCGAACGACGCCGCCCTCAGCAGTTTCTGCGACAAGTATGGGATCGAGCGCCGCTTCGCCACCGCACAGGAGCTGGTCGAATCGGGCGGAGTGGATGTCATCAGCCTGTTGACCCCGCCCTCGGTTCGCGCTGAGGTGATACTGCCGGCGGTGGAGCGAGGCATTCATCTGCTGGTGGAGAAGCCGTTCACCGAAAACATGGCCGACGCCTGTGCCTTCGTGGAAGCCGCGGAACGGGCATCGACGGTGCTTGCTGTGAACCAGAGTCTCCGCTTCATGCCGGACGTGTTGGCCGCTCGCGAGGTCATCGCTGCGGGCGAGATAGGAGACGTGCGCTTCATTGCCCACGACCACTTCCAGAACCGGACCCGCACTGCGGGATGGCGAGCAGGGGAAGAGCGACTGGAGATCAGCATCTTCAGCATTCACGTGCTCGATCGAATACGCTGGCTCTGCGGCAAGAAGCCCGAGCGGGTCTCGGCTGCGACTCGCCACTGGGATGCCAACGTGCGCGGGGAGACCTTCACCGCGCTGACCATGCAGTTCGATGACGGCGCGGTCGGCGCGATGGTGTCTAACTGGCACGCCCCCGGCGTCCCCGAATGTCGATTCCGCGTGGATGGGACGGCTGGCTCCATCCTGTCGGAGAAGCAGTCGATTGCAGCCGACGAGGCGCGGCTGACGGTCCATCGGTTGGGCCACGAAGCTGAGCGGCGATGGCTGACAGAGGAGATCGCAGCCGTCACGAACATGGGAGACAGCATGGCCTGCCTCTTGTCCGCGATCGAGGCCGGCGAGGAGCCTCACCACAGTGGGCGCGACAATCTCTGGACCATGGCCGTCGTAGATGCCGCCTATCTGTCGGCAAGCCGCGGAGGTTGTGCTGTGCACATATCTGAGGTGTGGCCCGAAGCGCCCCTTACGTAAGACAGCAGGCGTCAGGCTGTGCGCGAGGCAGTGCTGAGCGGCAAGTGTCGCCGGGAATCTAACCCTCCGGGCGCAGGTATTCGTCCTGGAGTGTGAACTCCCGGCGCCGCAGCAGCCCCGGACGATGACAGGCAGCGCCGACCAGTCAGAACCTCGCCTCGTATCCTTGTCTGTCCTCGGCGCTCGCCCGGGAAGCGTTCTCAGCGGCGGCACAGCATGCCCCAGGCCGCAGGCAGTTCCTGGGGCAGATGAATTTCACGACCGCACCGGTTCAGTCGCGTCAGACGTCGGGGAACTCATCCGTTAGCCCCCATGTGCCCATGGGGAAGTTCTGGAATCCCAGCTTCAGCGCAGGCGATTCCGACCTCACGCGATAGTCATTGCTCTCAGGATCGACGAACAGAGGGTCGGCGAACACTGAGTGGGTATCGAAGCCCATAGCCTGCCACGCCGCGGCCGTGCCGGGACTGGTCGACGAGGCACCAGCGTCCGCCGTCCTCATGCACCCCAAACAGGGGGGCGTCCGATAGCTCGAGAGGCCGGTGACGGGCACATAGCCCCCGTGTGAAGTCGGCGAACCCGGAGTCGGTTAGGGCACTCCCCAGCAGGAGCGAGCCACGGTGCCTCCCTCCCGTCTACGCCAGCGTCTGCAAGGGCTGGTTGAAGATCTCCCAGTCGCGGAACCGCCCCGGCCCTGCTCCCGGCATCTGGTATCCACGCACCCAGACGCGGCCGTCCTTCTCGTAGAGCGAGGTTACCTCTAGTCGGTCGTCCTCTATCTCGTACAGAGATCGCTCTCCCGACCCAGCAGCCAAGAAGAGAGGGGCTGTCAGCGCCTCCACCTCGCGTACCACTCGCGGGCCGTCGAAGGCGCCGAGCGGAAGCAGCCAGTACTCGATTCGGTGCTTTCCATAGAGGCGCAGATCGTACGGACCCGAACGGTCCATCCACCACTTATAGTGGATGCGATTGGTGAACTTGGTACCTCCCCAGGCGAGCGTGTTCGCGATCACCCCGTCTCTCACCCAGTGGCGGATGGTGCCGCGGTTGGCGTAGACAAGTCCGCCGCAGAAAAGCCAGTTCGTCGCGACCAAATGCTCGTTCTGCCGCGCCTCCAGGTAGCCGAAGGGCACATCGTGGAAGACCTCGGAGCCGGTGGACGGGTAGTAGACATTGATCTTCGACTCCTCGAGATGAAAGTAGCCAACCTCATCGCCGTGGAAGTCGAAGTGCAACTCCACCCTGATCGCGTGGAGTTGCGGGAAGAAGAAGTAGCGCTCGATCAGCGGGATATGAGCGAGGGTCCCTGTGCGTTCGAGAATGGAGCATACCTCTCCCTCGTACCAGCGACACGACGCGAGGCGGTTGTCCGCCCAACGGTCGTCGATCACCGTGCGCACCTCGCCGCCGAGGTAAGCGCCGGTGTTCAGCAGTTCAGTGCCAGAGGCAGTGCGAAGCTGGCGCATTAGGCCGGTGTCGTCGAACTCCACCCGGTAGTGGTCAGTGGCGAACTGACTGGGTCGCGGCGCCTCGGTGGAGGGCGTAGCTTCGCCGCGCGGGAAGCTCGCGAACCCTCCGGCGGGCAGCGCACGCACTGCCAGACAGCGCTCACCGAAGCGCTGGCACGGTCCGCCTGCGAGCGCCTCGTCTGCTGGCAAGTCAAGAAGCGCCTGGCGTGGACGAGGGAGCGCATTGAACACCGCAAAGGAGCTGTCATCATGCGCCGTCAGGCGCCCCGCCGCCTCCTGCATGATCTCCCGGGCCTTTGCGGTCGCTGCCTCAAACGCGCTGATTCCCTTGCGCCGCAGATCGGTGACCTCGATCCAGGTCACCTCATGGTCCTGGTACTTTAGGATCTGCCGCCATAGCTCGCCCAGTTCCGTCTGGCGATCCACCGGCGTCCCGGCGAGCCCCGCCATCGCCAGCATCCCGCCCGCGAACAGCGCCGCTTCCTCCGCGATCCGGTTCGCCCGCAGATGCTCCTCAGCCCATACGCCCTCCACGTAGGACCAGTAGGTATGAAGGCGGCCCTTCACCCGCGGCGGGGCACACGCCACGCGCTCGGTCAGCGCATCGCCGAGCAGCACGATATCGTACAGCCCCGACCACTTGTGCAGATCCTTCTCGTTGATCTCGTCGAGGTCAGGGAAGTCGATCCAGATCGGCGGGGAACCGAAGAGGTCCTTGCTCAGCTCGGCGGCGGCGTCGGTGGAGCGAACGTGGGTGGCGACGTAGACCGGGAGGGTGGTTCCGTCGAGCGCCTCTGCCTCGAGGAACTCGTCGCCCTGCTTCAGATACGTCCCGCTCTCTTGGCCTAGCAGCTCGAACGATCCCTCCTGCAGCTTGACCGCCCACGGGAAACATGGCATCACCATGTACTCGATGCCGAAATGGCGCAGCACCTGAGGCAACTGCTCGAAGAGTTGGGTCTCCTGGTGCGCGTGCACCCGCACCCTCGCGCCAAAGAGCCGCTGGTACACTTCCAGACCATACTCGAATTGCCGCCAACAGCTTTCCGATCCATAGGTATGCAGGTGTGCCAGCGACAGCTCGCCCCCGATGAACTCGATGGAGCCGGCCTCGAAGCGAGCCTTCATCTGGGCATAGACGTGCGGGGCCTTCTGGGCGATCTCATCGAGCGCTATCGCTGCCCATTCGTAGTTCCCTTTGAGCTGGGAGAACCGCTCCATGGAGGCCATATTACGTTGCACCCGCTCCAGATACTCCTCCCCCGTGGCCGCGCCGCACGGCGGCACCCGTTCGCCGATGATGGGCTCGCCGCGATCCTCATCGACGAGGATATACATCGGATGCTGGCAGAGCGCAATCCTCCAACCGAAGTGCTGCCTTAGGAACGGATAGTCGAACGGTGTCCGCTCGCGCGTGGTCTCGCTCATCACTCTCTCTCCTTGTCGCCGGTAGGAAGCCGTCAGGATATCGAGGATCACCGGCTCAGTCGCGCCAGGCATCGTTGAACTCCTCCGTCAGCCCCCACGTGCCCATCTCGAAGTTCTCGAACCCTACGTCCAGCGCAGGTGAGCCGGGCTTCACGCGATAGTCGTTGTTCTCAGGATTGACGAACATGGGATCGGCGAACACCGAGTGGATATCGAATCTCAATGCCCGCCACTCCCGCAACGAGTACTTCCTTTGCTTCCCCTCGCGCTGCTCGACACGGGCGATGAATTCCCCCACATCGCTGTAGAAGCAGTTGTGGTCAATCTCCTCCAGCCATGGCCCCCGCGCCGGCGGAGCGATCAGGGTGTAGATCTCGCCATAGCCCTTGCCCATCTGGAAGTTCAGATCGTGTTCAGGGCGCATCCCGGCCGCGCTCATCACGGTGATGTTGCGAAAGTAGCGATCGTGGTTGTCCTCGTTCCCGACATGGAAGCACGGCGAGTTGGCGCCGTTCACCCAGATGTTGTTGTAGATCGTGCGATAGGCGCCCTCTCGGAGCTTCATGCTCACGCCGACGCAGAGGTTGTTGTAGATCTCACAGTTGGAGGCGCCATCGTCCAGGTCGAGCCCCCACCCTGCTTTCTCCTGAAAGAAGTTGTGGCGGACGATCACCGGCTCCATCGCGTCGATCAGCACCTCGCCTGCGTAGTGGCTTCTGTCCTTCAGGTAATGCGTATGGGATTGGACCAGGCACCAGTACCTGTCGCGGCCCCAGGCATTGAACGGGCCGTGATCACCCGTCTCCCGACAGGTGTCATGCATGTGGTTGTACTCGATGACGTGGCCGCCCCAGGTGCCGTCGCCGATGCAGATCCCCGCACGAGGCATGTTGTAGATGAGATTGTGTCCCGCGGTGATGCGCTTGGCCCGCGAGATGTACACCCCGGCGATCTGCTTGCCGAAGACTCCGCAGTCGTGCACGAGGTTGTTGGTGGCCTGACATTCATAGGGGAAGTTGCGCTGCGTCCCGTTGGTCAGCTCCAGCGAGCCGACGAAACACACCGCGCTGTCACCCGTCTCGGTGAACTTGCAGCCAGCAATCGCGATCCCCCGGTTGTGGTTGTTCACGAACACGGCGTTCCCGCCCACCGAGTCGAACCAGCAGTTCTCGATCCTGCAATCGTGCGCGCCCTGCAGGAAAACGCTTCCGCCGCGATGGATGGCCCAGTCGCTCAGCGAAGGCACTGAGTACTCCTCCAGGAAGGTCGAGGCGGTGTGGGCGAACCGAAAGCCGCGGAGGGCGATGTCGTGAACGGGCGCGTCCTGCGTTCCCAGGAAGCGCACGGCCTGCTGAAGCACCGGAACCTCTATGGTCGCAGTCCGCAGGTCCACGCCTTCGGGGGGTAGGTAGTAGAGAACGCCCTCGCGCTGATCGAGGTACCACTCTCCGGGCGCGTCCAGCTCCTCGAACACGTTCTCGATGTAGAATCGGGAGCCTTCGTTGACGTCGCAGGGCTGGTGGGCCCATTTCGCCCCCATCTGCTGGCCGCCCCGACCAAACCAGATGACGTTGTTGTCGAAGTCGAGCGCTTTGACTTGCCACTGAAGATTGCCCCAGTAGGCGGCCTGGTAGATATGGATGACCGCCTCCTCGGGTCTGCCCCAGCGATTCCTCGTGAAGGTGGCCGGATCGAAGAGGACGCCGCGGGGAGCGCCCCCGGAAAAGGTCATGTCGTCATTGGGGCCGGGACACGGGTCCCACAAGTCGTCGCGAATCCGCCCGGCGGCATGCACGTAGCCACTCACTCCTGGTTCGGAGGCATCGTAGTCAGGGTACCGCGCACGGACCTGCCGCTTGCCGTTCACGAGAAGCTGGGTGAAGTCAAGCCCTCCAGTTCTCACCTGAGGCAGCTCGCACATCATGATGCCATCCCGGAAGGGCCGCCATCGACAGTCGAGTTTCCGTCCACCGCTGATGGTGACCGATCCCGGCGAAGACGCCACATAGCTGATCGGCGCCTCGGGTGACCCTGAGTTCTCTGGGCCGAACACTAGTGGTTCGGGGAGATAGTAGGTCCCCTCGCGGACAAACACCGTGACCAGTTCCTTGCCGCGTTCTAGCAGTCCGCGAGCCGCCTCGCGCGCTCGTTGGAGAGACAGAAACGGCCGCCCCTCGGTGCCAGGATTCGTGTCATCGCCGTCCGTGGCGACAAAGAGATGAGTCTGAACTCTCTGCATCTTGGACCTCCAAAGTAGGTGTGCAGCCCGGCTCTGAGTTCCGGCCGCGGCCTGGTCGGCTGCTGGGACCGCGTTGCCAAGGTCGGGCAGTGCCGTCGCCGTTCAACTGCTCCAGGCGCGAACGCCCAGGTCTAGCGCCGATAGCACTGCGCCAGAAGGTCTCTCATGTGATCAAGCGTTGCGACGCGGGGGTTGTTCTTGTAGTCGGGCAGTACCATGCTCTGCTTGGCCAGATCGGACAGCTCCTCCTGGGGCACTCTCTTTTCCTCGAGACTCGCCCAGAGACCGATGTTCTTCATCAACGCGTCTATCCTTTCGCAGGCACGCCCGGCCGCGGTCTCGTCGCTCTCTCCTTTGAGAGCGGGGTCCAGAATCCGACCGATCTCCGCGAACCGTTCGCGGGCCGAGGAGTACGTGTAGCGGGTGAATGCCGGGTAGATCAAAGCAACAGCCTCGCCGTGGGCCACGTGGGGGTACATCCCGCCAATGGCCATGCCGGCTCCGTGGGGCAACGTCACGCCTGCGTTAGCGATGCAGAGGCCAGCGAGCGTGTCGGCCCAGGCCATCCCCGAGCGCCCCTCCAGGTCCGATCCGTTCTCCACGACAGAGGGCAAGTGAGTCACGATGAGCCGGATCGCCTCGCGGGCCATCATGTCGGTGTAAGGAGACGCCTTCGGGTGTAGGTAGCTTTCGAACGCATGGGCGAACGCGTCGAAGCCCGTCGAGGCGGTAACTCGCGCCGGGAGGGTCAGCATGAGTTCAGGATCAACGATGGCGCACCTTGGGTAGACGACCGAGTTGAATATGGCGGACTTGTCACGTGTCTTTGGGTTCGTCACCACCGCGACCTGCGTCACCTGAGAGCCCGTGCCCGATGTGGTGCTGACCGCGACTATCGGGAGGGTCTTCTCGCTGGGTTGCGTGTCGCGGTAGTACAGGTAGTCCCAGGACGTGCCCTCGTGTGTGGCCTCCACCGCAATGGCCTTGGCGGAATCCATGGCCGACCCGCCGCCGACGCCCACTACCACGTTGGCCTTGTGGGCGACGGCCATTTCGGCACCTGCGGTGATCGAGTCGGTGGTCGGATTGGGGATAACGCCGCCGAAGTGGGCCACTGACACGCCGGAGTCCTCCAGGCATTTCCTCACCTTGACCCAGAGCGGCCCCAGAGGGCCCGATAGTGACTCGCTAACCAAGAGGCAGCGTTTGCCGAATCGCGCGACGGCTTCGCCCACCTCGGCGACGCGGCCGGCACCGAAACGGATCTCGGTTGGCTGGTAGTACTCGAAACTCCTCATCTCACTCTCTCCGATCGTGTGCATTCCGAGCGCGTTCAACCGCGCCAGTCGCCAGTGACCTGCGCCGAGCCGCGCAGGACGCGAACCTCATCTGATATACGCAACCTCGACATGACGGTCGCCACCGGGGCAGTTGGCCTCTCGCCCCGCGTGCGCCTCATCATCCGCCTCCGCGATATGCGTCCGGCTCCCGCCCCCGAGACCACCGCACGTCTCCACCTCCACGTATCCCCCATCGGTAGTCTGGTGGGCCTCCTTGGCCCTGTGACCGCAGAACGGTGGCACATCCTGTGCGGATGATCCACGACGGCTTCACAGGTCACCGGCGGCCCAGCGAATGCCATTGATCAGCATGTTCCGGAAAGACGTGACTTCGAAATCCTCCGGGTGCCCCATGGTCGTGAAGAAGACTCTGCCTCCGTTGTGCGTCTTCGCCCATGCCACCGGATTCTGCTGGGGCTCTCCCTCCGGGTCGATCGGGACTCCCCATAGGAGCTGGTTGCACGTATCTGGCAGAGGCAGCACGCGGTAGAGCCACGAGCGGACGTGAAACCGTTCCTCCACTCCCTGGAGAATCGCGTGCCCCCGTGCGCGCTCCATGATGCTGACGTCGGTGCTGGAGCTGTGCCCGTGGTGCGATATCCAGGGCGTGCCCAGGACATCGCGACCGAAACCGTTGTTCCACGGCCGCCACTCCGACTCGGGCGGGAAACGGAAACTGTGCGATGCCGTGCGCAGCCCAACGACCGGCCGCCCTGAGTCGAGATACTCCTTGAGCATCGCCATCTGCCTGTCGGCCAGCACTCGGAAGCGCGTGAAGATGACCATCAGGTTGGCGTCGGCCAGCGCCTCAAGATTGGAGAACTCGGATAGAGGGAAGTCCGGCGCGTCCGGGATGACACTGGTCACGCACTGGGTTACCCTGTAACCGTAGTCCTTCGACAGCATCTCTGCGACTGGCGGCATGCTCTTGTGAGAGTCGTACTCCGGCTCACCGATAACGAAGGCCAGGTGTTTCATCTGCGCATTCCTCTCATTCCCAGGGATGGAGTATGATCTTGCCGCATTCGCGCGTCAGTTGGAGCTCCCATGCTTCCTTGACGCGGCTCATCGGGAAGCGATGGGTTATGTACTTCTCCAACAGCTGTTTGGAACCACGGATCGTTGACAGCATCGCCTCCACGTCCCGGAGGTGATTCCAGTGCCACGCACCGTGGATGGTCAGACCCCTGCCGACAATGTCGCGTGCGTTGATGGGACCACCCCAACCGACGGAGGCAAGCTGGCCCTTGCGCCGGGTCGCCTGGACGAGGAACGCTGGTGCCTGCTCCGCACTGCTTGCCTCGACGGACTTATCGGCCCCACGGCCTCCGGTCAGCGCCTTGATCTGGTCGAGTGCGTCTTCCGCCTCGGGATCGATCACGGCCTCTACGCCCAGGGAGCGGGCAAGCTGAGCGCGCCACGGGTGGGCTTCCAGCGCGATGACCCGCGCTCCTCTGAATCTCGCGTTCACCACGGCCCCGAGGCCCACCGGGCCAAGCCCGGACACGAGCACCGTATCGAACGAGTTCACGTTCATCGTGTGGACGGCGTTGAACGAGGGGCCGAGGCCGCAGCACGCCATGCTTGCGTGATCGTACGAGAGGTCATCGGGGATCGGGACCAGGAGCCAGTCCTGCTGGATGCAGTACTGGGCATAGGTGGAGCGCCCCGTCGTGGTGCCGCAGACCTCGGCGGCCTTGATCGGCTGCTCGCAGTGGATCTGCTCGCCAGAGAGGCACAGGCTGCATTTCCCGCACCCGCTTCCGGGCATAACGACCACACGGTCGCCAACCTTGACACGTCCAGGCTGGGCGACCTCGACGACTTCGCCGGCGGCCTCGTGGCCCAAGCGGTCAGTGAGTCGTCCCTCCCGGTAGGCGTGGAACTCGGTGCACATGGGTATGGAGTGGGTCTTCACCTTCACATAGTTGACCTTGATCGTCGGATCTGGGCGGTCAACCAACTCGCACTGCTGCTCTCCTGTTATCGCTACTGCTTTCACCCAGCTTCCTCCTGATCCCCATGTACTGGAGCGACGGGTTCACCGCGCCGCCGTGGGTGCGGTTGGGGCTCCGCCCGGCACCAGCTGGCCCCGGCTAGCCCGACAGCCAGCGCCTGACGGTATCTCGTATGAACGCGCCGTCCTTGAGCGTGACGCCATCGGGATCACCGACGGCCTCCGCACATTCGTCCTCGAACACGACCCAGCCATCGTACTGGCGACGTACGACCTCCCGGACGATAGCTTCGAAATCAACAGCGCCCTCGCCCATCGGCGCCCACTCGCCGCTAACGAGCATGTCCTTGAAATGGAAGTGGTTCACGAGCGGCCAGTACTCTACCATCATCGCCAGTGGATCCATCGCGCCCTTTGCCAGATGGCCCACATCAGGGGTCCACCTCACCAGCATGGGATCGAGGCGCGGCAGAAGACGGTCGTAGTCTTCTCGCGTCCGCCAGATCGACCCGGCCGGCGAGTTCGGATGGTAGGAACAGGTAAGGCCCTTCTCGGTCGCCCTGCGAGCGACGTCGTGAATGCACCGCATCAGCGCGTCCTGTCGCTCCCGAAGCCGCTCCCGGTCGCTCCCGGGCAGTTGGACAAGGACCAGCATCGCGCCCGGGAAGGAGCAGGTCAGGTCGATGATCTGGTCGGCCCGGGCGCGCTCGGCGTCGGTCTCCTGAGGATGAAGCCACCCGGCCACCAGGCACATCGAGGAGAGCTCTAAACCTAACTTCCCAAGACACTCACTCAGCCGGGCGGGATCTTCGTAGCCGCCCAGCTGGCTTTCATTCGGTTCGATGGCTGAGAAGCCGGCTGCCGAGATGGTCTTGCTCATGTGGTCGACCCGACCCACGTACTGCTGCCCACCCATCGACCAGGAGTATGTCTGGCAACTGAACTCGATCCGTTCCACGGCTCAGCCCTCCAGCAGAAATGAGGTCACGGCCTCGTTGAACTCGTCGAGTGCTTCCCAGTGATGCGCGTGACCGAGGCCTTTGAAGGTGCTAAGCCGCGAGCCTTGGATCCGCTCGTGAAGCTGTACGGCGAACGAAATCGGGGTGAAGATGTCCGCGTCTCCCGCCGTGATCAGCGTGGGCACTGCGATCTCGCCTAGCCGTCCGAACGTATCGTGGCTAGTGCACGCCGCGCACTGGGCCTCAAATCCATGCTGCGGCTGGGGATTCGGGTCCGCCGCAGCGTCGGCCTGGCCCTGAAGCATGTCGTCCAGGTGCGCGTCATAGTGGGCTGGCGTGAAGATCCAGAGCTGCAGAAGCTGCATGAAGTCCGAGGGAGAGAGAACGGCCCGCGCCCTTGCGAAGTGCTCGAAAACCGTCTTCGCGTAGGCATCGCACCTCGCCCAACTGCTCACTATGACCAACCGCTCCACCATCTCGGGGTATTGTATGGCAAGGCATTGGGCGATGGCGCCGCCCATCGAGATCCCTGCGACCCGCGCGCGCTTGATACCCAGCGCCCGCAGCAATGCCGCGCTGTCATCGGCCATGGTGGCCGTCGTGTATGGTTCATTGGGCTTGTCAGTGAGACCGACGCCGCGGTTGTCGATGAGAATACAGCGGAAATGCTGCTCGAAGCGCCGGACATGGTCCTGCCACTTGGAGCCGTCTGCCCCAAGCCCCATGATGAGGATCAAGGGCTCACCCTCGCCCCTCTCCTCATAGTGGATCCGTATCCCGTTTCCTGTGATATCCGGCATGGTGTCAGCGCTCCTGGGCACCGGCGACTTGGTCGAGGCAGGACCGCATGAAGGGGATAGCTTTCCTGGCATCCGCCTCGGTGGTGGGGCAGAAGCAGAAGTCGAAGCACCACCAGGTGAGCGGAATCAGGTCAGCTTCGATGGCCAGGATGAGCTGCGTGAAGTCTATGCGGCCGGTTCCGAAGGGCGCGTGCGTGCTCGTCTCATCGTTGTGCAGGGTGCCGTCACTGTCTATGAAATGGACGTGTCCAATGCGGCCGCTGAGCATCCTCCCGAAGGCCGCGGCTCCGCCCGGCAGGACCTCCCTCTCGCCCGTCTGCCTGGCGCCGACTACTGCAGACATATAGGCGTGGCTCGTATCGAAGAGGACTCCGAAGCTCGGGTGGTCCACAGTGTCCACAACGGCCAGCACTTCCGACGGCTTGTTCAGCCACAAACCGGGCTCGAACTCCCATACCAGCTTCACCCCCGCATCCCGGCACATGTCGGCCGCCCGTCGCCAGGTCCCGCACAGGTGCTCGAATCGGCGCTCGTAGGTACCGGAGTCGCATGCGACTGGAGGAGCGACGGTGTCTACTCGCAGGGTGTCGATGCCTACCGACTCGCAAAGCCGCAGGCATTTGGCCACAGTGGCGAGATACACCTCGCGATTGATGGTCTCGGAGGGGTCATTCGTGAACTGCGGGGCGTAACCGGAGATGCCTAGTCCCATGTCATCCAAGAGCTGCCTTAGCTCTCGACACTTGGCGGGGGTATCATAGTCGTCGGGGTGAGGGTGCGGACGAAACCCGTTGATCTCCACTCCGTCGTACCCGGCGTCGGCCGCGTATCGCAGGAACCTGTCGAACGACCAGGGCGCCTGGGCAAAGGGCCCGAATGAGAAGGCCCAGCTTCCGAGTGAGAACTTGGGCTCAAGTCGCATCTTCGCACCCCGGAATGGCGCTTTGCCGCCTTGGCGAGTACTGCTGCACCAGAGCGCGGATGAAGGCGAGCCCTTCCTCGACGATGGCCTGCTCGGTCGACGGATTCCGCCAGACGTTGATGCTCGCGGCGAAGTCGGGCACCGAGGTGGAGAAGGCCTCGATCACGACCCAGGCATCGTAGCCGATGTCGCGCAGGGCTTCGAACGTGCCGCGCCAATCCACCTGCCCGGAGCCTGGCGCGCCGCGGTGGTTCTCGCTGACATGCACGTGAGCGATCACGTCTGCCGACGAACGAATCGCAGCCCCAGGATCGTCCTCCTCGATGTGCGCATGATGCGTGTCGTAGTGCATGGCACAGTGAGGATGGCCGACCAAGCTGAGGATCTCACGCGTCTGGTCCGCGGTGTTCAGGAAGTAGCTCTCGAAGCGGTTGATCTGCTCCAGGGCGAGGGTAACACCAGCGGCCTGCGCGAAGATCACGGCCTCAGACAAGACTTCCGCGCACCAGCGCTTCTCATCGGTAGTGGGACCTCGGCCGACGAACCGCTTGTAGGCGGAATGGAGAGGACCCCCGAGAACCGGTGACCCCAATACGTGTGCCGCTTCGATCGATCGTTTCAGACGGTCAACCGCGCGACGCCTGACCGGCGCTTCGGAACTGATCGGGTTCGTATCCGCCGTCATCGATGTGATGGCCGTGGCGGCGAGTCCACAGTCGTCGAGGATCCGTCGAACCGCGCCGCACCGACCGAGGTCGTCGCAGTCCAAAGGCACTTCCACGCCGTCGTACCCACTGGCTTTCAGCCGCCGGAGAACGGGTTCGTGGGCGGCGCCCACTTCGGTCGTCCACAAGAGCAGATTGATGCCGATTCTCACGCGCGAGCCACCATGTGTGTCTGAGCTGATTCGTGTCTCTAGCCCAAGAGATGCTTGTCCGGGAAGCCTGCACTCCGCGAACCCATCCAGGCTGCGCAGAGCCGCCTCTGATTCGACGGCTCTCGTTGGCATCCGAGCCAGACTGCCTCAGCCGATTCCGATATCGGTTGAGGTTCTATTCCCAGTTGACTGAATCCTAGCGAATCACCGCTGATAGCGGAATATACAACGTGGGTATGCAGTTGACTGCACCAGCCACTAGATGTAGTATCCGGGGAGCATGGAGTCTTTCCCTCGGAACCAACTGGAGTTTGATACGTTGGCGGCGTCGGAAGATGCCTGTCAGGGTTACTT
>Ga0315277_10001257_pt1 | contig 37504 bp, 26 predicted proteins | sample YL17G05_15_MG_FD_203695 | JGI IMG/M metagenome (GOLD analysis project Ga0315277, IMG submission 203695) | Sediment microbial communities from Yellowstone Lake, YNP, Wyoming, USA - YL17G05_15 | ecosystem: Environmental > Aquatic > Freshwater > Lake > Sediment | place: USA: Wyoming | collected...
GCGGGAGGACATTCCACCTTGGGTCCCATCGGCTTTTCCATGTTGCGCTTGAACTCACCGTGGGCCATGGGCTGTCTGGTTCTGGGGCTAGCCTTCACGCTCGCCGGGTTTGCGTTCAAGTTGACCGTCGCGCCATTTCATCTTTACGCGGCGGACGTTTACGAAGGCGCACCCACACCCGTGACTGCGCTTCTGGCGACGGGTTCCAAAGTGGCCGGGTTGATCGCTTTGGTTCATATCCTCGCCCCTTTGCACCAACATATCAGCGCGTCGTTGCGGGCAATGGCATCGGACGTGGGCAATCTTCTTTGGATTCTTGCCGCGTTGAGCATCGTCATCGGCAACGTGGTCGCGATTCTTCAACGCAACGTCAAACGCATGCTCGCCTATTCGAGTATCGCCCATGGTGGATATCTTTTGATCGCCGTATTGGTCTTCGTGGACGGGTCGGTTGCACTTGCCCAGATTGAACAGGCGATGCTGGTTTACCTGATTGCGTACATTCTTATGAAGATTATTGCGTTCGGTGTGGCCGCAACTCTGGGCGCGCGCGGCGAGGGAAATGTCGAGGATTACGCAGGGCTGGCCCAACAGTCGCCGTGGCTGGCGGCCGTGATGGCCATTGCCATGTTGTCGTTGACGGGAATTCCGGCGACGATCGGATTTGTTGGAAAATTCTACGTCTTCGCTCGAGCGGTCGAAGCAGGTTATGTCATGCTGGTGATCGTGGCAGTGTTGGGCAGTGTCGTTTCTGCGTATTATTACTTACGCGTAATTGTATTCATGTATATGCACGATCCGCAGGTGGAAACTGCCGTCGAGCCGGTTGGTGTAATTCAGGGACTGGGTCTGGGCCTCGGGACGGTTCCGATTGTCGCTTTTGGCATTTTCCCACAGATGCTGGTCACGTTGCTCAGTGTGACTTGAGGAGATTCGCGGAAGCCCATGCTTGACTATGTCTGGCTGATACCAATATTCCCAGCGGCTTCGGCGCTCATTTGCGGTGTATGGGGCAAGCGGCTGAAGACAGGGACGGGGTGGATTGCCATTGCTTCCATGCTCGTCACGCTCGTCCTGACCGCGGGCGCTGCAATTCCATTTCTTACCGATCCCGAACGCCCACCTTACCGTCAGACGCTTCTCGAATGGATTCATGTGGGCTCGTTTGAAGTCGGATATTCCATCCTCGTGGATCCACTGACGATTGTGATGCTGGTGGTTGTCTCGGTCGTTGGCACCCTTGTGTTCATTTATTCCACAGGCTATATGAAAGGCGATGGTGGCTATGCGCGTTTCTTCTCGTTCATGTCGCTCTTTGCCGCCGCGATGTATTTGTTGGTTATGGCTGACAATTTCCTTCTTCTCTTCATCGGCTGGGAAGGGGTTGGGCTTTGTTCCTATCTGTTGATTGGATACTACATGGAACAAGAGTGGTGCGCCGCCGCCGGCAAAAAGGCGTTTATTGTCAACCGGATAGGTGATTTGGGATTTGCCCTCGGGATGGCAATGATATTTGCCTGTTGCGGCAGCTTGCATTTCGAGGATGTATTCCGTGAGGCGCCGAAAATATTACCGTACAGTGGCGGTGCAGTGACGGCGATCACGTTGCTGCTTTTTATTGGAGCAGTCGGCAAGTCGGCGCAAATTCCCCTGTTTGTCTGGTTGCCTGACGCGATGGCGGGCCCCACACCCGTCAGCGCATTGATCCACGCCGCGACAATGGTGACCGCAGGCGTATATATGGTGGCGCGGTGCAATATACTCTATGCGCTGGCTCCGGTCTCGATGGCTGTTGTGGCAGTGATCGGAACCGCGACCGCGTTTGTGGCGGCCAGCATTGGTTTGACGCAACGCGACATCAAGAAGGTTCTCGCCTACTCCACGATCAGCCAACTGGGCTATATGTTTATGGCTCTCGGGCTGGGAGCATTCACGGCGGGAGTTTTCCATCTCTACACACATGCCTTTTTCAAAGGCGCCTTGTTTCTTTGCGCCGGTAGCGTGATTCATGCTCTCAGCCGAGAACAGGACATGTTGAAGATGGGAGGCTTGCGCAAGGCGATGCCGGTGACGTGGGCCACGTATCTTGTGGCCACACTTGCGATCGCGGGTTGTCCTTTGACGGCGGGCTTTTTCTCGAAAGACGAAATCCTGTGGCGCGCTATATCAAGCGAATCGTTGTTGGGGCAAGTGCTTTGGGTTGTGGGCATCCTGACAGCGCTGATGACCGCCGTATATATGTTTCGGTCGCTATTCCTGACGTTTCACGGCCAAAGTCGAGTTTCCTCCGACGCCGCACACCATCTCCATGAGTCGCCGCCGAATATGACTATTCCTCTCATTCTTTTGGCGGTTGGATCGGTCGCCGCTGGGTGGATCGGCCTGCCGCAGTGGGCAGGAGGGTCACGATTCGAGCATTTCCTCGAACCGGTCGTGGCGCAAGGCAGTGAACTCATTGCGGAACATGCGCGCGCAGCGGTCGAACATTCTGCAGCGTTCGAGTTGGGAATCACAGGAATCTCCGTCGTTGCTTTCCTGGTTGGCGTATTCGTTTCCGGGTATTACTTTTTGACACCTTTCCCTGAGCGTGCTGAACGGGCTGCCCGTCGCTTGGGTCTCCTCTACCAGGTTTCATTGTATCGCTGGTGGTGGGACGATTTCTATAACACTGCCATCGTCGGCGGTTTCTCAGCCCTTACGCGTTTGATCGGATGGTTTGATTTGCATATTGTGGACGGCATCATAAACGGCACGGGGCGGGCCACGGTGGCGTTCGGAGAAGAACTGCGCAAACATCAGAATGGGCGTCTGCAACATTATGGGCTTTGGATGCTCGTGGGGATCAACATCATATTTCTCGCTTTGTTTTGCAGCGACATGGGGCAATTGCTCAAAAGAGTTTTGAGTGAAATCTCGAATGTTACACATATTTTCCCCTGAGACCGCCGACTTGTGAACATGCTTATGACAGAAATATATGGTAAGATTATTCAGTACTATCATTGGGGGGCGACAAATCGCCTCTCCATTATCATCTTTCTTCCGATTGTCGGTGCGCTATGCCTGATTTTCATCAATGCGCGCAGCGATCGCGGGAAAAGCATACTGCGATGGTCGGCTTTCGGAATTGCGTTGGCCGACCTAGTGATCTCCCTGTGGGTCGCCGCGTGCTTCGACCTGACCCCCAGTGCGCCGGCGTTTCAATTCCTTGTTCAGTCCGATTGGATTCCCGCATGGGGCGCATCCTATCAGGTTGGCGCGGATGGATTGAGCCTCGCGCTGGTTCTGCTCACCAACCTGTTGAGCGTGTTGGCAATTCTCTCTTCGTTCACCGCAATTCGCCGGCGAGAGAAAGAATATTACATTTTCATGTTATTGCTTCAAGCTGGTGTTGTGGGAACATTCTTGGCGCTCGACCTATTCTTATTCTATATGTTCTGGGAACTGATGCTGATCCCGCTTTACTTTCTCATCGGCATCTGGGGTTCGGAAAACCGCATCTATGCAACGATGAAGTTCGTGATTTATACACTCAGTGGCTCACTCTTGATGCTGATCGGAATTCTTGTACTTTACTTTCGTGCGCGAGCGGTGAATGCGGGAGAAGGAACCTTCGACTACCTGGCGCTCGTGCAGGCAAATCTCTCTCTCTCTCCGACCGTGCAGATGTGTTTGTTCCTGGCTTTTCTGATCGCGTTCGCGATCAAAGTTCCAATGTTCCCTCTGCATACATGGCTGCCGGATGCTCACACTGAGGCGCCCACGGCTGGGTCGGTCATTCTGGCGGGTGTCCTTCTGAAAACAGGCGCGTATGGCATTCTGCGTTATTGTATTCCGCTATTTCCCGATGCGGCCGTTCAAGCGGCGCCCGTGCTCGTGTGGCTCGCCATTATTGCGATCATTTACGGCGCGATAGCGGCATTGGCGCAGCAAGATATGAAGCGCCTCGTGGCCTATTCGTCGGTCAGTCACATGGGTTTTGTGATGCTGGGCATCTTCGCGTTTCAAGAGCAGGCTGTGCGCGGCGCCTTACTGCAAATGATCAACCACGGCATCAGCACGGGCGGCCTGTTTCTTTGCGTCGGAATGATCTATGAGCGGCGCCACACGCGGCTGATGTCGGAATTCGGCGGGCTTGCCGTGAACATGCGCCGCTACGCCGCGCTGACCGTCACTATCGCTCTCTCGTCGCTCGCGTTGCCGGGACTCAACGGCTTTATTGGCGAGTTCCTGGTGCTGGTCGGCGTTTTTCAAAAGAAGATTCTGTGGGCGGTCTTGGCGGGCACGGGTGTGATCTTGAGTGCGATCTACCTGTTAGTGATGGTGCAGAAAACCTTTTTCGGTCCGCTGGACAAACCTGCCAACCGCGAGTTGCGTGACCTTTGCGCACGTGAAGTCCTTACTCTCCTACCGCTCATCTTGATCGCCTTTTGGATCGGTCTTTATCCAAAGCCGTTCCTGCGCATGCTGGAGCGCAATTCCAGCAGTTTGATTGCCCAGATTGAAAATGTCGGAAAAACGCGTGAGTTGATTATGGTGCATCATTCGCCTCCACGCGAAGAGAAACGCAATCCAAACAGATTTATGGTCGGATCATTTCCTACGCCGCCGACATCAAGCATTTTCCCAAGCATCATTTCCTCGCCCCTCGAAAGTCTTTTTGCTTGCCGTCTCGAGACGCCACGCCGATAAATGAACGCTGTCGCGGAGAGAAACGGGAATGAAACAAGTGACCCAGAATTATCGGACGGGCGAACTCAAAGTCGAGGACGTCCCGCGTCCCGTGCTTCGGGCCGGCGGCGTTCTGGTGCAAAATTACTTTTCGCTCATCAGCGCGGGCACCGAGCGAACAAAAATTGAGATGGCGCAGAAAAGCCTCCTTGAAAAGGCGCGCGCGCGGCCCGACCAGGTCAAAAAGGTGATCGAGAAGATTCGCACCGAAGGCCTCATCAGCGCCTACCGCGCGGTGATGAATCAACTGAACACGCCGATTCCTCTCGGTTACAGCAGCGCCGGTGTGGTGCTCGAAGTCGCCGATGATGTCGAAGGAGTTTGTGTCGGCGATCTCGTGGCGTGCGGCGGCAGCGGCTATGCCAACCACGCCGAAGTGGTTTTTGTGCCCAAGAATCTTTGTGTGAAATGCCCCAATGGAGTGCCGCTCGATTGGGCTTGTTTCGCAACGGTCGGCGCCATCGCGATGCAAGGCGTCCGCCAAGCGGAAGTTGCGCTGGGCGAAAAGGTCGCCGTCATCGGTCTTGGTTTGATCGGACAGATCGCGTGGCGTTTGCTCGAAGCAGCGGGTTGCCAGGTCATGGGCGTGGATATTGACGAGCGAATGGTGGAACTCGCGCGTCGCGCGGGCCTGACTCATGCAATCAACAGCACGACGAGTTCGGCGCAGTCCCATGCGGAGCAATGGACTGACGGGCGTGGTGTGGACGCCACGCTGATTTGCGCCGCCACATCGAGCAGCGAACCGGTTCAACTGGCCGGCGAGATTACGCGCGAACAGGGCGTCGTGGTTGCCCTGGGTCTGGTTGGACTCGATGTCCCGCGTGAATTGTATTATATGAAGGAACTCGATCTTCGTCTGTCGCGCTCTTATGGTCCGGGGCGCTACGATCCCGACTACGAAGAAAAGGGGCGCGACTATCCGTACGCTTACGTTCGCTGGACCGAGCAGCGCAATATGGCTTCGTTTCTCGATCTTTGCGCATCAAAGCGGCTCGATCTGGCGCCACTCATCACCCATCGTTTCCCGCTCGAACGCGCCAAGGAGGCCTACGACCTTCTGGCCGCAAAAGACACCGAGCCCTATCTGGGAATTGTGCTTTGCTACGAACAAGCGCCGATTGAGCGCCGGCCGATAGTGATTCAGCCGCGCGCTCCCCGCGCGAAACAGGGCCGTGTCGGAATCGGCTTCATCGGCGCTGGACGTTACGCGGAACGCTTCTTGCTCCCGCTGCTCAAACAGCGCGACGATGTCTATCTGCGAGCGATTGCGACGCTTTCGGGATTGAGCGCGCGAACGGCCGCCGAACGTTCGGCGTTTGAAGTGTGCCTCGATGATCCCGAAGCGATCTTGACCGACGCCGAAGTCGAAGTCGTCTTCGTGACGACCCGACACGACACGCACGCGCATTATGTTATTGAGGCGCTGCGCCGCGGGAAACACGTCTATGTGGAAAAACCGCTTTGTCTGAACCTAACCGAGCTGGCAGAGATCGAAACCACCTATGCCAATGCCGGGCGGTTGCTCATGGTTGGATTCAACAGGCGCTTTTCGCCGGGCGCTCGCGATCTCAAGGCGGCGTTGAGCGATGCCGGTCCACCGATGATCGTTTGTCGGATCAATGCCGGCCCCTTGCCATCCGATCATTGGCTGCACGATCCCGACCAGGGAGGCGGGCGATTGATCGGCGAGGGCTGCCACTTTTTCGATCTGGCTCAATTCCTGGCCGGTTCGCGACCCATCTCCGTTTTCGCGGCGGCAGTGGCCGGTTCACGTTCCGCCCGAACAAACGATAACATTACCGCGACGATCCATTTCGAGAACGGCGCGGTAGCGACGATTATTTACACGGGCGCAGGCGATCCGTCGTTGCCCAAGGAACGAATCGAGGGTTTCGCCTCGGGTTGCGCCGTGGTGCTCGATGATTTCCGCAGCGTTTCCATTCATCGCGGCGGTCGCTGCAAACAAAATCGCTACCGCGGCCAAGACAAAGGTCAGAGCGAGGAAATCGCTCGCTGGATCGCTGCCATCCGAGCGGGCGGGCCGGCGCCCATTTCCTGGGACGAGTTGCGTTGGGCAACACGTGCCAACCTGGCCGCGATCGAAAGTCTGACCACGGGTCGCCCGGTGCACATCTCGGACATCGTAGCTTAGCCCCTCGTGGGCGTCGAAGAGCAACGATGAACGCCGAATGATGAACGATGAACGAAAACAGTGACTTGTAACATGGTTCCTTGTGGGCGACATGGTTTTCGCCGGCAAATGGGCGACGGATAGCAGAAAATCAGGCCATGCGAATCCTATTCCTGATATTGGCGGTCGCAGCGTTGTCACTGGCGTCATTTGTCAGCTGCAAACGTCCGCATGCATCGCCCACGGAATCCCCTCCAATCGAATCTTCCCCCACGCGTGCGGCAGCGACGACATTGCCCATCGCAACATCGCCGATCGCGACTTCGGCAGTCGCGGTCTCGGACGCCGGCGCGACAGCCAACCTGCCAGACACAGCGTCGCGCGACATGGCCATGCGTGCGCACGCCGAGGAACTTCGCCGCCGGCTCGGTCCCAGTTTTCACATCCGCTACGAATGGCCGTTCGTTGCCGCCGGCAATCTGCCGCTTGCGCAGTTCAACGCCATTTTCGAGCACTCGTTGATGGGATCATGCAAGTGTCTGTGTCGTGACTACTTTACGAGTGAACCCGACCGTCTCATCACAGTTTATCTGTTCAAGAATGACGCGGACTATCGGCGCTATGCGGACGAACTCTTCGGCGACCGGCCCGATACGCCTTACGGCTACTATTCGCACAAGCACCGCGCGCTGATCATGAATATCGGAACCGGCACGGGCACGTTGGTCCACGAGATGTGTCACGCGCTGATCGAGCGCGATTTTCCCAACTATCCGTCGTGGTTCAACGAGGGATTGGCCTCGCTGCACGAGCAGTGCGAATGGCGCGAGGGTTCGCTCGTCGGATTGCCCAACTGGCGATTGCCGGCGCTTCAGGAGGCGATTCGCGCGGGCGAGGCGCTGCCGCTGAAAGATGTCATTGCCAAAACCGACGCGGCATCATTTTACGAAAAAGACAAAGGACAGAATTACGCCACCGCGCGCTACTTGTGCCAATACCTCCAACAGCGCGGCACACTGAAGGAATTCTATGCGCTCCTGAGGCGCAACATCGCCACGGACCCAACCGGCCAAAAGACACTCGAAAAAGTTTTCGGCTCACCACTCTCAGAGATCGAACCCGCTTGGCGGCGCTGGGTGATGACGCTCCATTTTCCCGAGTAGCGCAGGCTGTCCGCTTGCGAATCTACGGCCTCACGGGCCATGTAGAATTTCCTTGCCCAGCCATTCCAAATAGCTTTTGCTGCCGGCGACAATCGGCAGGGCCACGATTTCGGGAACTTCGTACGGATGGATCTGGCGAATCGCGGCTTTAATGCGAGGGAAAACATCTTCCCGGCTCTTCATCAAACACAACCACTCTTGCGCCGTCTCGATTTTGCCTTTCCACCAATAGGTGCTGGAGATGGGACCGACGACTTGCGCGCAGGCGGCCAATCGTTTCTCGACGACGACCTGCGCGATTCGTTCGGCTTGTTTTCTTGTTTCCGTCGTCGTAACGACCTGGATGAATTCGGTCATGCTTTCCCTTTCGCTGGCGGCTTCAGTGTGCAGCAGGACGACGCTCTCTCGCCGACGCCGAGCCACCGAAGGATGTTCATCATCAAACACCAATTCGTGAAGGCGGATTGAAACAGGTTCAACCCAACGAAGGCCGTGAAAAGCAGCCAATAGGGCGAATGGAAATAGGCCAGCGCAACGCTGAGCAGAATGAAGAAACCCGCGATCCCTCGCAACACGCGGTCAATCGTCATGGCAACCTCCTGATGGCAAGTTCCTGCGAAAATGAGTTCGTAGTTCCGCCTTTAGGCGGGTTCCAAAAGCCCCACTAAAGTGGGAACTACGAACCTTTTCATTCCTTTCCGGGCGGCGCGAAGCGCCATGAGGGACTCTCACGAAATACTCTCAGGACCCTCGCGCTTTGTGAGGTCACATATGACTTCGGTTTTTCCATGTTCGTTCAACCAAAGTCCCAGGATGCGAACCGGCAATCCCCACGAGGCAACGCGTTTGACCGACCGTGCGATATGTTCCAGGTGCACGTCCTTGGACACCAAATTGCCCGCGCAATCGTGATGCCCCACGACGGCAATCGCACGGGAATGGTGTGCCTCGACCGAGAGTGTCGCGCTTTCTCGGATCCAGTGAATTCGGCCGATGGGCCCGAGCGCGAGCACCCCGTCCGCGCCCGGCAGGGTGATCATATCCACGTAGTTGACGTGAAAGTACTCCTTCACCCACACCGACACGGGATGCTGGATGCGCCCATCCATACACAGGATTGCCGTGGCAAAAGTGCCACCTTCCGTGCGCGCTTGTTGATCCATTTCAGCCATCGTGTTCGAATCCATGGCAACCAGACCTCCTTCTCGACTTACACTGAATCATGCGAGCAAGTTGTCTGTTGTGTCAAGAACTAGCTCCGCGAAGCGAGCCGCCGCGCCGCGATCTCCCAAAAGCCGTTGACATATCGGTGTGGGTCTCCCGATGATCCCAGACAGAGGGAAGGTTGTATATTCGTAGCATGACGAATCGTGCCGATGGATGGCCAAGAGGACTGAAGCAGAGTGGCGGACGAGATTCGAGATAATGGAGTAGTGGGCGCCGGCGGAGCGGGATTTCCGACCGACGTGAAATACCGCAAGCAAGTCGGCACATTCATCGTCAATGCGGCCGAATGCGAGCCGCTTCTGCACAAAGACAAGGAACTTCTTCTCCATCTCGCCGATGACTTTTTTGCCGGCCTCAAGATCGCCGTCGAGCGGGTTGGTGCGCGTGAGGCCGTCATCGGCATCAAGGCAAAATACCACGACGTCGTCGCGGCACTCCAAGCGCGGTTGCCCAAAGGGGTGCGCATCGAGCCGCTGGGCGATTTCTATCCCGCCGGCGACGAATTTGTCCTCGTCTATGATGTAACAAAGCGCGTCATCCCGCCGGGTGGCCTCCCACTCGACGTTGACGCGGTCGTCAACAACGTCGAGACGCTGATCAATCTGGGTCGCCGTCAGCCCGTGACGCGCAAGTATCTGACCGTTGCGGGCGGTGTGCAGAATCCCGTCACCGTCTGCGTTCCCGTCGGCGCCCCGATGCGTGTGGCAGTCGAGACGGCGGGTGGCGCAACAAGCGAACCTTACGGCATTCTGGTTGGCGGCGCGATGATGGGCAAACTGGCAACCAGTCCCGACGAACCGATCACGAAGACCTGTGGCGGCTTGATCGTTTTGCCCGACCATCACCCGCTTTTACGGTGGTATCGCCGCGACTGGAAGGCGATTCGTTTGCTCGGCAAATCGGCCTGCGATCAGTGTTCCTTTTGCACCGAGCGTTGTCCGCGCTATTTGCTCGGCCATCCGATTGAGCCGCACAAAGCGATGCGTGCCCTCATGTTCGCTCCCGAAAAGGAGATGCTTCTTGTCGGCACGACATACTGTTGCGAATGCAATCTGTGCAGCCTCGTTTCGTGCCCCGAAAACCTCGACCCCAAGAACGTTTGCGTTTTCGACAAGCGACAAGTGAACGAGATGGGCCTGAAGTGGAAAGGCCAGCCGCGCGGTCCGCACCCCTTGATGAACGGCCGTCGCACGCCAGTAGCATCGCTGGTTCGAAAGCTCGGACTGTCGCGTTTTCGCAACGTGGGGCCGCTGATCGAGGCGATGCCGCGGGTCAGCCGCGTCGTTCTGCCGCTCAAGCAGCACATGGGCGCGCCGGCGCTGCCGACCGTGCGCGTGGGCCAGCGGGTTCGCGAAGGCGATCTGATCGGCGAGATTCCCGAGAAGGCCGTTGGAGCCAGGATCCACGCGAGTATTGACGGTGTCGTGACCGAAGTCGGCGAGGCAGTCACCATCGAAAGACAACGATGAACCATGAATGATGAACGCTGAAGGAAGAGCGATGGGTTCGAATGGGCCGCAGAAACAAGAATCGGGTATGATTGTGGCAGGAATGGCCTTTTCCGTTCATCGTTCATCATTCATCATTCATCGTTCCGCACTTGATTCTGGAGGGACGTTCATTGGCCGCTCTCGAAGCCATCGGGTTGGTTGAACTGACAAGCATCGGCGTGGGCATGAAGGTCGAAGACGCCATGCTCAAGGCCGCGTCGGTCGAATTGCTGGTGGCCCGAACCATTTGCTCGGGCAAATACCTGATTGTGATCGGTGGCGAAGTCTCGGCGGTTCGCGCCAGTGTCGGCGCCGGGGCCGAATTGGCCGAGGATGCCTTGATCGAGGAACGAGTGATCCCGCATGTTCATCCCGCAGTTTTTCCGGCAATCGGTCTGTCGGTCGCCGTGCCCGACGAGCCGGTCGAGGCGCTGGGTGTGATTGAAACGTTTTCGGCTTCGAGCGTCATCGAAGCGGCGGACGCGGCGGCCAAGGCGGCCTCGGTCACGCTGTTTCGCGTTCATCTCGCGATGGCGGTGGGCGGCAAGGGCTTCCTGCTGATGGTCGGCGACGTGGCCGCGGTCGAAGCGGCGGTTGAGGCCGGCGCCGCAGTTGCCGCAGCCAGCGGAATTTTGGTCAGCCAGTTCGTCATCCGCGGTCCCCGACGCGAGTTGCTGGAAGAGTGTATCTGATCCATCCCTTGAATGTCAACGAGCGTGTGTGAAAAGTGGTTGTGTACCGATTCCGGCGGTTCGTAGTTCCCGCTTCAGCGGGTCTTTTTCCATTGGGTTTTCTGTATATGAGACCGCCTGAAGAAGGTGGAACTACGAGCTTCTCACACACGCACTGAGCCCCAATAACTTCTCACCACACGAAAGGGGATCGCGATGAATAAAGGAATCAATCGAAGAGAGTTCCTCCAATTAGCAGCGGCCGCAAGCGCTCTGAGTATGGGCGGTTCGGGCACCGCGGCGTTTGGCGCCGACGCGAAAAGATCCAAGATCATCAGCCCCGGTTGCCGGAGATCCAAAGTCAAAGTCGCCCGGCTCTACGTGGGCATCCCCAGAAGCCACTACCCCAATCCGAACGTGGATCTGAAAGAGGAGATGAAAACGTATGCGTCCGAGTTTGCGAAATTGGAAAGCGAGCTAGCTGACGTGGACTTTGTGGTGGATGAATTGGTCGGTTCCGCGGATCAGGTGAAAGCCCTCCAAGATCGCCTGAAATCCGTTGACGGCATCCTGGCGATTCACCTCACGCTGGCGACAATGCCGGTATTACAGGAGATCCTCAGCGTCGGCGTCCCCACGGTCATTTTTTCCGCCCCCTATTCGGGGCACGAATGGCACGCCCTGACGGGCGTCCGTAAGCAGAAACTCGGCGAGAAAATGGTCTGCCTGCTGACCAGCGACTACAAACAATTGGCCGTGGCCATCAGACCTTTCCGGGCGGTTCATCATTTGCGGGAGGCCAAAATCCTCAATGTTGCCGCGCAACAATCGGCTGAATATGCCAGTGCGATGAAAGGCAAATTCGGCACGGAGATCAAACAGATCGAACTCAAGCGAGTTCTCGATGCCTGTAACGCAATTGACGACGGCGAGGCGAAGGCAGAGGCGGAACGATGGACCAAAGGAGCCGAGAAGGTTGTCGAGCCCTCAAACGAAGACCTCTTCAAGTCCTGCAAACTCGCTCTGGCTCTTGAGAAGCTACTGGATGAAGAAGAGGCAACCGTGATGGCCGTGGATTGCTATGGCTCCATGTGGAAGCCGCTTTGCCAGGCCTATGCTTACCCCTGTATTGGTTTCACCCGGCTGAACGACGTGGGGTTGGGCGGCATTTGCCAATCCGATCTGCCTTGCGCCATGATCCATATCCTGTTCCAGGGGCTGACCGGGCGACCGAGTTTTGTCTGCAATCCCACCTTTGATTTCTCCACCAATAGCGCCATTTTGATCCATTGCCTGGGGACCAGAAAGATGGACGGTCCGGACGGACCGGCGGCTCCTTACAAGTTACGCAGCATCATGGAACGCCAAGAAGGCGCTGTCCCGCAGGTGAAAATGCGGATCGGTGAAAAAGTCACTCAAGCCATATTGGAGGGTACATCCACTCTCTCATATTTCACAGGTGAGATTACGGACACCCCCGAGACCGAACGGGGTTGTCGCACCAAGATTCAGGTGAAGGTGAATGGCGACGCCGAGAGACTCTGGAAGAACTGGGCAAGCGGCATCCACCGCGTCAGCTGCTATGGAGATCTGACCGAAGAACTTGAACATTTCTGCCGGTTCAAACAAATCACATTGGTCAATGAGGCCTAAGAGATCTTCGTCATGAATGCGATTGGTGCGCGTGGAGCCCCACCACGACGGGAGGAAGACACAGGTGCACCATCAGCATTTCCTTCTTTCTCAAGGCGTTGGCAGAACAGGTATCTGAATGACAGGTGTCGCGCGATCGTCCGAAGGCGAGACGGATTCCGGCTTGTTCGGCGATCGGTCTCGCGCTGAAGGCGAGGAATCCCTCTTGGGCGACAGACGTCGGATTTGTTCACGCCGCGCCCGATCCTCAAGCAATTTGGAGACGGTGACCAACTCATATCCCCGCGCGCGCAGGATCGGAATCAATTCAGCAGCCGCTTCGATGGATCGCAGATGGGTGGCGTGGAAAAGAACGATCGAGCCATGGTTTACATTGTCGAGAACGTTACGAACGATCGTCTCGCGGGTCGAGCCCTCACGCCAATCGTTCGTGTCCACATCCCAAAGAATGATCGAAAGATGCTCGCGCTCGCAAATGCGTTTGACCTCGTTGGATGCCACACCGAAAGCGGGCCGATAGAGGGTGCACGTGGCGCCCAATTGCTCTCTGATCAGTCGTTGCATGCCGACGATCTCGTCCTCGGCGGCGGGGGCCTGCGCCCGCAGGAGATTGCGGTGATTCAGCGAGTGGTTGCCGATCTCGTGTCCGTCGGCGACAATGGCTTTGGCGACATCGGGAAAGCGTCGGAGCGGCTCGCCGACCAGGAAGAAAGTCACTTTCACGTTTTCGGCGCGAAACAAGGCCAGCAAGCGCGGTACAAATTCCGGATGAGGGGCGTCATCGAACGTCAGGGCAACCATCGAGCTTTCGCGGTCGCCATGAGAAATCGGCCGGGGTAAAGTCACTGTCGCTGATGTCGGCGATGTCGTAACACCCGACACCACGACCGTGGCCCTCTCGCGAGTCGGGCTTGTGGCTTTGCTTCTTGCTGCATAAATGGGTGCGGTTGCCAGAAGAAGAAGAACGAAAATGGAAACCCATCCAGAGAATTGGGGATTTCGGGCAATAGCAATGAGCTTCTCAGCCATTCTGGAATACAGGTTTTGAGAACGCGTTTTCACTTTGCGAATAGTCTCCGGACGAAGAATTGTGCAGCCTTGTTTGCACAGTTTGGTGCAAGGAAGTACTTCTGATCATGCAGATTTGTCATAAGACCAATTATTACAGCAATCTATATGAAATACAAATGAAATCTACGGAGTCATTTTCAAATCATCAAACGAGGTTTAAGCTGTCTATAAAATAGGAATGATTCTTGCTAAGATGAATCCTGTAAAGTTTGCAGAGGATGTGGAATACCGAAACGGTTGAATAAAACGATAACAAGGAGCACTAATACTCATCCTTCCGTTTTACCCTCTGTAGGCCTCTAAGGTGAATCCCTCCTTCTTTTGGGACTAAGGCGCGGAGAAGAAATTCTCCGCGTCCTGCCTTTTAGGGGTTGCGCTTCTCTCCTTCCCACCCGAAGACAGGTAAAACTCTATCCTATTGACATTCTTGAACATACCGTTCTAATCGGACTCCTTTTCTCCGCGGTGGACGCGCCACGATGGGTGATGCAGTCCCCACTTCTTGACGCGCGAATTCATGCGATCAACCGAAATGCCGAGCAGCTCTGCGGCCCGTTTTTGATTCCAGCCAGCCTTCTCCAGCGCCGCGACCACAAGGTCTCTCTCCAATTGGTCAAGTTGAAGCCCCCGATCGGGGATCGCCATGACGCTTGGTGGTGTCGGTCGCATCTCCCCCAACCCGCACGCGCGTACCAACTCGGCGTCCACAATTGCCTTGCGCGTTCGAATAGCAAGCCGCTCGCAAAGATTGCGAAGTTCGCGAACATTACCCGGCCACGAACAGGCGCAAAGCATCGCGAGCGCCTGGTCGTCGAAACTCATCGCCGACCGATGATAGCGCGTGGCGAACTGTTGGAGGAAGTAGCGAGCCAGAATCGGAATATCCTCGGTTCGCTCGCGCAACGGCGGCACGCGAAATGGAAAAACGTTGATCCGGTAGAACAAGTCTTCGCGGAATCGCCCCTGCGCAACCGCTTCGGCAAGATCGGCATTGGTGGCGCAGATGATTCGGCAATCCACTTCGAGCGTTCTCACGTCGCCCAGACGGCTGAACTGGCGTGTTTCAATCACGCGCAAGAGATTGCCCTGGGCATTGGCCGAGAGGTCCGAGATTTCATCGAGCAGAAGCGTGCCGCTCTGGGCAAGTTCGAAACGGCCTCTTTTAAGCATCTTGGCGTCGGTGAATGCCCCCCGTTCGTGGCCGAACAGTTCGGAGAGGAGCAGATTCTCGTCGGGCAAAGCGGCGCAATTGAGATCCACAAACGGCCCGTTGCGGCGCGGGCTGGCGCGATGGATGGCGCGGGCCACCAGCTCCTTGCCCACGCCCGTTTCGCCGGCGATCAGAATCGTGGCATCGCTCGCGGCGACGTTGGCGATCTCCTCCTTGATCGCCCGGATGACTTTGCTTTCGCCCACGATCTCGGCGAACTCGGTGGTCCGGGCCAACTGATCCCGGAGGTGGCGGTTCTCGTTGATCAGGCGACTCTGCTCGAGCACCCGCCGCAAGCGCACAACGATCTCGGGCCGCTCGCTTTCCTTGGTGATATAGTCAGCCGCGCCGCATCGCATCGCCTCGACGGCCGTGCGAACATCGTTGACCGAGGTGAGAACGACCATCGGCACGTCGCTGTCTATCTTGGCTTCGGCGCCCGACTTGACGCGCCGGATGATTTCGACGCCGTCAATGTCGGGCATGCGAATGTCGGTCACGACCAAGTCGTAGCACTTCGCGCCCAATCGCTCAAGCGCCTCACGACCCGTCGGAGCGATGTCGCAGCGAAAGCCTTCGGGGGCGAGATTGCGGCTCAATCGCTCGGCAAAATCCACGTCGTCTTCAATCAGCAATAATGTCGGTGTTCGTCCAGTCATTGCCGGCGCTTTCGGGCGACCACGCAGGCGACAAGAAAGCCGCCTGTCACTGCAACGGCCAACCAGGCGAAAACGTCACCCCACCGCGCGTAGAATGTCAACTCTTTCACTCCCTGGACGCGGTGTTTGATGGTGGCGTCGTGTGCCAACGCGGTCTCTTTCTCAATGACACCCAAAGGCGAAATGAAGCACGAAATACCGGTATTGGCACATCGCACAACCCACCGGCGCGTTTCGACCGCGCGAAAAACGGCTTCGAGCTCGTGTTGCGCCGGGCCGGCCGTCTGCTCATACCATCCGTCGTTGGTGATGATGACCAGCATGTCGGCGCCGCGCCGGACAAACGTGCGGCTAAGGCGAGGGTAGCACGACTCGAAACAGATCAGCGGACCAAACCGCAGCGGCGGATTATTCTGATCCCGACCGCGAATTTCATAAATCGTGTAATCCTTGCCGGGTTCAAACGGCTCCATTTGCGCGATTGCACTGATGACCTCCACCAGCGGCCTGATGAATCGAACGTAAGGGATTCCTTCGGCGAAGGGAACGAGGTGCATTTTATTGTAAACCTGCGGATGGAGTCCGCGCCGCGGTTCCGCCAGAAACGCACTGTTGTAAACCTCGAACGAGTAGGCTTCGGAGTGAAGACGATAGTCCGTTGGATCGAATTGTTCGGCGGGAAGGAAACGTCCGTTGTGAAACAGAAGCAAATTGGTTGCGCCAAAAAACAGCGGCGCGCCCAGCGTGGTCGCCAGATCGCGAAAGTATGTCGCGTAAGCGGGAACAAGCGTAAAGAAATCGTCGGTCATGGCCGACTCGGGCCAGATGATTAAATCACACGGTTCTACAGGCGCAGGCATCTTGCCTGTGTCGCTTTCAGCACCCAATTGCATTTGCCGCGTCATACGGACGGTCTTCGAGAACATCTCCCGCTGGAGTCGAAAACGTTCCGATTCGGGAGTATCGGGATCGTAGCTGCGGAACTTGTCGCGCTGGGGAATGTTGGGCTGCACAATGCCGACGATCAGCGGCGGCGTGACGTAAAAGGTGGGATTCTGCGTGTCGCGAAAAACCTCTCTCGCTGAAAAAAACATTGCAGCGGCAAAAAGAGGCAAGACCGCCACCCGAAGGATGAGGACAATTGCCGAAGGCGCGGCGTCGTCGCGCCAAAGTCGCCTTGCAACATCGCACACCAGCTGATTGATCCAGAAAACAATCAGACTCAGCCCATAGACTCCCGTCCAAGCCACAAGCTGGATCAGCAATGGATGTCGCCACAAGCTGTGGCCAAGGTAGCCCCACGGAAAACCCAAATCACCCAGCGATTGAAGATATTCGATGGCCGCCCAGGCAGCCGGAACGGCCCAAAGCGCCCACCCCGGACGATGTCTTGTCTCCCACATTAGCCGGGCAAACAGCCCCTTAAACAGCCCTAAGTAGAGAGCCAGGACAACGACGGTGGGCGGCATCAGGAAGTGATAGACGACAAGAATGTTGAGCCAGATAAGTAGCACGTAGTAGAAAACGGCGCCGTATAACCATCCGAGATAGAAGGCTTGCTTGCCGCTCGTGGCGCGGGAAATCGCCCAAAGAAAAGGCGCAAGGCCCATCGCAGCGACGGGATACAGGTTCCAGCGCGGATAGGCCAGACGCATGACGAGCGCCGAAACTGTGGCCAATACAAATAGGTGAGATTGTGCTTTCCAAGTCGAGAATTCAGGTCCCCAACGTCGCCATCCGCGTCCGAGCGCTCCCCGTGCGCGTCGAAGCCAGCCTTTTCGGGGTTCGGTCTTTTTCGCTTTACGCAAAGTTTCCGCCTCGCGATCTCGTTCGCGCCGATGGCTTGTTCCGCCTCAGAATGAAACCGATGGGCCCGAGGGACCGAAGGTTGGACAACTATTTCGGATTGTCGTCGGACGGCGCTTTGCCCTTTTTCAATCCAAGCTTCTCGCGAAACGCGCGCACCGACTCCGCCAGGTCATCGAGCTTCGTGGCCGTCTGTTCCGATCGCTCGCGCAACGCGGCACGCAATTCCTCGACCTGTTTTGACATTCCGGCGATCATGTCTTGAAACCGTGGTTCCGCCGCCTTGGCCCATGCTTCCAAATCGCTGCGCACCGAGCGAATGTGCTCGTCGGCGGTTTCGTGGCTTTTGTCGCCGCCCTTGGTCAGAATGCCGCGTGCTCGATCCAAATAGCGCTCGACGCGGCCGATTTTTCCATCCCAGTCCCACTTGGCCGAGCGGATTTCCTGCGATTCGTACGCCTTGCGCGTCAGACGCGTCTGATCGTTGACCATGAACAACGCGATCGCCGACAGTGCAACCGCGAAAAGCGACAAACACAGCGATAGAAAAACCAAGGGTGGCGTGGCGGGTTTTTGACCATTCGGGCTCATGGACGCGATTCCTCCATGGATTTGATGGGCCTTTCCAGTTGCGCGATTTCATGACAGACCCAACCGCGCGATTCAAGCCAAATCCTGTCAGGACATTCCCCAATTCTTGAAAGGCTTGTCTCTGATGTATGGATTGCGGCACGCTCTGCTGCCGCTGTTTTTGTCGAACATTTCGCCACGGAAGCGGCTTTTCCTGAAAAGCAAAGCGGCAGCAGAGCGTGCCGCAGTCCACACAAAAACGAGCAAACCACTGAACGACCGTTTCCACTTCCAAAGAAGTGTTTACCTCATGCCCAACAACGGTTTGGTGGGTGCTCGTGCGAAATATTCGGGAATGTCCCGAAAATCCTGTCCTGCCGGCGCAATGAACGGGAAGCGCAGAGAACCACTCTGCTCCCACGCTTGACATTCCAGCGCTTGACGGGGGAAAGATAGAATAATCTGTCGCTGAATTGCCGTTTCCTTTTTCTAAAAGGAGACCGACAAAACACTCCAAGAGGGACATCCAACCATGTGGAATCAATTGGCACAGTTGTGGTATCGAGATGCGATCTTATTGGTGGGACTCGGCATTGTCCTTTCGTGGACTCACGCGCAAGCGGCCTCGGATATGCCAACGAGTGGAACTGTTGCGCGCGTTGCCGTCTTCGAGGGTATCGCGCTGACGAGCGGAACAATTGAGCCGCCGCCGGAAGAAATCCGGACCCAGATGATTCGCCGCCGTTTGCCTTGCGACATTCTCACAGCCGATCGTCTCATTGCCGGCGAGGGGCTTGTGGGTGAGCGGCGCTACGACCTCCTCATCATTCCGTGCTGCGACATTTTTCCCGACAAAGCCATCGGGCCGCTTCTTCAATATCTCAAATCGGGAGGCCGGATGCTACTCATCGGTGGTCGGCCATTTTCCAATCTCGTCACTCGCCATAACGGTTCATGGCTGACCGAAGAAGACATCCAAAAATGGCGCGATAGAATCCCCACGGAAGAGATCGTCATTCCCTTTTCGGAAAAGGAACTGGCGGCGTGGCGTCATGCAAGCGGCCCGCCCGGCAAGGGCACGCGCATGTCAATCGAACCGTCGGGCCGCAAGGACATCGCTAATGCGCTTCGCGTGGACGTGGCGGGGTTGAAGAACTGGGACACCGTTGCACGCTCCTTCGATCAACCGTTTCCCAACGACGCGCCGGCGCTGACCTGTTTCTGGGCGCGCGGTTCCAAGGATACCCCTCAACTCAGCATCGAGTGGGTCGAAAAGGATGGCTCGCGTTGGATCGCCACGGTCGAGCTGAAAGCCGAATGGCAGCACTATGTGTTGAGACCCCAGCAGTTCCGCTATTGGCCCGACAATCCGAGCAAGGGTCGCGGCGGTCCGGGCGACCGTTTTGATCCGCGTAACGCCAGGGCGCTTGTTGTCGGCCTTTCGGACACACATACAAAGGACGTGAGCAAGGGCGACCATACCTATTGGATTGCCGATATTGGTTGGAGCCACGATGTCGCCGCGCCTCGCATCGAGGCCATGCCGCCCGACCTCGAGATCCTCTCGCCGTGGTATAAGACTTACGTCACCAATCGCGCGAAATTTCTCCAGACCGCGACGCGGGTAGTCTTGTCCCCCGCCGACCAGTGGCCCGCGCCCTCACAGATTGTCTCGCCGGTCGCGCGGACCACCGGCGCTGGTTTCGCCCCCTCGCGCACCTATCGCTGGATTCCTCGGGTTGTCGCTGTAGATGAAAATGGCGAAGAATGTGGAACGGCGGAATCGGTTTTGATCTGGCGTTCGGGCGAATTCGCGCACAGCGCCTGGGGCTTTCTGGGCATTTCCGATATGGACGACCTGGGCCGTCGCCGCACCCAGACACTCTATCGAACCAGCAGCATTGCAGCGTTTCTTACTCAAGGAGTTTTCCTTATTCAAGGCGGCGCTGAAGCGAGCTGCTACTTCGAGGGCGAACCCTGGTCGTTTCGAGCCGAGGTGGCCAACTGTTCCGCCGATACGGCCACTGTCAGCGTGGACCTCACTGTGGACACGGGAACCGAGGGGCGAATCAGCCCTTGGGCTAAGCCAAAACAGATTTTCTCTTCGAGCCGGCTTTTCGTCAAAGTGGCGCCGCGACAAAACCTTGTTATTTCGTTCCCTAATTTCACCGAGTCCTTGCCCGCTCGGCTTTATCGCGTAGTGATCCGGCTCCAATACGGGCCGGAGCATGACACGATCGAGCAAATCGTTCGGGTTGTTCCACGCGACCGAAAGCCTGATCCAAAGCGACTGGTTCGGGTGCGCGGCGGCGACTTCGAAGTGAATGGGAAGCCCTGGCTTCCGTTTGGGATCAACTTCTGGCCATTGTCGGTGGCGGGAACGCCGGACATGGAGTGGCGGCTGCCGCGCAATTACGATCCCGAACGCGTGCAGCGCGATCTCGAACGGGTTCGCGCCTATGGCATGAACGTCGTTTGCATCCAGCTGCACAGCGAAGATCAGGCGCGACCGACGATTGATTTTCTCGAGCGATGTCGCGCGCTCGATATTCGCGCGTTCGTTTTTCTTCCCGGCGGCAATCCGCTAAATCCCAACCCCGGACTGATGCACAAACTGATTCGCGCGGCCCATCTGGCCGAAAGCGACGCCGTGTTCGCTTATGATGTCGCCTGGGAACCACGCGTCGGCGAAGAAGAACAGCGGCATCGTTTGGATGGCCGGTGGCGCGATTGGATCGTCGAGCGATACGGCAGCATCGAAAACGCCGAAAAAGATTGGGGATTCACCGCCCCGCGCGATCCGAAAGGACAAGCGGCGGGGCCTATGAATGAGCAAATACTCAACGACGGACCCCAGCGCGTCATGGTCGCCGCCTATCGCCGTTTCTTGGACGACACCATCAGCCAGGGCTATGGAGCGGTCACGCGCGCAATCCGCGAAGTTGATCCTTATCATCTGATCGGCGTGCGGTCGGGTTACGGGGGAACGGGAAGTCCGTGGGCCGATCCTCACATGCCGTTCGATCTGGCGAGCGGCGCCAAACATCTCGATTTCATTTCGCCCGAAGGTTACGGCCACGGTCCCTCATGGGAGACAGTTCGCAATGCGGGTCTCACAACGCTCTATGGGCGAATGGTCAGCGGCGGCAAACCCGTCTGGTGGGCGGAATACGGCATGAGTATTCTGAAACGCGACGCGCCGCAGACGGCGATGGAGGGAAAGAGGCAGGGCGAGCTGTATGCCAACTTCGCGCGCATGTTTGTCGAGAGTCGGGCAAATGGCGGCGCCGGTTGGTGGTTCCCCGGCGGCTATCGCATCAATGAGGACAGCGACTTTGGGATTTTCAATCCCGACGGTTCGCCGCGGCCGGCCGCGCTGGCCAACCGCGAATGGTCGGAACGCGTGGCGGCAATCCGCGCATCAGTGAAAAAGGCGAGAGAGAAAAGTGAGAAGGAAAAAGTGGAAACGGACGGGAACGAATCGGCGCTGGATGTCTTGATTAGGGTTGACCGCGATTTGCATCCGCGCGGCTATTCGCAGATTCGCGCCCGCCACGAAAAGCAATATCTCGCAGCGGTCGAGGCCGGCAAATCAGTCATCCTCGTGACCGAAGCAACCGGAACCCATTCGGCCAACGTGCCGCTGGTCGCCGTCGGCAATCGCCCTTACAACGGCAACAACCCGCCGAAGTATCTCAATGCGGAGTTCGAGGGATTCTGGATCAAGGTGGGCAATGAGCCGTGGCGCGAGGTCCAAAACGGCGAACGAGTAGGACCGGTTGCGAACCTGTCTCGAGCGAGAATTGTCGGCCGCGCGAAGGTGGCTAACACCGGTCAAGCGGCGTGGCTCACGCCGAAAGATCCGCGCGCGGCTTCCGGCGGCGGCATCTACCTCGTTTCGACACGCAACAGCGAACTCTCCCTTCGCATTCCGCTTTCAACCGAAACGCCGCCGCTCGGCGATTGCCTGTTCGATGAATTCGAAATCATGCCCAATCGGACAACAGACTGGATGATCGAGATCGAACTCGAAGCCGCCTCCCGCGCTCGCTTCGGCCAGCACTTTCGGATGCAACTGGTTGCGCAGTAGGAAAGCTGCTTCCAGAACCGCGGAGTTTTCCCATTTTCGATGTTGACAATCCGCGAACGGTCTGATTTAAGAACAGTGTGAAGTCCCGAATAAGATTCGCAAACCGACAAGAGCGCCGGCGGGTCGGAAAGCACCGTGAGCGCCGTGAAAATGTCGGGAAATCGGGATTGGGAAATGAATCCTAAGTCCCCAGGAAAGGAGAGAGAGATGAAACGTAATGCATGGGTAGTGGTTGGGATGTTTGTGCTTCTTGGCGTCGGATTTGCGCAGGCCCAGGAACCCACGACTATGACGGCGGTGGCGCCTCTGGCCGCCACCACTCCCACCCTCGACGGCGTCATCTCGCCGGGCGAATGGACCGACGCGAACTCCTACTATTTCGACGGCACGGATCAACTGAGGCCTGGGTGGGTGGCCGAGGGTGTTGCCTTGACGCCTGCCGACTGGTCGTGCACTTTCTACGTCAAGCATGACACGCGCTACATTTACATCGCCACCGTGGTCACTGACGATGTCATTCAGAACGACTCCGGCACCAACCAGTGGGACGACGATGCAATGGAAATTTACTTTGACCCGAACAATAGCAACAGCAATCCGAAGGAAAGCACCGCAACGGGCGGCTTCCAGATGTCTTACAAGTCGGAGGATGCAGGCGGCGTCGGTGGGCAAGGACTCAATGTGTGGTGGTGGGCGAAAGCCGCGATTGCGGCTCCCGGCTATACGGTCGAGTTCCGGATTGACAAAACGCAAACGGGAATGGTCACCGGCGGGAAATACGGATTCGAACTTTCGCCTGACGATGACGATGACGGCACCGGGCGCGACAACCAAATCTGGTGGAACGGCAAGGACGGCAACGCCTGGGACATCGAAATTCCATGGGGCGACATCATTCTGTCAACCCAGCCACTGTCGCTGCTGCCGGCGCCGACCAATCTGACCGCTGTGGCAGTCTCGACCAACACGATCAACCTGACGTGGACAGACAATTCGACGAGCGAAACCAGCTTCAAGATCGAACGGTCGCCGAACGGTTCCGCATTTACTGAGATCACAACGGTCACGGCGAGCGTGGCGGCCTATTCCGATTCGGGTCTTTCGCCCGGGACGCGGTATTGGTATCGCGTGCGCGCTTATAGCCCCGCGCTCGGCGACTCGACGTATTCCAATGTGGCGGACGCCACGACTCGGAGCGACGCGTTGGCTGTCAAACGCTCGAGGGGCTACCGGTAAACGCTGTTAGTGCTCCACAGAGATACTCTCGCGGCATCGAGTGTCCTTTCGATGTCCTTTGACGAATGGGCCAGGGAGAGGAAACCGGCCTCGAACGGCGAGGGCGCCGTATAGACGCCGCGTTTGAGCAGTTCCCAGAAGTATCGCACGAACCGCTTCTTGTCGGCCGTGGCGGCTAGCGCGTAGTCGCTGATTTCGCGATCGGCGAAATAGAGGCCGAACATCGAACCGGCGCGATAGACCTGAACGGCAACGCCCGCCCGCCGGGCGCACTCACGCAAACCGGTCTCCATCTGGGCACCGATCTTTTCGAGGTGGCCATATACCGCATTGTCCTTCAGCACATCGAGCGTGGCGATGCCGGCCGCCATAGCCAGCGGATTGCCTGAAAGCGTGCCCGCTTGATAGACGGGTCCGAGGGGCGCGAGGTGCTCCATAATTTTCTTGCGCCCGCCAAAGGCCGCAACAGGTAAGCCGCCGCCAAGGACTTTGCCCAAACAGGTCAGGTCGGGCCGAATGCCCCATTTCTGTTGTGCGCCGCCGCGACTCACGCGGAAACCCGTCATGACTTCGTCAAAAATGAGCAGAGAACCGTGTCGGTCGCACGCCGTGCGAAGGCCTTCGAGAAAACCCGGTTTGGGAAGAACGCATCCCATATTGCCCGCCACGGGTTCGACGATGACGGCGGCCACCTCGCCCGCGCTGGCGGCCAAAAGCGCCTCGACCGCATCAAGATCGTTGTAAGGTGCGTTGAGTGTGTCGGCGGCGGTTCCCGCCGTCACACCGGGCGACCCGGGAATTCCCAGCGTCGCGATGCCGGAGCCGGCTTTGACCAGGAAGCTATCGCCGCAGCCGTGATAGCAGCCTTCGAACTTGATGATCTTGTCGCGACCCGTGAAGCCTCGCGCCAGTCGAACGGCCGACATGCAGGCTTCGGTGCCCGAGCTCACAAATCGCACGAGTTCAATCGAAGGGAAAAACTTCCGAACGCGCTTGGCCAGCTCGGTTTCCAGTTCGGTGGGGGCGCCGAAGCTCGTTCCGCGGCGCGCCGCAGCCTCGACTGCCGCAATGACGCGGCGGTCGGCGTGGCCCAGAATCAGCGGTCCCCAGCTTAGAACATAGTCTATGTACTCGTTGCCGTCGGCATCGTAGAGTTTCGAACCCTTGCCGCGCACGATGACGGGAGGATTTCCCCCGACGGCGTTGAAAGCGCGGACGGGACTGTTGACGCCACCGGCAATGACGCGCCGCGCACGCTCCATCAGTCTCTGCGAACGTGGAAGTTTCTTCATTGTTTCACTTCCCTTGCGAACCGAGTTTTCCCTGCCGACGGCGGCCAAAAGACCGCGAAATCGCCGCTACCAGTCCATCAATCGTATAGTCACGGGCCTCGACCGCCGGCTGAAGACCATACTTGCGAAGCGTCTGCGATGTGATCGGTCCGATCGAGGCGAACCGGGTTTTTTCGGCGATTCGTTTGATTCGCTTTGCGCCCACCGCACGAACAAAATTGGCCGCTGTGGACGAACTCGTGAATGTGACCATGGCGATGCTGCCCGCGAGCAGGTCTTCGATGATTTCGCGTGTATTCGCCGGTTTGTCGGCGACCGTGCGATAGACAGAGACGACATCCACACGCGCGCCCGCCTGGCGCAGGCCCTCCGGCAGGACTTCGCGCGCCTGTTCGGCGCGCGGCACAAGAACGCGCGCCCCGTCCAACTCCCCTGCCCTCTCCATGGCCGCCACCACCTCTTCGGCAACATAACGTTCGGGTTGAAGCGCAACCGCCAGATGGCACCGCTCGACGGCCTCGCGCGTGGCCGGACCGATCGCTGCTATTCGCGCGCGGCCAAAAGCGCGAATGTCACCACGGTTTTCTTCCAGCACGACGGCGACGAACCGCTCGACCGCGTTTGCGCTGGTGAAAACGACCCAATCATATCGCCCGAGGTGGCGCGCCGCTTCGCGCATGCGCTTTTCGCTGCGCGGCGGCAGGAGACGAATCGTCGGGAATTCGATCGCCTCGGCGCCAAGTTCTTCGAGCCGGCGCCGTAGATCGCTTGCCTGCTGGCGGCTTCGCGTGACGACGATGCGCCGACCGAACAGCGGCCGCGACTCGAACCAGGCCAGACGGCGCCGAAGCCGCACAACTTCGCCCACGATGAGAAGCGCCGGCGGACGAATACTCGCTTCCCGCGCGCGGCGAGCAATAGTCCCAACCGTGCCTGTCACCGTCCGCTGCCGAGGCAATGTCGCCCACTCCACGACGGCCGCCGGCGTTCGAGGCGCGCGGCCGCTGGCGATCAGCCGTTCGCAAAGCGCTTCGAGCCGTCCGACGCCCATGAAGAAGACGAGAGTCCCGCCCGCATCTCCCAGGAGTTTCCAGGGAATGTCGGATTCGGCCTGGGTCGGGTCTTCGTGGCCTGTGACAAACGTCACCGACGAAGCCGCATCGCGGTGGGTCAGCGGCATGCCCGTGCAGGCCGCGGCACCGAGAGCAGCCGTGACGCCGGGAATGATTTCGAACTTCACACCCGCGGCTGCCAGTGCTTCGGCCTCTTCGCCGCCACGGCCAAAAATCAGCGGGTCGCCACCCTTCAGGCGAACGACGCGATGGCCTGCGCGTGCGCGCGCAATCAACAAACGGTTGATTTCCGACTGCTTCAATGTGTGACGGCCCGCTTCCTTCCCAACATAGATTCTTTCGGCTGCCGGCGGGACTTCGCCGAGCAAGGAGGGGTGCGCAAGATGGTCATGCACAACCACATCGCACCGACGAAGACATTCGAGTCCACGCACGGTGATCAACCCGGGATCGCCCGGACCGGCGCCGACAAGATAGACAATACCCTCTTTGGGAACCTTGCGCGTGCGGCGACTGCCGGTTCGCTGCAAATCATTCATGACTCGGTCTCACTTTTGATCTGATCGAGGATTTCGCCGGCGCCGTGGCGCAAAAGATAGCGCACCACCCGCCGCGCGGCGCGAAAACCCTCGCGCGCCGCGACCTCAACCTTCGCCACGATTTTTCGGCTCGCGTCAGCTGAAACGACCACGGCCCGCAATTGCAGCCGATCACCCACGATTTTTGCATAGACGCCAAGGGGTAGTCGGCACCCACCGCCCAGACCCTTCAATATGGCACGTTCGGCCGAAACACACGCTGCAACACGCGGATTGTTGATCCGCGATGCCATTTGCCGCATCCGCCGATCATTGCGACGGCAAACCACAATCAGGGCGCCTTGGCCGGCGTCAGGCACCATTCGACCGATTGGTAAGACCTCGCGCCGGCGCTCCGTCAGGCCAAGCCGCCTCAACGCCGCCTCGGCGATAATCACCGCATCATACTGACCGGTGTCGAGCTTGCGAAGACGCGTTTCGATGTTTCCGCGAATATTCTCAAACCGCAAGTCGGGACGAAGCGAACGGATTTGGGCCGACCGCCGCAAGCTTCCCGTCCCAACGAGCGCCCCCTGGGGCAGGTCCGTCAGCCGTTCGCCCTGTCGCCCGACCAGCGAGTCATTGGCCGGCCACCGACAAGGATAGGCGGCCACGATCAGAGCCTTGGGAACATCGGTCGGATAGTCCTTGGCGCTGTGGACGGCAAGATCAATGCGACCTTCGAGCAGCGCTGTGTCGAGTTCGCGCGTGAAAACGCCGCGCCCGCCAAACCTCTCTAACGGCTTGTCTGGCATGATGTCGCCTGTTGTCTTCACGATTGCTTGCACGAATGCACTGTCCGGGAAAGAGCGCCGAAGTGCCTGCTCAACCCAATCGGCTTGGCCGCGAGCCAGAGCACTCCCGCGCGTTCCAATTCGAATCGGTTGTCGTTTCTCACTCATCGTTCGCCGTTTCGCGCCGTTCTTCTTCTCGTTCTTTGCCCAGGCCAAACAATCTTCGCGCTGCGTCGGCCAGCCCCATTGCTTCGTCGCCGGGCGATGTTTCGCGCAACTGTGCCATCGGCCGATGCAGCAGTTTATTCATCAGACGATTGGAAAACTGCACCACGGCACCCCATTCCCGCTCGGACATGCCGCCCACTTTCGATCGCAGCCATTCCAATTCCTGGCGGCGCAGTTCGTCGAAAGAGCCACGCAGATCAACGATGATTTCCTTCACATCGAGTGTGGCAAGCCAGTGCAAAAACGCCTGCGCTTCGGCTTCCACAATCCGCTCGGCGGCCTCGGCTTCCGGTTGGCGGCGACGCCGATTCTCTTCGGCGATGGCGTTCAAGTCGTCGAGATTAAACAGAAGAACGTTATAGAGGTTGCCGACTTCGGTCTCAACGTCGCGCGGCGTGGCAATATCAATAAAGAAGATCGCTGCATTGCGGCGGTGAGCCATCGCTTCGCGCACCATTGCCGCATGCACGACCGGATGAGGGGCTCCCGTTGAACTGATGACAATGTCGGCCTCGACCAATGCGGCGGGAAAATTCTCCCAGGGAATCACGTCCCAATTGTGGCGACCGGCCAATTCCACCGCCTTGTGATGGGTGCGATTGCTGACGCGAACCGTTCGCGTGCCGGCATTCCGAAGACATTCCAGAGCCAGTTCGCTCATCTCGCCGGCCCCCAGAACAAGAACGCGTCGCTGGGACAGGTCGCCGAAAATCTTGCGCGCCAATTCGACCGCGACATAGCTGACCGAAACGGCTCCCTCGCCCAGGTGTGTTTCGCTGCGAATGCGCTTGTGCGTGCGCAGCGCGTGCTGGTACAGGCGATCGAGCAAAAAGCCGGTTGTGCGCGCGCTGCGGGCCGCCTCAAACGCCTCTTTGACCTGTCCCGTAATCTGCGGCTCGCCCAGTATCATTGAATCAAGTCCTGAAATCACGCGGAACATGTGGCGAACTGCATTGCCCTCGGTATGTGTGTAAAGATGCGGCTCGATCTGCTCGACCGCGATATTGTGATAGTCGCGCAAGAAAGCGAGAATGGCGGCCGCTCCCACTTGGGCGTCGTCCGCAACCGTCCAGACTTCCGAACGATTGCACGTCGAAAGAAGAACTACCTCGGTCAACCCGGGGCGGCCGGCTGCCTGGGTCAAGGCCAACGGCAGGCGCGAGGGAACAATCGCCAGTCGGTCGCGGATCTCGATGGGCGCCGTGCGATGATTCAAACCGACAAAGACGAGTTCCACGCTGGCTGCACCGCCACTGTCAGAATTGGTGAGCGTTGAGAACGAAACTGGTCACGCAAAACACAAGAAACAGCAAAATGAAATTGACCACCGAAAAGATCGCCGTGCGCTGTCCCCGCCATCCCAGACGCGATCGCGTGTGCACCGCCGCCGCATAGAGAAGCCAGACCACGACGGCCGAGATCTCTTTGGCATCGAGCAGCACACTACCCGACCGCGCGCGTAGGCTCCAGATGACACCGCTTCCAATCCCGATCGTTAGAAATACGAATCCCAAAGCAACCGCGTGTCGGTTGATACGTTCGAGGATCTCGAGCGACGGCATTCGATTGAAGAAAAAACCGAGATGTTTCAGGCGCAATTCGTGGAACAGGAGCACGTGCATCAAGCCCGCCGCAAAGGCTATTGCGAACGCACAATAGGAAAACAACGCCGTTCCAACGTGGATTTCAAACCACACGCTCTTGAGAATTTCCGGGAGAGGCTTGGGCGATGGCGCGAGCAATTGAAACACGGCTGCCACCGTTTGGAATATGAACGCCACCGGCACTACGAACGGACCGAACGCTCGCTGCGCAAGCAGGAATTCGATGACAACGTAGGCCAGAGCGATCCCCCAAGCGACAAAGGAAATCGCCTGGTGAGCGCTGACCATTGGGAGATGACCCAGTTGGATATGTTCCCAAGCGAGCCAAGAGCTGTGCCCAAGCAGCGCCAAATAGAGAATCCGCGAGCCCCACCAGCCGGTTGTTTCGCGGCGCGTCAGAAGATAGAAAATGTAAGCGATGGAGGCCGCTGCGTATCCAACTGCCACCGCAATGGCGAGTTCGCGTTCGATCAAGGTCTTACCCCCCTCACCTGCCCTGGCGGCAATGTGCGATCACCATTTCCCCACACAACTCAGCCAGAAGCTAGTCTCCGTTCCGCTGCGGTTCAAGCGAAAAGCCCCGCCCACACGGTTTCAGGTTTCAGGTTTCAGGTTTCAGGAAGTAGATAGAACACCAAACGGCTGCTTTTGCCTCGCGTTCTGGCAGATCGGAAAAAGAGAGTGTACAATTTGCCTTTACGGGCCGGTCAAAGCGTGATAGAAGAAAAATGCGCTGAATCGCGGGAATAGACCTGTTCAAAAAAGGAGGACGAACAATGCAATCGCGCAGGATCGTCTTGTGCATGGCAATGTCGTTCGCGGTTGTTGCGGGTTTTGCCATTGAAGCAGAGAAACCAAAACCGATCAACGAATTGACCGCCAAGGAGAAGGCCGAGGGCTATGTCCTGCTCTTTGACGGCAAGAGTTTGGACAATTGGATCGTCATGGGCAAAAACAAAGAGGGGTTCAAGATCGTGGACGGCATCATTCACAGCGACGCGGGATCGGGCGCCGAATGGATGCGGTCGAAAAAGGAATATGACAATTTCATTCTGCGCGTGGACTGGCAAGTCTCGCCCGGCGGCAACAGCGGCGTTTTTCTGCGCGCCAAAGAAGAAGGGGCTCCCTGGCTGACCGGCTATGAGGTTCAGATTTCCAATGAGCAACCGCCGCGCGATCCGATGCATTGCACCGGTGCTCTCTACGGCTACGTCGCGGTGGAACCGCGGCCCGACGAGACGCCCAACAAGTGGCGCGCCTTTGAAATTCGCGCCGAAGGCAAAAAGATCGCCGTTCTTGTGGACGGGAAAAAGGTGTGCGAAGGCGACATGGACAAAGTCGAGGCGATCAAGGACAAACCGATGAAAGGTTTCATTGGTGTGCAGGATTCGCACGGCCCGGCAGGCACAACAATTGAGTATCGCAACATTCGGATCAAGGAACTCAAAGCCGCGGCGGGCGAAATATGGACTTGCCCGATGCACCCGCAGGTCAAACAACCCCAGCCCGGCAAATGCCAAATTTGCGGAATGAACCTTGTGCCGGTGAAGTAGAAACACCGCGAGGAAAGGCAGACCACGGACTTTCGCAGCTTGCCGAGTATGGCAGAAAGTATAACCGAAACATGCGCGGGCAACGTTGCAAGCAAAGCGGATGGGAACTCTGACTTTTCCAAATGGCGGCACCAAAGTCCTTGTCGGGGGCTGATCAGACCGGTGAAAGGTCGGGACGATCGCCCCTTTCTGGGCGCGTCCGGCGTGCTCTCGGCGCCGCAGCCAAGCCGCATGGAGTCAGAAGTCCAGATCGGCACCTCCTGTTCTCAGTCCAAGTTTCTGATTTGACAGCGGCGAGTGCTCCAACAATGCTCCTCTATAGAAGGAAAGAGAGCAAAGGCCGTGGATATCGAAAGACAAGTTCAATACTGGCGCGAATCCGCCCTTGACGATTTGGAAGCAGCGGCTGTGTTGCTCGATAAGGGAAAGGTGAACCAAGGGCTTTTTTTCCTTCATCTGGCCGTCGAGAAGGCGCTGAAGGCCTTGGTGTGCCGCGCCACGTCGTCCACGCCACCTCCCATTCACAGTCTGCCCAAACTAGCGGAACTGTCTGAAATCGTCTTTACCCCGGACCACCAGCGCCTACTAGCAGGGATTTCCGCCTTTCAGGTCCGCGGGAGATATGAGCTACCGACACGGCCTTTGATTTCGGCGGAGGAATCTCGTGGCCTTTTCGGCACAATCCAAGGATTGGTGCAATGGTTGAACAGTCGGTAATGGAGATCGCTCAACGATATCTCCGCCGCCTTCGGGAGTCCGGGCTGCCGGTGAGTCGGGCTGTTCTGTTTGGCTCACGCGCCCAGGGAACTGGAAGGCCTGAAAGCGACATAGACATTATTCTTCTTTCGCCTGCATTCGAAGAACCGAGTTGGCGCCAGGAAACTCTCGCTTGGGAGATCGCTCAATCCGTGGATTGGCGGATTGAACCTGTTCTGTGCGGCGAGTTGTTATACGCGGAAAACGACTGGCATCCGCTCATTGTTGTCGCCAAGCAAAAGGGCGTCGAAATCCGAGCGGAGAGTGGAGCGCTGACCACCGGCGAGTGACTCTTAACCCATAGTCTGCAAGTCTCTCGAACTATCCTGTCGAGCAGAGACTATATGCCTTTGCGATCAACGATTTGGAAAATCCTGGTCGTCGTCCTTTTCTTGTTGTCCGCGGTTTTGGCGCTGTCGGCGAGGAGTGAAGATCCGGAGATTGTTTTTCATTCCGACCAGCGCGATACGCTCAAGCCGCCGTGGGTGCGGCCTTCGCACGTCATCAAGATGGACCACGCCTATAGCGGACAATGGCTGGTGGCCGGCGACCTCGATGGCGATGAGCAGGTTGAGTTTCTTTCTGCTCGAAATGACGAACAAGTCATCACAGCGATGAGTGCCTACAAGCTCGATGGCCGCGTCTTGTGGCGATGGGGCCGGCCGAGTTCGGGCAGCGCCCTGTTTGGCTATGATGTTCCCGCACAAATTTATGATGTGGACGGCAACGGATCGAGAGAGGTCATTTTCAGTGTTCAAGGTTTCCTGGTCTTTGCCGAAGGCGCGACGGGCCGCGAGATTTGGCGCATGCCGCTGCCCGAGAATCTTCGCGTCGCCGACTGCATCGTCTTCGCCAATCTGACCGGCCGCAAACGTGCCGAAGACCTGATTATCAAAGATCGCTATGAGCGTATTTGGGCCTTCGAGCGCGATTCGAGAACACAGGCTGGGAACCCGTTCTACCGGCGGTTGCTGTGGCGAATTGAAACGCCCGGCGGCTTCAAAACCTGCCATCACCCCGAACGGGTTGACATTGACGGCGACGGACGCGACGAAGTCATGGTCGGCTACGCTTTGGCGGACGATGATGGCGACATACTCTGGACGCTCCAGTCAGCAAGAGCTGATCTTCAGCGGGGCCATCTTGATTGTTGCCGTCTTGTCCGCCGCGGCAAACGCCCCGAGGGCTTTCGGTTCGTGTTGACCTATTGCGGCGCCAAAGCAGTGGCCGTCGTGGACGGCACCGGCCGAACGCTCTGGGAGCTGACCAGCCACCATTTCGAGTCAGCCGACGTGGGCGACGTGCGTCCCGACATCGCCGGCCCCGAGATCGTTGTGGACATTGACCACCAGCCCTATGGCAATTCGCCGACCTGGATCCTCAGCGAAGACGGTCGTCTGCTGGGCACCTATTTGACCAACTATGGCCGCCATCACGATCTGGTGGACTGGAATGGCGACGGGATTGACGAGATTATCTTTGGCCACGCCCGCGCACTTTGCGATGGCCGCGGCCAGCGCCTGGCAACCTTTGCGCCCGATTCCAGCGATTTGATACTGACGCCGGAAGGATCCGGCGACCCCGAACCATTTGTTCTTGTCGGCGATGTGACGGGCGACGGGCGCGAGGATGTGATTCTCCACAGCGCCGAACAGATTGAGATTTACGCCAATCCATCGCCGCAGCCACCGCGTCACCCTGTTCGAATCGGCTCCGGTTTGAACTTCACTCTCTATTGAAGCTGTCCGATTGACTGATTTCGCGGCCCCGGATTCCTTGGCTCGGGCAGCTCAGCCGCTACTTACTACAGATCATTGCCTAACTCGACAGGGGCAATTGTCCAACTCAGGCTGAGACAGGTCATCAGCTATCTTTACTCCTCTGCGCGTCAATCGGTAAACGGCCGAGTTGCCTCTCCCCACCTTCAGATGTGCGATAGCGCCGAAACTATACTATTCTTTTCGCCTTTTTGAAATGATCAGCAAACATAAAGGCCTAAGCATTGTCGGGGACTATTTATGACGGAAAGAAGAAGTACTGGTGGGTTATCCTATCCCACACGATGAACTCAAGGATTAGGATCCCTATTCCAGCCCGTAGGCGCGCATTTTTTCGTAGAGGGTGGAGCGGCTGATGCCAAGGATGGCGGCGGCGCGTTGTTTATTGCCCTCGCACGAGCGCAATACCGTCTCGATTTGTTTCCTTTCAACTTCAGCGAGAGTTAGAGTGGCAAGATCGGCAGGAGAAGGCGTCGAGGGCCGAACGGGGGTTTTCCATTCCACTGTCGAAGGCGTCGTGACGTAGTCGGGCAGTTGGTTAAGACTCAGAATATCACCCGCTCCCATGACCAGCGCATGTTCGATCGCATTGCGCAACTGGCGGACATTGCCGGGCCAATCGTAGCGGCACAGGGCGGTCATCGCATGGGGCGAGATGCGTTCGATCGTGGTTGGAATTTGGCGGCGCAGTTCGCGGAACCAATACTCGACCAATGGCGGGATGTCCTCGCGGCGATCGCGCAACGGAGCGATTTTCAGTTCCACGACATTGAGGCGAAAATAAAGGTCTTCGCGAAACTGCCCTTCGGCAATCATCTGTTCGAGGTTTCGGTTGGTGGCGGCGATGACCCGCACGTCCACGCGCACGGGGCGATTCCCACCGACCCGATAGAATTCCCCCTCCTGTAAAACGCGCAGGAATTTCACCTGGGCATCGGGGGGCAACTCGCTCACCTCGTCGAGAAAGATCGTTCCGCCGTCGGAGGCCTCGAACTGGCCGGCCTTGCGCGCGTGCGCGCCCGTAAACGCTCCCTTTTCATAGCCGAACAATTCGCTTTCGACAAGCGTCGGGGCAATGGCGCCGCAATTGACGGCGACGAACGGCCCTCGCGAGCGGCGGCTGAGCTGGTGGATTGTGCGCGCGATCAACTCCTTGCCCGTCCCGCTTTCGCCGCGAATCAGAACCGATGAATTGGCCTCGGCCACGCGAATGGTTTCGGCGATCAGGTCGCGCATCGCCTGGCTTTGGCCAATAATAATGTCGCCGAATCGCTTGCCTTCGAGGGTGCGTTCGGCGGGAGCCGCGGCGGCGCGTTGGAGCCTGTCGGCCAGCACCAAGGCGAGAAAGCCACAAGCCGCCAGTGCAAAATCGAGATCGCGTTTGAGAAAACTGTCCGCGCGCCCGATTCGCTCGATCACAAGAACGCCCAACCGTGCGGAACCCATCTCGACGGGCAACAGCATAAGCGAATACTGCGGAAGAGAATCGGCGCTCAGCGGTCCCACGCCTGGAGCCAACATCAGGGGTCGTCGCTGTTGCTCGACCCACTCCAACATGGAGCGCGGGAATTTTTCCACCGGCGGAGCGTCGGCCACATCGCCTTCGGTTTCGACAAAGTTGGGCAGCGCCGGCAGCGCGTCGGCTTCGCGCAGCCACAGCAAGACACGGTTGGCGCCCGTGGCCAGATGAAGCGACTCGGCGAGCAGGGTGACGGCTTCGCTCGGCCCGGCGACGCGGGGCAATTCGCGGCTGAGCGTGAAAAGCGTTCGCAGTTGAATGTAGGTGGACTCGAGAGCCGAGAAGATGGCGGCGCGATCTTCGAGCGTGCGCAGCTCGGTCGCCAGCTCATCGCGCTGATCGCTTTGGTTGATCGAAGCGAGATCGAGGGAAGGCGATTCGCCGGTCGCGACCTCCATTTCGGGCTGCCCATCATAGTAAACAAACGCATTGTCGCCCAGCTCAATCCGGTCGCCGCTGTTCAAGAAGGTTTTGCGGATGGGCAACCCATTGACCAGGCTCCCATTCGAGCTGCCCAAGTCAACGAGAGCCACCAGGCCACCCGTCAGAAGAATCTGGGCATGATTGCGTGAGGATTTCTTTCCGGGGATGACGACGTCATTGCTTGGCGTGCGGCCGAACGTCGTGCGATGGCTCAACAGCGGGATCGTGCGGCCTGCTCCTTCACCTTCGACCCAAACGAGATAGCCCATGGAAATGAACTTTAGAGTATCAGAATGTTGGTGGGTGCGTTCCTTACGTCGCGCACCCTAAGATTGACGCAACGCTAGCCAAAGATAACACGCCCGATTTTGTTCGCGGGCGTATCTTCGCGCTTGCCTCACCGGCCAATGATTTCCGCTTCCGTGAAGAAGCGGGCAATCTCGCTCGCCGCTGTTTCGGGCGAGTCGGAACCGTGAACAATGTTGCATGTCGTATCGTGTGCGAAATCTCCCCGAATCGTTCCCGGCGCGGCCTCGGTGTGACGTGTGGCTCCCATCATCTTGCGCACAAGGCCGATTGCGTCGTTGCCTTCCACAACCAGCGCGACCGAAGGCCCCGATTGGATGAATTCGCTGAGCGCCGGATAGAAAGGTTGCGCGGCATATTGCCCATAGTGCGACCGCGTCAACGCCTCGTCGAAACGGATCATCTTCATCGCGATGATGTCGAAACCCAGAGCTTCGAACCGGCGAATGACCTCTCCGATCAGACGCCGGCGCACTGCATCCGGCTTAATCAAGACCAGCGTTCTTTCACGCATTTCCAACCGCCTTCACCGCGCTTTGGGTTCCGGCCACATGCGAAAGACCCCTGGTACCCGCCCCCATCGCCCGTTCATCGCCCAGTGGGCTGCCGATTTCAATCCAAAATCGTTGGAACCCTGCGAAGAAAAATCCCTCGTAACTGTCGTGACTACTCATTGGCTTGGTTCGAGACGCTTCGGTTCACGACATCCCTTTCTCTGCTCTTGGGCACCACATTCAACTTTTGCAGCCTGCCATTGCGATACACACCTTCGACCACAGTATCCGACGGTGCGTGCAATTTGAACTCCACGTCCCATTTCCGTGGCCACGCGGGAAACAGCAGGATTTGCTCGCCTTCGCATTGCATCAGCATGGTCTGAAGCGCCATCATCGCAACACTGCCATGATCCTGGTCGGGAACCCAGTCGAAATTCGGACCCCAGAAGGCCGGAAAACGGCTGCCCGGATCACGATTGGAGAAATTGCGGACAGTGAAAGCGGAAGCGATATCGGTGAGCCCGAGATAAGCGGCCTGAATGGCATTCTGCTGCCAACCGCCCGTCGCTTTGTTCGCGCGATTGGCGAACGTGGCTCGCCCGATCTCCAAATCCGGTTTTCCCACACCATAGAAGCGGTAGGGGAAAATCGCGTAGAGCTCGGGATTCTCCATATTCCTCAATTCCGTGAATTCTTCGGCCGGCAGCAGAACCGTCTTATTGCCCTGGCGTTTCAACGGAAGATCGGGAATCTCGCGGCGCAAGCGCTCCCAATCCGCGCGCCGGGCAACGCCAACCTTGTCAACGGGCAAAGCCAGCAGCTTGTCCAAGATAAATCGCATCCCGGCGATCGGCGGCAATGGGTTCGTTGCTTTCTGCCAGGTCTCCAGAGACTGCGAAGGTTGGATCAACATCTTGCCTTTTGCGTCGCGCGAATAGTGCCGGTCGTAGAACTGAAGAATCGCCTCCGCAAAAGGCAGCAAAGTCTTCTTGAGGAAATCATCGTCTCGCGTGTGTGCGTAGTAATTCAACATGATGGCGGTCAATTCCAGCCCGCCCGACCAGTAATACCGGATATAGGTGTTGTCCACGTGCGAGGATGGTTTGCCTTTTCGATTCCAACCGTAGTTTTCGTTGGCATAGACGCCCCAGAAGTAAATCGTTTCGGGAAAGAATGCCCCTTCATGTCCAAAGTAAAGCGGCGTGCGCGCTTGAGCGAGAGGTAATGCATCGCGATACATGCGAAACAGCGGCTGCATCAGATCGTAGTCTCCACACGCCGGCATCGGCCAATAGGGCAAGCGAGTGTTTTGAAACCAATAGGGCCCGCCCCATCGGCGATAGTCGGCGTCATAGGTCTCGCCGGGTTCCTTGGGATCCACGGTGAAAATCGAGCCGTTGAACTTGATGGGAAAAGCGCCGCGTCCGCCACAGGCGGCGATGAAACGCTGAA
>Ga0315277_10001258_pt1 | contig 37501 bp, 54 predicted proteins | sample YL17G05_15_MG_FD_203695 | JGI IMG/M metagenome (GOLD analysis project Ga0315277, IMG submission 203695) | Sediment microbial communities from Yellowstone Lake, YNP, Wyoming, USA - YL17G05_15 | ecosystem: Environmental > Aquatic > Freshwater > Lake > Sediment | place: USA: Wyoming | collected...
TGGACATCAAAGTGGCGTTGAAGAAGTATTCGTGGCTTGAGGATTACATGTGGAAGGTCGTGAGTAAGGAAAAAGACGAATACACCAAGAAGGTCGCGGAAGACTACAGTGGCGGCTACTTCATGCGGATACTTCCCGGCGCCAAGATAGAATTTCCGTTGCAGTCCTGCCTCATGATTACACAGCGGAATCTGGAGCAGCGGGTGCACAACATCATAATCGCCGAGGAACGGTCCAAGGCACACATAATCACGAGTTGCGTGCAGCACTCTACTGTTCCGAAAGCCTCCCACTTTGGCATCTCGGAGATTTACGTGAAAAATGGCGCCATGCTCAACTTCACGATGATTCACCAATGGAGTAAAGACACACTTGTTCGTCCGAGAAGCGGCGCGCAGATTGCCAATAAGGCAACGTTCGTATCAAATTACGTTTGCATGCGTCCAGTTAGGGATGTGCAGATGTACCCGGTCGCCTATTGCAGCGGTGACGACTCGCGTGTGAGTTTCAACAGCATACTATACGGGCAGCGAGATTCCTTATTGGACATCGGCTCCAAGGCAGTCCTCAGCGGTAAGGGCAGCAAGGCAGAGATGGTGAGCCGCGCCATAGCCCGTGAAGGCTCCAAGATGATAATCCGCGGCATGATAGAGGGGGACAGCAGCGATTGCAGGGGGCACTTGGAGTGCCGTGGGTTGCTCATGGATGATGTGTCATACGTGCAGTCCATTCCCGAACTGATAGCTAAAAAGAAGGGTGTGGAGATAACGCATGAGGCTGCGGTGGGTAAGATAAGCGAGAAGGAAATTACTTATTTGATGACGCGGAAGCTGTCGCGGGACTTGGCTGTTTCGCTCATCATACGAGGTTTCATGGATGTAAGCATTCTGGGTTTGCCGGAGGCGTTGAACGCAGAAATAAGGAATATCGTTGACGCCTCTACAGGCGCCTAATAGCCGCCATGCCTTGACTCTTACCCAAAATCTGTCTCATTTTTCTACGTTCAAGATCATAGTCATAATTAAGGAGGACATGATCACGTGAAATCATAGTGCGCTGTGAAAAATACTGTTACTAATAGACTTATTTGCCATCTTCGGACAAACATATGGCGCTACGTTTTTTCCATTGCCTCTTCTGCCGGCGATAATATTGTGGACAAACTTGGTTACTGATGGCGCGCTAGCGGTTGCGCCTGCAACAGACCCTCCTGATGTGGGCGTCAGTACGCGCTTCTGAAAAGTCGCTCAAAGATTTTAATGCTACATTTTTTGCGTTGCGCGCGCTAAGTAAACGACTACACTAAAGTCCGAACCAACGATAGGAAAGGTTTTTAGCAGCATCATTGGCGACGTCTCCCGCAAACCCCCTTTTTTCCTTCTTATGAAACGTGATCAGGTTATCAATGCAACTAGAACACATGGAAGTGGCGCATGAGCGTGCGCGCAGAATTCCACGCGTCTATAAATCATTGCCCGAGCTTACTGTCTTTGGATTGGCAAAATCATCGATTATCCACTGTTTGATGTCATCTCTGGTGCGTCGAAAGGCCATGGTCTTTTCCTCGTCACTTCCGTCCGCTTCAGAAGGATCGTTGAACCCATGGTGAAGATATTGTTTTGCTCCAGGTATTGTCGTGTTGATTATCTCTGGCCTACCCATGACTATCGGTGAAGAACACAAAGAACACTTTAACTTGGCACTGCTCTGGCACACGGATACAACTAAGTCGATTTCCTTGTTTCGGAACTCTTCAATGCTCTTGGAAGTCTGCTTGGAAATATCTATTCCTATCTCAGCCATAACCTTGATGGCAAAACGATTGACTTGCGTCGGATTTGCGCCCGCGCTGAAGACCTCATACTTGTCACCATACAAATGCCTAAGCAAACCTTCAGCCATCTGCGATCTAGCTAAATTATGTTCACACAAAAAAAGAACTTTCATCTTATTCATTCACAAACACCTTGTCGCGTTACTGGTGCGCGCTACGTCAATTACCGTGGACAATAGTCGTACACCTTCTAAAACATCTATCGGCAGACAACAATCACTCTCACTCGGTCACAGGCGTCTTCACATCGCGCGCGCGCTCACAATGACTCCTCAGGCCACTCAGTGTGCCGTCGTGCGGTCAGAATCCTCTTTTCTTGTCCCGGTATAACTCTATGTAACCGCAATTTTCACAGTAGAAGACCTTGAGCTTGTCGCCTAAGAATGCATCTTTTGAAACCAGCTCGACTTCAGATCCTAAGGCTTGAAAATGTCTGTCTTCCTGCATTTGAAAACCACACTTAGGACACTGCACGACCTGTCAACCCCGCATATTCAGGAATTCACGGGAATAATAAACCCGGGCTCGAAACAACATTCTTTCTAATTGGAGAGTGGAGTTAAAGTGAAACTCAAAAAGTTATTATTCATCTCAAACACAAGCAAAGTTGGTGACAGCATCAGTGCCTATTGAAAAGCGGAAGCTCAGAGTATATTCCGCCGGAGCAGTTGCTCCACCTCTCCGTGATGCGATAGCCATTTTTGAAAAAGAATCCAAGGTAAATTGCGACTTGAGAATAGGCAAACCAGAAGACCTTCTGAAAGAAATAGCGAAATTCAAAAAAGGCGACGTCTTCTCTTCTGGAGCCGAGTACATTCTCGATGACGCAGAAGATCGAGGACTGATAATCAAAGGCTCAAGAAAGAGTTTGGGCTGTCGAAGATCCGTCATAATTGTTCCCGTTGGAAACCCAGCAAAGATCGCTTCTCTCAAAGATCTTTGCAGGAAAGACGTTCGAGTCGGAATCGCTGTTGAAGGATGCTTGAAGGGCGTGTGGGACGACGTAGCGAGCAAAGCAGGACTGACAGACCAGATACGTCGAAACATTACTCATCATGCAGATGCATGTGGCTCTCTGATGAGTCTGATCCATTCGGACAAGGTTGATGCCATATTCGGCTGGAATGCGTTCCAGGGCGTGTGGTCAGATACTTGCGAGATAATCGAGCTCCCAGAGAATCTTCAGGTCTTCAGAAGTACGGTAGCCGGCGCAATCTCCCACAGTGGGAATGTGAAGCTGTCTGAGAGCTTCATCGATTTCCTGACTTCAGCCGCGATAAGAAAGATTTACGCCGACTATGGCTGGATCCATGAGCACACGTGATTCTCGTGATATCAATCAGTTCTTCTTTCAAGTATCTCTGTAGATAAAGCTGGCAATGCGATGGTAAACAAAGACGACGCGACAATGCCTAGGACTGAGAATGCCATTGAGGTAAACGCTATTGCAACAACAGCGAGCAGAAGGATGATATGAGTGGAGATAGAGCGATACTGCTGACCGTTTTCCGTCCTAATGTGGTTCTTGTATACCTAGTATGGTCAGTCGTTCCAAGCTTCTTATACCTCGCGCCTCATTTGCTGGAGCAAAAATCATCCCGCCACGAGTCAACTCAACCTGTTCGATGCCCACAGTGAATGCTCCTTTGCCGTCGACAACATAAAAACACACATCGTACGGTTCAGGGCGTGAAGGAATCTCTTGCCCAGCGTCAAGACATATCAGCACAATGTTAAAGTTGCTGGTTTTCAACACGTCCTTCTTCACCCCACGACGATCCTCCATAGTACTTAGCAAACCTTGCTTCTGAGAAAACTCCACCAGTTTGTTTAAATCCAACATTTTTGCCATATTCATGTCACCTCCTGTCATTTTCTGAATTTTTTGTCCAATCTCATGCCTATGAAAAGGAAAGCTGCCGTGAAAAGTATAAGAACAACCGAGTCCAACACTGGTCCATAAAGTGTTTTTCCTTCAAGCGCGTATCTAACCAGGTCGTTAGCATAAGTGAGTGGTGAAAATGCCGCTGCAACCTGTCCCCACCCAGGTAGACTTTCAATCGGTATGTAGAGGCCACTGATGAAAATCAATGGCAGGCGAACAAAATTCAGTAGCATCATTATGTCGCCGGGATTTTCTGTAGGAAAAGAAGCAAACATAATTCCAAGTGTGGCAAAACAGTAGGAGGCAAGTGACAAGCCCGCTATCAAAGCTATGAGACTGATGATTTGCGTTTCAAACCACAGGAGCCCGATGAATAGTGGAATTACGCTTATAGCTAGGCTGAATAAGAACCCTCCCAAGGTCTTACCTAATATGATAGAATAGAATGATATGGGTGCTGATACCAATCTTTCAAAGGTTTTCACTCTTCTCTCGGTTGGTATAACCATCGGTCCGATTGAAGAAGAGCTGAACAGTACGGTGATCGATATTAGTCCTGGAATAAGAGTCGCCGCTGGCGCGTTTTTTCCCACCGCAAACGAAAGGAACATGAAGAGTGGAAATAATATGCCAAACATGAGGGTTCCAGGTTTAATGTAGTAGATGCGCATGTCTTTCTTCGCGATTGCCCAAGAGGCGCTTAAGTCAGTTTTCAATTGTCCCATGGAAAACTTTTTACTCATTAAATTGCCTCCTTTTTAGTTTTCACTTCTATTTCGGTAAGCTTAACAAACACGTCTTCAAGACTTGGACCAAGCGTGGTCAAACTAATTGGTTTAAGACCGTTTGCCTTAGCGTATTCCCACAAACCTGACAGCACGTTGGCTGGGTCATTAGTGTATACCCTGAACTTGTCTCCTTCTTTGCGTACTTCATTGGCCGATGGGATTTCTTCCAGTTCCTTCAAGGTTTTTGGTGTGGTTTTGTCGAAGGCAACTTCCACAGATTGGACGCTTTGTATAGTTTTCTTTAGCTTTTCCGGAGTGTCGATTGCTGCTATCTTCCCTTTATGGATTATTGCTACCCTATCGCATGTTACGTTGGCTTCTTCAATGTCATGTGTTGTCAAGAAAATAGTTACCCCTTTCTGGTCAAGTTCTCTAACCACGTCTCTTATGATTAAGGCGCTTTGTACGTCCAGCCCCGATGTTGGCTCATCTAAGAAAAGCAGCTGAGGAGTATTGATTAGGCCCATAGAAAGTGTGAGGCGCCGCTTCATTCCCTTCGAAAAGCCCTTAGCCTTCGAGTTCCTCCTATCGTAGAGTCCAAAAAGTTCCAGCAATTCTCTGGCTTTCTTCTCTCTTTCGGTCTTGCTGACTTGGTAGAGTTCACCAGTAAACATCAAGTTGTCCCAAGCAGAGAGATCATCATAAATGTTAGAAATTTCCGGCACTATTCCCATACGCCTTTTGGCGGCAATAGTTTGGCTCTGAATATCGTATCCGAAGATTTTTGCGGTTCCATCGCTTGGCTTGGTTAAGCTTGTGAGCATTCTTATTGTCGTGGTTTTGCCTGCACCGTTCGGTCCTAAGAATCCGAAGATTTCGCCTTGTTCAACTTGAAAGTTCACGTGATCTACTGCCAAAAGATCATCGTAACATTTCGTCAGATTTATTGCTTCTATTGCACTACCCATGTTTTGTCACTCCACCAATTTTCCAACCTAGAAATGGGGTAATGAAGATGTTTGCTGATCCATTATTTGCGACCATCGATTCCTCCGCCAACTTTCCCGATCGTTTATCAAGCGCCACCCTAAGCTTCAGACTTGGATGTTTCTCAACTTTGCATTTCTTTGATCTTTTCGTCTACAGCCTTGAGCTCATTCTTCAACTCGTCTGCATAGATCTTGAGCTTCTCCATCTTCTCGGCCTTCGTTAGGAACCGTCTTCTGTAACCGTGTCCCTCTCCATGCATACCACATCCACAGTAACCCTCATGCCTCCGATGATGCCCACCGCAGCCACATTCTTCATCCATATCTTGTCTCACCTCGATTTCTTCCTAATACTATTAGAAGTAAAGCATTTAAGCTATCAAGTTTATAGCAAGATAGTTGCTATTAGCAACTGAAGTGATTGTAGATGCATAACCGAAAGGATTCCATCTGCCTCTGTCCTCTTGAAGGAGTCATAGACGTCATAAGCAAGAAATGGACGCTTCTGATCGTCAACGTCATAGGCAATCATGGTCGGGCACGGTTCAGCAAGCTCATGCAAGAACTGCGCGGCATCAGTCCGAAGACTCTTGCAGACACGTTGAAGCAACTTCAGGAAGAAGGATTAATCAATAGAGAATCCTTTGCCGAGATACCACCGCGTGTAGAGTACGCATTAACGAGTGACGGAAAGCGGCTGAGAGAGGCGATAATGCCTATTTTGACATGGGCCGCGACGAGGAAAAACTCAAAGAACAAGTGTTCCAAGACATACTGCAAGATGCCTGGACACCGAATAGCAAACAGAGCGTCTTTGAAAAAAGAGAACCCGTGATTCTCAAAGAATAGATCCTGCAGTTTAACAAAGCTCTTACACAATGATCTGAAGGAATTTCCAGCATACAACCTCAACAATCATGAGGGAGTGAGATGCAAGTAATTCCATCTTCTTTTCGATCTTAGCGCGCAAAGCGATTTGTTACGTTTGCCATTCTTCTCAACATTCTCAAAAGTCGCTCAAAGATTCTACTGTTACAGTTTTTGCGTCGAGAGAAAACAATTAGCGCGCGTAGTGTTTTAAAGTGCCGTCCATCCGCCGTCCACGAAGATTGTTTGACCCGTTACATAGTTTGAGGCTGGAGACGACAGGTAAGTGAGTGCCGCTTTCAAGTCTAGGGGTTCGCCTGTTCTACCCAGCGGTGTTCTGGATAGAATGTGTTGCATGGCCTTTTCGTCTTGGAAGACCGACGCAGTCATTTCGCTCGGGAAAAACCCAGGGGCAATCGAGTTGACGTTTATCTTGTATGCAGCCCATTCTATAGCTAGAGCTCTCGTCAAGTTTATCACTGCCCCCTTAGAAGCGTAATACGATGCTGTTGGAAAAATGTCGCTTACCGCCCCGTAAATCGAAGCGATGTTCACTATTTTTCCGTATTTGTTCTTGATCATTTCACGGGCTGCCGTTCGTGCGCATAAGAAGACACCTGTGAGGTTAACATCTATTACCTTCTTCCATTCTTCAAGCGGCATGTGTGTAGAAGGGTTCACAGCTCCGATTCCGGCGTTGTTGACTATGATTTGCAGCGAGCCGAATCGGTCTACAGCGGTTTTCACCATCTTTATGACTTGATCTTCTTGGGCCACATCCGTTTGAACGGGAACCACTTTGACGCCATATTCCCGAGTCAAATCTTCAGCTACTTTGACCAGCTTTTCGTTTCTTCTGGCGGCAATTACAAGGTTTACCCCGCACTCAGCCAATGCTTCAGCAAAACACACGCCTAATCCACTAGAAGCGCCCGTGACGATTGCAGTCTGTCCTTCAATGTCATAACACTTCATCACGTTCTTGCTCAAACCAAATTACCAAATCCCACTATTAATCAGACAGGATTTAAGATTTAGCACGCACATTTTCCCTAGAAGCATTGACATCTTCTGAAGTAGTGGCTACTAGATTGTCCAGTACGAACAGACGGTCAAGTCCTTCATTTCTAGTTGGGTTTTGAGAAAATCTATTACTTCTTTGTCTTCTATGCATCTGTTCCCTTTTCTATCCTTTCGTATTGGAATGCCTGTTTCCCGCAGTCTGTCCTCTCTTGGGAAGTCAAGAAAAATGTAGTATACTTCTTGAGTAGGCATAATCAACCTCAAACAGGTCAGCTCTCTTTCTGGAGAAAGACCATTCTGTTCTATGTTGTAGACCATGGACTTAGGTTTGAGGTTGATAGCCAAGCGTTTGAATTCTTGCCAGCTTCTAACTCTGATAACTCTGTCCATCAAGTCCTGCCTATTGGTCTTTTTCTGGCTGATTCCTCAAATGTGTTTTCAGCAGCGCTGTGAATTCTTCGTAGGATGGAAATTTGCCGACCATGGCGGGCTCTCCATCGATGAATATGTAAGGTGTTGGCTTGCTGTCTAACGTCAACTTCATTACGTATTCTGGGTAGTCCCATCGTTTCTGGTTGATGGTATCTCTCTTCACGGTAACGCTATCTTTGTATTCTTCTGAAAGTTTCTTCACTATTTCGCTCCGTTCTTCCAACATCTTCCTCAGCTTCTCAACTGCTTCAAGAGAAGTCACTCGAGGACCAGGGCCACAGCAGGTGCCACCAAACGGGTCATCCTCATAGATTTCGAGTTTTACCTTGACCTTTTCCATGCTCAAACCTTCCTTTATGTATAAAGTGCGACTATTGAACCTTGACGAACTGGTTGTAGACTCCTTTGTTTCGCGCGTCGTGCATTGCTTTCTGAGCTAGAGCTTTAAGCGATGTGATTATTCCATCCATTTTTTCCATTGGTATTCCAACCAGACATTCATCGTCTGCGATGTCAGTTGCATCTCTGCAACCATAACAGCCTAGGCTAACATTGACGTTCTTGGTAAGATAGGGGATGACCGTCACATCCACGCAGCAAGCTTGAAAAACGGCGGAGCTAAAAGAAAGGCGTCCTCCGGTTTCATGAATTGCGGCGAGATTTATCCACATTATCTTTTCAGGCTTATCCTCAATTATGACCACGTCTGGTATGAATGTCGCATTTTCGAGTGGAGCAGCAGCGATTGCTTTGACCTCTCCCAGTCTCATTCTTGACATTTGCGCCATCGTCTTTGCTGCAGCTTCTTCAGACTCAAACAGGCCGAGTGTTTTAAGCATCTTCCCACTGCTGATCTTCTCCGGAAGAGGCATAAGCCCCAAAGCTGCTGCAGCAGCAGGACAAGCAATGTTTTCAGCCGTTAGAGTAGCACTTTTTCCCCTTTTTGCTTCCATCAGAAGTTGACAGTACCGCAGCCTCTTAGGAGACATTGGAGGAACTTCATTAATCGATTCATCAGATTTGACCAGTTTCACCGCAACTGGAGACCACTTAAGGCCAAGTATCTCCTTGAGCAAAACAGAAAATTGCAAATTTGTTGTTAGAGACATGAGACAAACCTACTTCTTGTACCTCACTCGGTCGGCGTTGTCCTTAAGCTCTTTCTTGCTCTCGGTTAGAACGTTCCTTTTCTTGATGATCTTGTGGATACCTGAGAGGGGTGGGAAACTTATCGCATGCACAGGGCAAGTGTTTGCACAGGTTACACATCCCACCTTGCAGTTTGAAGGCGACATTACTACTGGCCTGCTCTTGTCGAAGTCAAATGCATAAACGCCAGCGGTGCAACCCAAAACGCATAGCCCGCAACCTATGCACAGTTCATGTTCCACTGTCGGATACCATTCAATCTCTTCTCGAGGAACCCCGTGCCACGCAGGTTTCTGCGAGTCTCTTCGAGCTGACATATCTCCACCACTTCGGAGTAACATAGGGATATTAATAGCAGTATTTAAATATTGTTATTAACCTGCACGTGGTTCAGACTATAGCGCGCGCGTTTGCAAACTCGTCTATGGCATGTTTTGCTTCTTCAGTTGTTAGTTCATCAGGTGCAGGTTTTGGTCCAGCGTTTTCGTAGCAGTGTTTGCATCTTAAGTTGCATTGTTTTGTGAAGTTCCATACTATGAGAAATGGGGCGGCTGTTGTTTGAGGTCTTTGCACACCATAGTAGCCTATGCCTTCAAGAACATTTGCAATACCTCTTCTCACCATAGGATTTTTTAGAGATTCTATCGTCTGCTCCTTTGAAACACCGAAGGATTCAGAGCCTTTATCGAGGGCTAACTTGACTATTGAGTAGGCTAGTTTTTCTTGAAAGCTTAATTTTTGAGCTTCATCCACATATTTCTTTAGGGCGACTTCCAATTTGCTGTTATTTTCCGTCCTTTTTGAAACCCACTTTAATAAACTTCGCGAAACGGGATTGCCAAGCCATGTCTTAACAGTGTTTGCAACTAAATCTGCTTCATGCACTCCATATTCCTTCTGAATGGTTTATTACTGCTTTTGCTTAGTTTCAATAACTTCAGAGCTTTCCATGCTTTTCCCTCTAAATCGAGTATCATCGCGAATCACTCTTGAATTTGCCTATTAGATATACCTTGACGGAGTCATTGATCAGAAAAGTCACTATTAGGGTATATCCGAAGATTGCGAGTACAGGTATGTAGCCGAGTGGAGCAAGCTCTAAGAAGCCTAAGAGCGAGATTGTAATCACAAACAGGATTTCCGCCGTGACTGTGATGCTTAGAAAATTGCTGGGCCGTGACTTCCAGAAATAATTCCGCTCACGTACGATCATGAGAGTGAATACCCCTGCAAGATTCAGATAAGCAAACCCGAAGGTGTAGATCTTATCTGCGTTGCCAGTCAGCCCAAAGTATGACATGCCAGCCACGGTCAGAATTGCACTTTCAATCGTCATTAGTATCCCTAATGATCCGCTGACTCCAAACAGCCGCGAGACATTGAATGAATCAGGTTTCAAAGAGAACTGCACGTTGTCTGTCGATATCGCCATTGAGACGAAGTCACCTAGGAAAAGTAGCAGTACCGTGCTCGTTATTGACAGCATGAAGGAGTGAGTAAGAAACAGCATAACAACGATGTACCCGACAATATGCAGCTTCCGAGCAACCATCATCAATGCCCAGCTATAGATTCGCTGGTAAATCGTCCGCGCCGTCTTGACCATAGATATTATGCCTCCGAGGCCCTCAGCAGTGAGCACAGCACTTGCCGCATCCTTAGCGATGTCCATTGCATTCTTCACCGCTATCCCCACTTCCGCCTGCCCCAAAGCGGGAGCGTCGTTTACACCGTCGCCGGTCATCCCGACCACATGCCCTCGGTCCTGAAGAGCCTTCACAATGGTGAACTTGTCCTCAGGGTAAATCTCAGCGATACCGTTACTATCTTCAACCGTGGAGTCAAGAATCTCCCTTTGGCTCTGCATCTTTTCAATCTTCGACATTCGGGTTATCTTGTCACCTAGACCTATCTGTTGGGCAATGTTTCTTGCAATCGGAAGCGAATCGCCAGTAAGCATCTTCACAGATATGCCCAAATCGCGGATTCGGTCTAATGTCCCGCGTGAGTCTTCCCTTATCCTGTCGGCTACCCCTGCAAGACCGACAAAATGCAGCCTGCTCCGATCATCTCCTTTGGCAACGGCGATTACTCTTAGCCCCTTAGCCGAGAGCGCCTCAGCATGCTTACGCAGATCTTTTGTCTCCTTATCTGGCAGGTTGCAAGAAGAGCATATGGTGTCGAATGATCCTTTTCCTACAAAGAATGCTTCACCAGATTTCTGAATTGTAGCTTCTGTCATTCTGGTTTTGGGATCAAACGGCACGAACTCCGTCTGCGAATAACCGTCTAATGAGATATGTGCCTCAACTGCGGCTGACAGAAACGCTATGTCTATGGGGTCGTGATTGGCTTCTTGCGACGCGAACGCCCCGTGGAGCAAAACATCACTTTCGCTAAATCCGTTAGTCGGCACTTCGTCTTCGACGAAGAGTTTATTCATGGTGATTGTGCCTGTCTTGTCTACGCATAGCACGTCCATGGTAGCTGCGTCCTCGCTTGCGCTGAGTCTTGTGACAAGGACTCCTTGTTTTGCAAGCGCTGACGAGCCGAGCGCCATGTTTACGGTGAACATGGTCGGCATTGCAACTGGCACAGAGGCTACGAGGAGTACGCCTGCGAGCGGCAGTAGCACTGCAAGTGGGAAACCTGTCAATAGAGCGTACACAAAGACGACTAGAAGGGATGCGAGTACTATTATGAGAAGTCGGTGTGCAACTTTAACTGTTACCTCCTCCATGTGTAGTTTGGGTTTTGCAAGCTCGAGAAGTGAAACGGTTTTTCCAAAGTAGGTCTTTGTTCCTATGGCATCGACCGTGCCTGTGGCTTCGCCGCGTTTGACCGCCGACCCGGAATAGGCTATTTCTCCGGCTGACTTTTCCACGATTATAGATTCGCCAGTGAGGGCTGACTGATCAACGCCGAAAGAGCCGTCAATAATTGTTATATCTGCTGGTAATAGGTCGCCTGCTCTGACTCTCACAAGGTCTCCTGGGACAAGTTCTCTGGCCGGAATAATTGACCATTTTCCATCCCTTTTTACTCTGCTCTGAATCCTTAGCTTCTGTTTTAGAGCAGTCATTGCTGTTCTTGCTCTTTTCTCTCGCCACAGTGACATTGCGGCGTTGAATAGAAGGAGAAACACAATAACGAGCGTCTGCGGGTACTTGCCTAGTAGCAATGTGATGACCGCTGTGGCCTCAAGCATCCAGGGCACGATGCCCCAGAAACGTTTTCCAAGCCTTGCGAGAAAGCTTACTTTCTTCTCAGAAATCTCATTGTACCCATACTTTGTAAGCCTTTTCTGCACTTCTTGAGCTTCTAGCCCATTTTCAACATCTGTTTCCCGAAATTCCCGCTCCATGTCTGAACTGTTCAGAATACTCACCCGCACACAGCTATGGATTTTCGGACAAGCAGGTGAAGCTGACTTCTTAGCTTCTCTCCGGTAAGGTTTTGGTCTTGCAATTTTTTGATTTGTTCCGCTAATTCTTTATCTTCAATGGTTTCAGCCACCCATTTCTGAAAATCGCCTCTATGACAATGGAATTCTATGGATTTGATGTCTATGTGCTCAATTTTTTTTAAGAAATCTTCTATTGATGTTGCACTTTCGCCCGTATAGTTTCCGATCGAAGTGAAAAAATAGAATGCGCCTTCTTTTGAAAGCTTTCTGTTTTCAACATTCATGTGAGCATTACCCTCTTGTCAAATTTCCCATTTTCTTATGATGGTTGGCTTCTTGTTTTACTCTTTTCACAGCGATGGATGGCGAATCAAGCCCCGCGCGCGCCTTCTTTGAAGCGTTAAGGAAAATCGCGAAAGCCGGCATTCCCGCTACCGGAATTATTGTGAAGACCGTTTCAAGTATTTCTTTCTTAGTGGCACCAGCCCTTATTGCGCCGGTCAGATGCATTGCAGTTGCATCAACATCATGTAAAGACGCGGTGATGGCGGCGTGCATCAAGAACTTGAGCTTTTTAGATATAACGCCTTCATTCACTGTCAACTCATGAAGTTTTAGGAAAGCATTGCAAAGGTCTTCGTCTTTTTCTCTTATAAAAGCTACCGGATCCAGAACTTTGCCGAACTCCTCTTTGAATGTTTCAAGGCTTTTTGGAACTTTTTCCTTTTCATTCGTTATGTGCAGTCACCTCAATAAAGAGGAGTGTTTTAAGTTCTTTCCTGAATAACTTTGAATGCCCCTTTACAGGTGTTTAAGCGCGCGCTTGATCTCTATCACTCACATTCATCTCCTATAAGCTTCCACTTAATATTCCATAGGCTATTCCGAAGATTACGCTGCCCGCCCAAGCTATGACCATGTACGTTAGGACCACCTTCCATCGTGCTATCCTTGAGACAGCTAATGCGTTGGCAACATCATAGGGTTGCCCCATAAGCCATGCAAGAAGCGCCCCTTTTGACATGCCCATATCCCACATTCCCTTGCCCAGAACAATTTCAACAAGGGTAGGAGTGTAGAGCGGCCCACCAATAACCGAAGCAATCAATACTCCAGTGATGCCCGTTAGATACGTTCCAACAATGTCTTCCGGCAAGTACGCCTCTACGTAACTGACAGCAACGAGACCTAAAAGAAAGAAGGGCAGAATCTGCTTTCCCAAATATCCTGCAAACTTTAGCGATGCCCAAAGTCTTTCATCTAGAGGCGGCTTAACTATTTCTATTGCTGCGTGCGCGGTTGTAGGTTGCTGATGTTCCTTTTCGATAGCCTTCCCCCATGGGGTTTTTGAAATTACTATTCCTGCTGTTAATGCGACGACAATGGAAACTATTATGCGTACTCCAGCTAATTCCCAGGATATCATTTCTCCAGTAAGCAAAATTGATAGGATGTTAGCTGCTGGAGCCATCAGTAGAAAGGTTATTGCTGGACCGATACCTGCACCAGCAAATAGTACGCCTGCAAATAGCGGAACCATGGTGCATGAACAAACGGTCAGAAATGGAGCCATCCCTATCGCTAAGGCGTATCCTGTGACTTTGCCTCCACCCATATATTTCGTGATGACTTCTTTAGGAACGAATGCATACACAAGCCCAGCTACCACAAAGGCGAAAAGGAGACATATCCAACCGTGGCTAAAATAATCCACCAAATACGTTACTGGGATTTCCCATATTGGAAGTCCGTGGAAATCCGCAGGCTTCATCGTAGGCGCAAGCGAGTAGGCCATTATCCTAGAATAAATGAGGTAGCCTATGGTGAAAAAAACGAAAAGCAGCATGATGATGCTTCGAATAGTCCTAGCTTTCTCAGTCAAGATCTGAACCCCGGAAATCCTTGCTATTTGATGGCTGCCCTAAGAATCCTCTCAACTTCTTTTTTATCAGGGACCCTTCCCACTATTCTGACAACACCATTGACGACCAGCGACGGCGAAACCACAACTCCATACTTGGCAATAACGTCTTTCGATGCCATGTTCAGTTTTGAAACACGAATGCTGAGTCCACTCGCCTTAAGCTCTGAAACCGCTTCTTCAACGTTCTTCAAAGTGGCTTGACAATTCCTACATGGAGGTTCTACGCCGATGACTTCGACCATGATTTCTTTCATGTTTCTTCCCTGTTGATGAGTTACAGAACAGAAACATATTTATATCTTTTGTTACAATTTGTAACTAAAGGTGCTCAACAATGGACGACGTTGACAAAAAAATAATATCTATTTTACAAGAGGACGGACGAACTCCCCTTTCTGAAATAGGCGAAAAAGTAGGCTTCTCTCACGTAGGTGTAAGAAGAAGACTAAGAAATCTCTGTGAAAATTCAGTCAAGGTGTCAGCAGGGCTTAACGCGGAGCAACTCGGCCTGCGTGTTGCCATCGTGAACGCAGAAGTTGAATCACCTCAACGGTTACGAGAACTCATCAATGTGTTTTCAAAATGCCCTAGAACAATATTTGTAACCACCACAACAGGCGCTTACAACGTCATGACAATCATGGTTGCAGAAGACGCTGACACCCTAAATGCAATCATTGAGGTCTGTTCCATACGAGCACAGAAAGGCATCAGACGCTCAGAAGCGACAGTAGGAGAAGCCCCCATAGTTCCAAAATATCTTCCAATCAAAATTGTTCCCAATAAAGAAATAGAGATAGCTCCTTGCGGAATTACATGCGGGAAATGCTTGCGCTACAAGAATCAAAAATGCCTCGGCTGCCCAGCGACCAAATACTATCGCGGTCCTCTTTAAACTTCTTGCCCTACGCTAAAGTTTGACTTTCACAAAATTGCCGCTGAAAACGCAATGAATAGCAATATTTGAATTGTTTGGTGTATTATTGGAAATCTGTAGAAATAGACAGGTTTAATGTGTTCAATTTGCACGCGGCGCTGCTCTTGTTATGCAACTCTTAGCTTTGGAGATGGTTTGGTTGCTGATGCTAGTGGAGCTACAGCGTAGCCGAATCGCTAATTGTTACAGTGGTTCAGGGTCAGGTCCAATCTGTATGTGCCCAGACCACCTAATCTTGGTGTCAAGGGGTTTACTTGACTATCAACACAGAGCATTGTGCATGTCCAGCAACTTTGTCACTAACACAGCCGAGCAGAAACCTTTCGGCCGGATTTAAACCTCTGCAGCCTAAAGCTATCAAGTCATAGTTTTCATTCTTGGCAACTTCAAGTATAGTTTTCGTAGGACCCCCAATCTCAACTCTCTTGTCAACTTTCAACTCTTTCACATGCTTGGCTGCTTCGGAAACAATGAGCTGTCCTATGCTTTTGGCTGCATCAGCTTTTAAGTATGGATAAACCGTTTGGGCTACGTTAATCAGAGTGACTGAGGCGTTGTATTTTAGGGCCAGCTGAACTGCATATTCTAATGCCTTCTGTGCATGTTTTGAACCATCAACCGCCACCAATATTTTAGATATAGCTGTTCCTCTCTTGACTATAAGAACTGTGCATTCAGCATACCTCAATACTTTCTCGGCGACGCTGCCTAATGTGAACTCTTCAATTTCGCCTGTTCCGCGATTGCCAATAACAATTATGTCAGATTTTTTCTCCCCAGCAACTTTCAATATTGTTTCAGCAGGGTTGGCAAACTCCACAAGCATGCTATCAAGCTGCACATTTCCTCCGGCGAAGAGCCTTTTTGCTTCTTCTAAGGCTTGTTTTCCTCTTTGCAAGAACCAGCCTTCCATTTCCTTGCGAATAGAATCTGGAACTTGTTGAGCGAACTCCATTGGTAGATGCCTGATTGCATGAGGAACCACATGGAGCACGGTTACTCTTGAATTAAACTTGTTAGCGATATTAGCGGCAACTTCTTCGTTTTGAAAAGAGAAGCTGGAACCGTCTGTGGGAACGAGCATGTTTTGAAAGCAAGATTTGTTTGTCAAGCCTGATCACTTCTTTTTAGCATGATTACCGCCTTTTAATAACTCGGAGCAATAACTTAATTTGTTTCATATGCCTTCCCTGTTAAATAAGTTACAGAATAGAAATATATTTATATCTTTTGTTACATATTGTAACTAAAGGCTCTTATTCATGAACGGCATCGACAAAAAAATAGTTAAACATTGTTATGAACCTTTCCCGACTGTAGAACCCCATAAGGATAGATCAATTCTTTTTAAAGCAAAAATCTTCAAAGCACTCTCTGATCCCTATAGACTCCAGATAGTCCAACTTCTGCGTGATGGTGAAAAATGTGTTTGTGAAACGGTTCCGCATGTTGGAATAATTCAGCCTGTGGTTTCCCGTCATTTAAAGATCCTAAAAGATTTCGGGATCGTAAAAGACAGGAAAGAAAGGAATAGAAGGTTCTACTCAATTGTAGATCGTAAAATACTTAACGTAATTGATGCAATAACTCCTAAACTACTTGAATCGCTTTCTAAACGCATGATCCAGCAAACAATCCCAGAGGGGCATCCATAAAATCGATCGATCGAATATTCTGCGATCTGTAATTGAGTAGAGTCTTCTGTTGCTGTCTTTTCTGTCCCTCACCAGCCCACAGTCCTTAAGAATCCTCAAATGGCGGGATATCACGGGCTGGATCAGTCCAACATGCGGGATTATTTCGCACACGCATTTCTCGGTGGCATGTAGGAACTCGAGGGCTTCAAGTCTCGTCGAGTCCGAAAGGGCATTGAAAATCTTTGCCTTGAACCTAAGCTGACTGCCCTTCTTTGAATGTATAAACATCGTTACATCAATAGCAATATTTAAATATTCTTATGGTCTAACCTTTAAACGTGCATCGTTGGATGCGCAATGCAAACAAGACGTGGAAACCAAATATGAAGGAGAACATCTGGTGACAAAACAGATTGAAGCGTTTCAAATAGATGCGAACAAAGTGATGCTAATATGTGGAAGAAGCTCTGGAGAGAAACAAGATGGCCCAAACTAACAAACATTGGAACGAAAGCATGCCAAGTCATGAAAACATAGTTTATGCTTGCTTTGGTGGGCTTTCCAACACAGGGATTACAGCGGCGCTTGCCAGTTTAGAAGCAGTGAAGGAGTTAGGCCTTGCCAAAGTTAGCATAGGCTGTTTGGCAGGTCTGTCAACAAAAGTGCCCCAGGTTATTGGGAAGACAAAGGTAGCAAAGAAAGTGATAACAGTTGACGGCTGCCCAATGGAGTGTAGCAAAAAAGTCGTCGAAGAGGCTGGATTCGACATCGCTAAAAGCATAGTGCTTACAAGAGACATCGGCATGAAGAAAAAGGCTTTACATGAGGACATAGGAAAAGACTTGAAGCCAGTCATGCAATACGTGTCAGAAGAAGACGTAAAACAAGCAAAAGAACTCATCATAAAATCAATTTTAGGCGAGAAATAAACCATCTACGACATCAGTATGAACAGCCGCAAATACCTTCAAGAAATAGTTGCCTTTTTCCTCTCTTTTTTCTTAGACTGTCATTTGTTCGATTGCAGGTTTTGAAAGGGCATTCACCAAATCTAGCGTAACCGCGTCGATTAATTCGAATATTCTCGGGTCTGTCACTGAATAGAGTGACCTAGTTCCCTCTCTTCGTTGTTTCACCAATCCGCCATCTCTCAGAATTTTTAGATGCCGGGAAACAAGGGACTGCATGATTCCAAAGTGCTGGCTAATATCACCTACGCATTTTTCTTCGTCACGCAAAAGATCCAAAATCTCCAGCCTGACGGTGACTGAAAGGGCCTTGAAAATTTTGGATCTGAACTTGTTCACGTTGCCCATATGAGCATGCCAGTTTAAAGCCTAGATTATAAGAATATTTAAATATTGTTATTTCCTTCTCTACTCACACAATCAGCTTCTAGACGATCCGTGAGAACATTGCCCCCGAAAAAACAGAAGAAGAAAACGTGGAAGGAAAAGCAACGTGAAAGACAGATAAAGCAGCAAAGAGCTCAAGAGGCTTGGGAAATACAAAGAGAAATTGAGGTTCAAAGAAAACCACGGAAGTGGCCGAAGGGCAAGATACTTGGCGCATTCTGTCTTGTTCTCTTGATTTTCGGAGCCTACGGTGCATGGCAGTACAGTCAGCCCTCAACAGCGCCGCCACCCATCAATCCCACAAATCCATTAGAGACACCATACGAGTTTACCATGAATGACGTCGATGGAACAAAGTTCTCGTTGACAAGTTACAAAGGAAGAGTCATTGTCATCCATCTCATGGCAGTCGGATGCCATGGGCAAATCAACCCCATTAATGACAACCAGCTCACGAAACTGAAGACTGTCTGCAATAGTTTTTGTGGGCATGAGCCTGTGACCTTGGTCACAGTTGCGGTCGCGACCTGCCCCAGCAGTGACCTTGAACAGATCCGTACCGCGTATGGAATCACGTGGCCACTTGGAAATGACTATGACGATGGAACAATGGACATAGCGCAGAAATATGCATCACAAGGCGATGGAACGATAGTGCTCATTGATAAGACATTCCACGTCTCAGAGTCTTACGGTACGGTTGCATCCTCGACACTATCGACAAAGATCAATCAGTTGCTAAGAGCATGATCAGAATGTTTGAAGAGCTTCTAGGTTTGTTCTTTCTCGAGATCGCAACTTTTCTTGCCAAGTTCAATCTCCCTCATGTCAGTTTATCTAACGTAGCGGCGTATAGGAATGTTTTTAGTATTGTCATCACTTTCTTTCTCATCATACTGCCGAATTGCAACCACCATGAGATAAAGTGCAAAGAGAGAGAAGCAGAAGAAGAAAAGTTGGAAAGGCAAAGCAGCAAGTAGCCTAGGAGGTTCACGAGAGGCAAAGAGCGATGGAAGCTGAAAAAAAGCCGCGGAAATGGCCCAAGGGCAAGATTATTGCCGGTATCTTCTTCGTAACAATCTTGGTCGCTGCATATGAAGCATGGCAGTACTCCACCATAGAAACCGACCGTCCACAGCCGATAGGTCCCGCGCCCAACTTCGGTCTGATGGATCCCTTCCAGCGCACCTATTTCACCTTAAAGCAATTCAGCGGAAAAGCAATTGCCATTCATTTCATGATCGTAGGTTGCCATGGCCTAATAGATCCCATAGATGACAACCAGCTTCGACAACTTAAATTAGTGTGCAACAGTTATTGTGGAAACAGACAATTCGTCATTATCACGGTTTTGTCGTCCACATGTGTAACGAGCAACCTATCACAGATCCGCGTGGACTACGGCATCACTTGGCACATGGGAAATGATTATGATGATGGAGTGATGGACATATTCGATGCTTACACAACATATTCAGTCAAAGATGGAACAATCGTACTCATAGACACAACATTCAATGTAACCCAAGTTCACACCGAAGCGACTACAGCTAACACGCTATCATCAGAAATTGAACAGCTCTTGGAGGCTTGAGGGAAAATGCTCAATGAACTTATAGGCTTGTTCTTCCTGGGAATTGCAACATTCCTTTCTCCGTGCTCTATCGCCCTTATCTCGGTTTACCTCACGTATTCTGTGGGCGTTAGCAGAAGCATACGAAAGGGGTTCATAATCGGTTGCAGCTTTATGGCGGCCATGTGTTTGACTTTCTTCGTTCTGGGTTTTGCGATATCTTCGCTTATTCCCATAAGCATAATCAACTCGAGGATTTTTTTCGGCATATCAGGCATCGTTATCATTCTTTTTGGAATGAGCAACCTTGGATTGTTCAGAAAAATCGGCCTAATCAGCGACATTGGAAGCTCTATAGCTGAACGAGTAAATGCAGCAAGACTAACGATGCTAACACGCTTTTCTGCATACAACTATGTGATAGGCTCATTTCTGTTCGGATTGGTCGTCTCAATCGCTTTAGGTCCATGCACATTATCATTGGTCCTACCGGCCATACTATTGACCATACTTACCACTCCAACGCCTTTTCACGGCGGCCTGCTACTGTTCATGTTTGGCCTGGGCCACGCCTTGCCAGTCATCATCTTGAGTATGGTGCTAGCCACCGCCAGAAAAGCGGCAAGCGATAAGATTACCGATGCAGGTGAATGGCTTACAAAGATCTTTGGACTGGCTTTTATCGTAATCGGAATCGTGATAGTTGTCTATGCACTAGGAGGATGGTAGGAATCAAGAAAGCCAAAGTAAAGATTGAAGTTTTCGTCCCATTAGGTTCGTGTGTCTGCAACTTCGCACCCTTCATGGAAAAAATCGGACGTGTAACATCAAGGTTTAAAGACGTGACAGAAGTCCAGATGAAGTCGAACAAATCATCAGAAGCTTCCAAGTACGGAGTTCAAGATATGGGAATCGTCATTAACGGGAAGATCAAGCTTTCAGCAAATTTTGAAGAAAAAGAACTTCAAGACGCGATATCTCAAGAAGAGCAGAGTCAACATTAGAACACGCGAGGGCAGGCCTACATCGTGGAAACAAGCTTCGATCGCGATCGATCGAGGGTCCCTGCAACCCTTTTAGACCTAAGAAACTATAGTGATACTTCTGTCGGAGGTTGAAACTATGAAGAAAATTCTGCTTGTACGCGCTGAGAACGCTGGCAAAGACGGGAGACTGAAGCTGTCGCCAAACGCTGGGGAAAGCGAAAAGGTGCTTGTAAATGAATAAGATGAAAGTCCTTTTCCTGTGTGAACACAATTCAGCTAGATCGCAGATAGCTGAAGGTTTGCTCAGGCATTTGTATGGTGACAAGTATGAAGTCTTCAGCGCAGGCTCAAACCCGACGCAAGTCAATCCTTTTGCCACTAAGGTTATGGCCGAGATAGGGATAGATATTTCCAAGCAGACTTCCAAGAGCATTGAAGAGTTCCGAAACAAGGAAATTGACTCAGTTGTATCAGTGTGCAGAAGCAGCGCCAAGCTAGTGTGTTCATTGTGTTCTTCACCGATAGTCATGGGTAGACCAGAGATAATCAACAAGACAATACCTAGAGCAAAACATTATATTCACCATGGATTCAACGATCCTTCTGAAGTGGACGGGAGTGACGAGGAAAAGACCATGGCCTTTCGACGCACAAGAGATAACATCAAACAGTGGATAATTGATAATTTTGCCGATCCAAAGACAGTAAGCTCGGAGAATGATGTATAGACGCGGGCGCTTTTGACGACCCAATGGTAACAATTAGAGTCTTTGAAGGACTTTTGAGCAATGTTGAAAGAATGGTAAAAGGTAACAAATCGTAATGCGCGCGCTAAGGATACAACGTCACCACCGACGAAAACCGCGTGAATGTGTATGTCCGCCAACCGTTGTTGTCAACAGACCTGAACAATGACGGAACAGTCAATATCCTCGACATCTTCATGGTGGCAAGGGCTTTCGGTTCTATACCTGAAGATAAGAACTGGAACGCTGTGGCAGACTTGAACACTGACAGCATCATAAACGTACTAGACGTGTACGCAGCGGCAAGAGACTACGGGAAAACAGTCTAGCTCTTGTATTGAATTCAAAAGAGTTGCCTAATCACAATGGCAATAAAAGAACGTTCCACAAATTCTATTCGCGAGCGCGGAAATAAGCAACAATTAACAAGACTACCAATTGCTGCTGATGTCGTGAACAAATAAGTCTCTACTCGATTCAAGTTTAGATTCACTGAGTTGAAACCGCCAGCAGAAGAATCAAAATCTGGAATTCATAAATCTTTTTTCTATGCATTAGTAGAAGGTTGTGAGTGTGATACGTGATGAGAGCACGGGAATTGATGGTTAAGAGTGTTATTACTTTGGAAAGAGATGTCTCTGTGCAAGATGCTGCAAGGATGATGAATGAGAACGGAATAGGCTGTTTGGTTGCTGTAGATAACGGTGAGATCATTGGAATTCTGACTGAAAGAGATCTGCTTAAGAGAGTCTTAGAAACATGCAGGAATCCGAAAGAAACCAAGGTTTCAGAAATAATGACCAGGAACGTTATAGTCGGAGATCCGGACATGCAACTTGTCGAGGCCACCCGACTCATGTTTGAAAACAAAGTTAAGAAACTGCCAATAGTAGAGGGAGATCGATTAGTAGGCTTGATCACGTTGACGGACATAGCTCGTGCTACACATGTTGATAAGAAAACCATGAACCTAGTTGAAGCGCTATCGAATATGCATATGGTTGGCCAATCTCGCTGGCAAAATCACATTTGAACAAAAGGTTTTAGCGCGCTAGCCGCTAACCGCTATGGTCACAACAATTCAGTAGCCTTTATGATTTTGAAGACCTCACAGTACTTGCCCCTTCCAGTTATGGCGCCTCTGTATTTAGACAAGCCCTCAGCCGCCTCGTCGTACCGCACATTCTTGATCTGCGATGCATGCTTCCTCAGCGCAGCAATCTTCTTGTCCATGAAGTCTGAAATGTCCTCTGCGTAGTTGAACTCGGAAAGCGGCGTCCAAACCTCATAAGCCAAAATGGTTCCAGTCACCCACGGCTTCCCCTTGCACTCCTGAAACCAAGGACCACCAGCTCTCCCAACTGATTCAGTCACAAGCTGAAAAGTCGTCCTGTGATCCTGATGGCCATCCGACTCGCTATGAACATAGACAACGTCAGGCCGCTTCTCTCTCACCAGCTCAATCAGCCTCTTCAGATTTTTCTCATTGTATTCCAAGTATCCGTCATGATTCCTCAAGAAAACTTGGTCCTTGAAACCGATCACTTTCGCCGCTTTGTTCGCCTCACTCTCTCGGACCCTCGTCAACTCCTCCTTGGTATAATCCAGACTCCCAGAATCCCCAGAAGTCAAGTAACAAACAGAGACCCAATTTCCCAGCTTCACATGTTTCGCGAGGCTACCACCGACCCCGATGATGTCATCATCAGGATGCGCTGCAAAAACCAGTATACGCTTCACCATAAACTCGCCTTAGACTTTTTCTCTATTAAATACTTGCGGTTAGCTTCACCAGGTGAATCGACATGTTCAGGACGATCTGAAGCCCACGAAGCCTGGACAGGAATAGACTTTTATTTGATAACAAACAACGTTGAACAGATCCAAAATGCCCAAAGAAAAAATAGTTATCCTCGGGGGTGGAAGCCCGTTTGTCCCTTCCCTAACCTACATAATGCTTGAAAACAAGGAAGCTCTCGAGGGAAGCGAAGTCTGCCTCATGGACATCGACCCCTCGCGTCTACCATTACTGACAAAAGTGGGAGATCAACTGTCCAAAAGAGCCAAAGTGAAAATGAAATTCACCAAAACGTCCAACCCCAAAGAAGCCTTGGACGGCGCCACCTTCGTCATGCCCAGCTACAGAATCGGCGGAGAAAAGCACATGCAATACGACTTCACGATCCCCACTAAATACGGAATCGCAGGCGACGAAACAGCCGGACCCGGCGGCACATTCATGGCCCAGTGCACCATACCAGCTACCCTCGAATACTGCAGACTCGCAGAAGATCTCTGCCCAGACGCATGGTTCATCAGCTACATCAACCCCGCCAACTTCATCTCGGATGCCGTGCGAAGAGAGACGAAAACCAAATTCATCTCCATATGCGACTGTTTCGCAGGCTTCGCCATGAGCTTTCTCCCCTACATCCTCGACATGCCTCCAATGGACAGGCGATACTGCGTCAACGACGACCTAAGACCCAGAGGCATAGGCGTCAACCACTGCACATGGCTCGTCGACCTTCTAGTCAACGGACAAGACGGCTATCCCCTGCTCAAGAAGAAGATAAAGGAGAAGAAGAAAGAACTCGCCAAGGATTCCGGCATGGAATTCTCAATGCGCCTGCTCGAAACTTACGGCTACCTGAACCTGTGCCCAGACCACTGCTGGATGCTCTGGGAACACAACGAAGTTCTCAGACAGAGAAAAGCACTGCTCAGGAGCGAAAAGAAACGCGCCTCAATACTAGGCTGGAGCGAATCAGCCTGGAAATACGTCAACAAAATGGCCGAAGGAGCCAAATACGACCCAACCCGCCACGAATACTGCTTCCACCTTCACCACTCCAGACAAGCCGTAGGCATAATGGTCAGCATCATCGCCAACGAAGGAAGAGAATGGGGAGGCGTCAACTACCCAAACAAGGGCGCCATCACCAACCTACCACAAGACGCCATCGTCGAAGGACCATGCATAGTGGACAAGAGAGGACTCACCCCCATAGCCATGGGAGACCTCCCAAAAGTCTTCCTAGGAGTCAGCCTCCACATCCTAAACTGGCAACAACTCACCGTAGACGCCGCACTCACAGGCGACAAAAACCTACTCTACCAAGCAATCCTCACGTCCCCATACGTCCACGACATGAAAGCCGCCAAAAAAACAATGGACGAACTCCTAACCGCCCACGCCGCATACATGCCACAATTCAAATAACAAACGACAGCGCCAGTCAACAAAAACGCAACTCACCACCGAAGAAAAACAATCAGCCTCAGAGAACCCTCTTCTGCAAAAACACGTGCGAAAAGACCAGCTAGCCCACGAACTCTGCCAGCTTTCCTCCCCGTGAAATTAACATTCACCAAGGGCCCGCGTAAGAGCCCGTACACTCACCCCGGTTCAACCTGTGGCACAACAACCTCCAACATAAAGGCAACATAGCCGACTGAAAAAATACGGGGGGGCTACGACTGATAAAGCCTATCCTACCCTTTATCAGGAACATTCAGCACGGGCCCGCACTACACCGCAACGAACTGAAAAAACGAGGGGGGACTACGAACGTTGTGAGCTTATCCACCCGACAAAGTTCCCGTTCAACAAGAACCTGCGCGCAACACGCGCGAAACAACAACCGAAGTAAGGATTTAAATCACGACACCAAGATATGAAACCTAACAGAGGCTGAAACGCAGTGTCATACGTTTTCAACATACCCTCCCGAGACAACAAAAAACTCGAACAAATCATCAACCAAGTAAAAAAAGACGCCAAACTACAAGCACTATGGAAATGTTCAAACGTCATGGCCATCGACCGCATGGGCTACACCGACCACGGCCCAACACACGTCAAAATCGTCGCCAACTCCGCCCTCAAAATCCTCAGAATCCTAACAGAAAGAAAAGTCACACCCAGCATCGTCAAAAACTACAACATGAAAAACGAAGACGCAGAAATAGTCGTCGTACTCAGCTCAATCTTCCACGACCTAGGCATGACAGTAATCAGAGACCACCACGAACAATACGGCGCACTACTAGCCCTAGGCTTCATCGAAAAATACCTGCAACCCCTCTACTCAGAAGAAGAACGCACCACAATCTGCTCCGAAATCCTACACGCCATAGTCACCCACGAACAACAAATCCAACCCCTAACCGTCGAAGCAGGCATCGTCCGAATCGCAGACGCCCTAGACATGGAAGAAGGAAGAGCAAGAATCCCATTCAAAGCAGGAAAAGTAGACATCCACTCCGTCTCCGCACTCTCAATCGAAAAAGTAGAAATCCAAGAAGGCGAAAAGAAACCCGTAACAATCAAAATAACAATGTCCAACTCCGCCGGCATATTCCAGATAGACGAACTACTAAAACCACGAATCGAAAACAGCGGACTCCAAAACTACATCCACGTCCTCGCAGAAATAACCGGAGAAAAAGAAAGAAAAATAATAGAAAAATTCGAAATCTAACAGCGACACCGTCACTCAGCCGCAAGCACAAGAAGGTTTACATCGGAAAAACCAGTTCTTACAAGACCAGCATCGAACCGTCTAACGGGACAAAGTGCAAGGACATGAACACCACAACCAAACACATAGCACGTCAACGAGTCCACACACTCCTGAGCCTCGCAAACCAAACCTTTCATGAAAACCCAGCCCTAGCCCAACACTACGCCCAAACAGCCAGAAAAATAGCCATGGCTGCCAAAATTCGGTTACCAAAAGAATACAGACAGCAGATATGCAGACACTGCAAAAGCTTTATCCTACCCGGAATCAACTGCCGCGTACGCACACAGCAAAAGAGAGAACCACACGTCGTAATCACATGCCTCAAATGCGGCAAACACACGAGAATCCCACTAGCAAGAAAAGAGGAAAAACCCAAACCATGAACGAGCAAACAGCTGGAAAGAAACGACGCATCAAACGCAAACTGCGCGAAGAAAAACCCACAATACGGATCGGCAAAAGCGGAGCCTCACAAGATCTGCTAAACGAAATCGAGAAACAACTGGACAAAGAAGAGACGGTCAAAGTCAAGATGTTGAAAAGCGCCCTCGCCAAGAACGAAGCCAAACAGATCGCCTCCAAAGTCGCAGAGCAAACAGCCGCTACGCTAGTAGAAGTTAGGGGCCACACCTTCATACTTTATAAGCACCGCAAAAAGTGAAAGCCTTTATATGAGGCTTCATGATCTTACTGCAAGAAAAGTCAAGAGGAAAAAGAATCTTGATAACCCCCAACGACGTCCCAGCATCCAGACTCATCGAAAAACTAGCCAAATACCTAAAAGAAAACGTGGACGCAGTAACCCCACCCGCATGGGCGAACATTTCAAAAACCGGTGTTCACAAGGAAAAACAACCGCAAGACCCAGCATGGTGGTACACCCGGTGCGCTTCAATTTTCAGAAAGATCTACACCCACGGACCCATAGGTACCGAGAAATTGAGGGCTGATTACGGCGGAAGAAAAAACCGTGGTGTCAAACCGAACCGCGCAGCAAAGGCAGGCGGATCAATAATCAGAAAAGCACTGCAACAGCTAGAAACCGCAGGTTACATTGAAACACTGAAGCCTCGAGGAAGAAGAGTAACCCACGAAGGAAGAAAACTCTTGCAAGAACTCACCGAAGACCTCAGCAAAGAATTGGTGAAGGAGCTTCCAGAACTGGAGAAGTACCAGAAAGGTGAGTGAAATGTCAGATGAAGAGCTGGAAGAACTCCGCAGACGCAAACTTTCAGCGCTACAGAGGCAAATGACAGAAGAGCAGAAGAGCGCTCAGCTGGAACAACAACTAGAACAGCAGAAACAAGCATTACTCAGAAACATACTCACACCAGAAGCCAGACAAAGGTTGACAAATCTAAAAATGGTCAAACCCGAATTCACAGACCAGCTGGAATTGCAGCTGATCCAACTGGCACAACAGGGTAAACTGCCCATTCCCTTAGCCGACGAACAACTAAAGAAGATACTCATCCAACTTCAATCTCGCAGGAGAGAAACAACAATAAGAAGGATCTGAACATGACTCGCAACAAACCGACAGCCAAGAAACGAAGATTGGCAAAGGCAGGAAAAGAGAAAAAGGCAGTCCCAACATGGGTTATAGCCAAAACATCCGGGAAATTCAGGGCGCACCCCAAGAGAAGACAGTGGAGACGAAGCAAAATAAGGGCTTAGGAGGAAACCCTTGATGGAAAAAGAAACGAAAGAAGCACAGAATCCCGAAGAAGTGGAAGAAGAACAGGTTGAAACTGCCGAAGCAGCGAAGACTGAAGAAACACCTGAAGAAGCAGTGAAAGAAGAGGAAACGCCAGAAGAAGAAGAGGTCGAAGCCAAACCCGAGGAAGAGGTGAAGGCAGAATCCAAAGAAGAAGAGATGCCAGAGCCTGCTCAGGAAGAAGAAGCTGAGGCGCCCACTCGGAAAAAGAAGGAAGAGGAAGAAGAGATAGTTGAGGAGAGAATTTACACGGTTCCATTGGGCAAAGCGCGGATCATGCCGCCGAGAAAGAGGGCCCCGAGGGCGATGCGGATGCTCATGAGTTTCATGGTCAAGCACATGAAACTAGAAACACACAAAGAAGCAGAGGACGAAGAGGAAGAAGAACCCAAGAACCTTGTTATCAGCAATGAAGTAAATGAAAGGATTTGGGGGAGAGGCATTGAAAAACCTCCGAGAAAAATTCGAGTCAGAGCTGCAGTAGACAAGGATGGGAATGTTACTGTTTATTTGGCTGAAGGAGATTAATCCTTGGCCATTTACCTGTCGAGCATTGTTGGAAGCGCAAGCATAAGCTGCTACTCACTGGTAACAGATAAGATTCTAATAATTCCAAAATCGGTCCCGCTCAAAAAGGCTGAAAGACTCAGCCAATGGCTTAAAACCAAGCTGATACACACTACAATTGGCGGTTCAATTCTTGTTGGCGCACTGGCATCCGCAAACTCAAACGGAATCCTACTTCCAAGCTTCATCAGAGAAGAAGAGATTGAAACCATAAGACACGGCTTTCAAGGAAACATAACCACAATGGACACCAAAATAACTGCGTACGGCAACCTAGTTCTAGCAAACGATTACGGCGCAATCGTTGACCCGCGACTGAAAGAACCAGAATTGCAGGCGGTATCTGAAACCCTATGCGTTGAGACCGCACGCGGCGAAATTGCCGGTTTGCCATACGTCGGTTCATTGGCCGTGGCCACAAACAAAGGCGTTTTGACGCATCCGCTACTGAAGGATTCGGAAAGAAGGCTCTTAGAAGATCTGCTGAAAGTCCCAGTCGATGTGGGCACGATCAATTGCGGGATACCATATGTCGGCACGGGCCTGATTGCCAACCGCCACACCGCCATTGCGGGTTTGCAGACAACTGGACCCGAGATGTTTATAATTGGGAACGCCTTGGATGTTGTAAAAGAGGATGAGGAAATTGAAAGTTTTCAGAGTAACAGGTGAAATCCTGAAACCAAACCTAAAGACTTCATTCAGCAAAGAGATAATAGCAGCAAAATCTGAGCACGCGGTGGAGAAAGTCTACGCCGAGTTGGGCAGTAAGCACCGCGTTAAACGTTTCCACATAAAGATAGTCAACGTTGAGGAGATACCTCCTGAACAAATAGAAAACCCACTGCTCAAGAAAATGATCTCTGGGGAAGAACAAGTTGGCCAGTAAGAACGAGGAAGAACTGCGAAAAATTAGCGTTGAGCTACGATTTCTTGAGCAGACAGCCGAAGCCCTCCAGAACAGAATCAACATGATCAACGCTGTCGGAACAGACCTGTCATATGCGAGCGCAACGTTGGAAAGTCTGGAAAAAGAGAAGGAAAACAGTGAACTCCTCGTTCCGATAGGGGGCACCTCCTACATCATGGCGAAACTCGACAATCCGGACAAGGTAATCGTTGGGATTGGCGCAGGAGTCTCAGTGGAAAAAACGCGGCAGGAAGCAAGAGACATCATAAAGAAACGTCTGGAGGACTTAAACAAAACAAGGCTGTCAATGCAACAGCAATTCACCCAAGTTGCACAAAAGATTAATGAAGACAGAGAAAAATTGGATGCGCTAGTCGCCACGATGAGAGAAGGGAAAGCTTCATCAAATGTTTGAGAAACTCAAATCCGGGCTGAAAGGGCTAATAAACAAGGTTACGACAACCGAACTCAAGCCCGAAAATCTACATCCACTGCTTTCTGATTTCAAGATGAGCCTGATAGAAAATGATGTTGCCTTTCCCGTGGCAGAACGAATATGCGATGAAATGGAGAAGCGCTTGGACAAGGTTCAAGTCAAGCGACTGGAAGACCGAAGGAAAATCGTAGAGAAAAACCTCAGAGAAGTGCTTTTGGAAACCATGCTTACGAACAACAAAATTGACTTGCTGAAGACCATCGAGGAGAAACGCAAGAAGGGCGAACCGTACGTCATAGTTTTTGTAGGAATAAACGGCACAGGAAAGACCACCACCATCGCCAAAGTCTGCCGATTCCTAAACAAAAAGGGATACTCCGCGGTCATTGCCTGCAGCGACACTTACCGTGCAGGTTCAATTGAACAACTGGAGGAGCACGCCAGAAGACTTGGAATAAAAATGATCAAGCACAACTACGGCGCAGACCCCGCGGCCGTGGCATACGACACAATCAGTCACGCAAAAGCGCATGGAATCAATGTCGTTCTGATAGACACCGCCGGAAGAATGCAGACAAACCAAAACTTGATGAACGAACTCGCAAAAGTCAAGCGTGTGGTAAACCCAGACTTGACAATTCTGACTTTGGATTCGCTTATTGGAAATGACGCCGTCATGCAAGCAGAAGAGTTTCACAAGTGCGTAGGAATCGACGCGACCATATTGACCAAAGTGGACGCTGACGTCAAAGGAGGCTCAGCGTTAAGCGTCACGTACGTCACAAAAAAGCCCATCCTATTCATCGGAACAGGACAAGCGTACGATGACTTGCAAGAATTTGACCCGGAAAAGTTCGTTCAGATGATTCTGAGGTAACAAAGCAAGCGAAGTTCACCTGGACAGATACGTTTATTTCGCGAAGTTTTCCCAATTAACTCAACCCAATAATGAACATTCATCCTCGGAGAAAGCTTCCATGGAAGTCGCCGTTGACGTCAAAGCCCTAGTCAAAGTCTATAACAGCAAGGTAAGGGCCTTGGATGGTATCGACTTGACAGTCAATGCGGGCATAGCCTTCGCCCTACTAGGTCCGAACGGAGCCGGCAAAACCACTCTGATCAGAATTCTGACCACACAACTTAAGCCGACCTCAGGTGAGGCCTACGTTTTCGGCTTAAACGTCACACGTGAAGGTGGCAAGATCAGAAGGCTCATCAGTTACGTTCCTCAAGAAATGAGCGTCTGGACAGACATAAGCGGCTATGAAAACCTTCTAGTTTACGCCAAAATCTTCGGCATTCCTTCTCACGAAAGAAAGCAAACCATCGACGACGCATTAGAGAGCATGGAACTAGGCCAAGTTGCTAACAGTCTCGTAAAAACCTATTCAGGCGGAATGGTAAGAAGACTGGAAATCGCATGCGCCATGTTGATCAAGCCCAAAATCATGTTTTTAGATGAGCCAACAATCGGATTAGACCCTTCTGCAAAGAAAATCGTGTGGGAGAGACTCACATCGTTCAAAAAAGAATACGGAGTAACCGTGTTCTTTAACACTCACTACATGGACGAAGCGGACCTCTATTCAGACCAGATCGCGATTATTGACAAAGGAAAAATCGTCAGGCGAGGCTCAGCAGAAGAGCTTAAACATTCCATCGGGGGAGAAATCATCTCATTCAGCCTAGAAGGAAACAGCATCAACGAAACATCCATTCAGAAAATAAGAAAGTTAGATGCCGTCAGAGACGTCATAATCAGCAAGACCGAGTTGAACGTCCTCGTCGAAGACGCGGAAACCGCACTTCCAGATGTTATGGAAATTCTGAGAATCGAAGGCATATTCGCGCAGAAAATCTCCGTAACCAAACCGACATTGGACGATGTTTTCCTGAAGTACGCGGGAAGCAGACTTGAAACAACTGGAAGGATCAGTGAAGTCACTCACGTGAGAGACATGATCAGGAGAGGATGATTTTCAGAGACTCTGTCCGAAACTTTTTCGTCATGATCGAGCTTGAACTGAGACGGCTCAGACATGACAGAACAGAACTCTATTTCAGAGCAGTCCAACCAATTCTGTGGATCGTCATTTTTGCCCCAGTTATGAGCGCTATAAGAGCGATACCCACCCCCGGAGGCATTCCCTATATAGACTTCATGACTCCAGGAGTGCTAATACAATCAACAACCTTTCTCAGCATATTCTACGGCCTAATGATGGTTTGGGAAAGAGACTCCGGAATCCTCAAAAAACTTCTAGTCACACCAGCCTCCAGATATGCGACAGTCATCGGACGCTCAATGGCCTCTGGCGTCAGAGCAATATTCCAAGGCCTAATAGTCATTCCGGTTGCGTTGCTTATGAGCGTCAAATTCATCCCAAACGCGGCATACTTCGTGTCCGCCTTCGTGATCATATTCTTCTCTTCCGGAGGCTTTGCAGCCATATCCATCATCGCAGCATCCTTCATGAAAACCAGAGAAAGATTCATGGGTATAGGTCAAGCCATCATAATGCCCCTCTTCTTCGCCAGCAACGCACTCTACCCGGTTGAAATGATGCCGCAGATCCTGAAGGATTTCTCGGCAGTTAACCCTATGAGCTATGTAGTTGACGCTGTAAGAGGACTTCTAATAACTGGAGACCTTTCAAACCTTCCAATCGATCTGGCGGCAATAGCGATATTCGATGTGGTGCTTTTCATTCTGGCTTCAATCAGCTTCAAACGAATAATCGAATAACCTAGTGCTTACCTAAAAGCTTCAGCAATATAGTCTTCGCCGAGTAAAGCCTGTTCTCGCTCTGCTCGTAGATCACCGACTTTGGACTCTCAATCACATCCGCACTTATTTCGTATCCTCGATGAATAGGCATGTCATGCATTACAAAGGCACTGCTTCCCTTTAGCAGTTTCTTGTTGATTTGGTACGGCATCATCTGTTTCACGCGCTTCTCCTTTTCGGCAGCAAACTTCGGATCCGTGAAGAACTCCATGTCAACCCAAGTGTCTGTGTAGACAAAATCCGCGTCGTTCACAGCCTCCTTGACGTCTAGCGTGGTTTTCCAAAGCCCGGTCTTCTTTGCGTTCTCCAAAAGTTCATTATCCCGAGTCGGTTCATTGAATAAAGGCGTAACCGTGACTATTTCAACACCTGTCTTGGTACAACCCTCAACCAGTGAGTTACAAGTGTTGTTGTGAACACCAATGTACACAACCTTTGCACCCTTCAACTTTCCCTTTCTTTCTTTCACTGTGATCAGGTCCGCTATTGCCTGGCTTGGATGATACTTCTCATCGCAACCGTTGATCACGGGGACACGGGAAGCCTTGGCCATAGCCTGCAGGTCAGCATTTCTCAGAAGCCTGGCCATTATACAGTCCACGTTACGGGACAGATACTGCGTCTCATCACCTATATTCGCCAAGCCAAAGTTGGTCGTTCTCCAATCAATGAAAAGCCCGTGACCGCCGAGTTGAGTCATGGCCACTTCAAAGGAGACCCTCGTCCTCGTGGATGTCTTCTGAAAAATCAAAGCCAAGGACTTACCATCCAAAGACTTGCGATACTTCTCAGGGTTATGTTTGATCTCAATACCTTTTTCAATAATCTCTGTGAGTTGTTGGCCAGTCAAATCCTTGAAATTGATTAGATGCACAATCCCACTCTTCACCAAACTTTTAAGCCTTCAACCAACTTCAAGAATTATAAACTTTATGCAAACCTTTTTCCTATTGCCTACTATCTTCCATTTGGAAGCACATCACATGATTCTGGTTGCTGTCTCAAGCAAGGATGTGGCAGGCCTGAACATTGCAAAACAGGTCCTGCAGCATTATGCCTTCGGGGAATTGACGGAGAAATTCCAAGGCAGCACAGCTTATGGCACTGAAATCAACGGCAAAAACGTAAGACTTATAACGTTGAACGAAGAGTCGACGAATGCACAGAACTTAACCGATTTCTTTCCAAAAGTGGAGTTGGTGGTGTTCATTTCGCGACACAGCAGTGTCAGCGGAACTCCCACGCTTTCGGTTCACACCCCTGGCAATCTTGGCTCTGCACAGATTGGCGGAATTGCTAGGAAAGTCTCGATTTCTCCTGCCAATGCGATGCGAGACGCTCTAGGGGCTATGATAAGACTCAGAATGGAAATGCACCTTGATTACGAAGTCTCTTATGAAGGCACCCATCACGGACCATCACTAGATGTGCCTACGATGTTTGTGGAACTGGGAAGTTCTCCTAAGCAATGGGCCGATTTGAGAGCAGCAGAAGCCGTTGGACATGCAGCGATGGAAGCGGTCTCAAAATTCGGCAATCCTACAGTCAAGGCAGTCCTAGGCATAGGCGGACCGCATTACAGCAGCAAGTTCTCTCGCATAGCACTGGAAAGCCAGATAGCATTTGGGCACATGATACCGAAATACTCTATTCCGAGAATTGATGCTGAAATCCTCAAACAATGTATTGAAAGAACGTTGGAAAGAGTTGAATCAGTGATTTTGGATTGGAAAGGAATAAAAGGAGAAGACAAGCAGCCTCTCATTAGAATGCTTGTGGAAAACGGAATATCCTTTGAGAAAATGTAGCATAAAATAGCCCCTGCTCGTGCTTAACAGAAAAGGAAAGGTTAATAGAAATGTGTGGGTTTATCTACCAGCGCCTACAGTAACATTTATATCAAGTCAGGATGTTGAGAAGGCGACGAAACATGGGCTTAAGAGATTTCCTAACTCAATGCGCAAGAACCTTAAAACTGGCTGTCAAGCCGGGAAGAAGCGAACTGTGGCTATCGATCAAAATATGCCTTCTAGGCATAGGCGCGGTCGGACTGATCGGTTTTGTAATCAAGATTTTGTCTTCGGTTCTGCAGCCGGGCGTGGCTTCCACGACATCCTAGAAGGAAGAAACCTTTATGGAGAAACATGAAGAGTACCCCACAAAGATTTTTGCCGTGAAAACAACAACCGGACAAGAGAAGAATGTGGCCAGACTTGTTTCAGCTAAGGTTGAAATGAACAAGATACCGATAGAGGCCATACTTGTGCCAGAAACTCTCAGGGGGTACGTTTTCATTGAAGCTGAAGGCCCGCATTTCGTGGAGGAAGCGATAGCAGGCATAAAACACGTTCGGTCAAGGATTCCGGGCATCGTTAGTTTTGCCGAAGTTGAGAGATATATTGTCAAGAAACCAATTATTGAAGAGCTGAATGAGAACGACATAGTGGAAGTAACAGGAGGCCCGTTTAAAGGCATGCGTGCAAAGATAACTAGGATTGACAAAACCAAGGGAGAGGTTACACTTGAGTTGCTGGAAGCAACCTTCACGCTGCCAATAACTGTGAACTCAGATTACGTCAAGCTGGTTGAAAAAGCAAAGGCCGAGAGTGGCGGTGAAACGTAGAATGGCCGATAGAAAAGTTGTGGAACTGCTCGTCAACGGAGGGCAAGCGAACGCAGGGCCGCCGTTGGGCCCAGCGCTTGGTCCTTTGGGCGTAAACGTCATGGCGATCGTGAACAGAATAAACGAGGTGACGAAGGATTATTCTGGAATGAAGGTTCCGGTTAAGGTTATCGTTGATCCAGACACTAAACAGTTCGAAGTGACTGTTGGAACCCCAACCGCGTCTGCTTTGATCGTCAGTGAGCTGAAGATCGAAAAAGGCTCAGGCACGCCGAGCACAGCAAAAGTTGGAAACCTCACCATAGACCAGGTGATGCGCATAGCCAAGATGAAACGTCCCGAGCTGCTGGCGAAGACCTTGAAGGGAGCAACAAAAGAGATCTTGGGAGTGTGCGTGAGCATGGGAGTGACTGCTGAAGGCAAGGATCCCCGAGAAGTGCAACGGGAAATTGATGAAGGCAAGTACGACGAGATATTTAGTAAGAGTTGACGGCGAGACAATATTTTTATAACTGCGTTATATTCCCTCATTGGCACGAGGCGTCTAAAATGCCCTTAGACCAAAAAACCATACTGACTGCGGTAAAGGAAGCAAGGGAGAAATCTGAGAAAAGGAAATTTAACCAATCAATAGAGCTTATCTTGAAACTGCAGGATATCGATATGAAGTCGCCCGAGGCCAAGATACAAGAAGTTGTAGAGTTGCCTTATGCATTGGAGAAACCTAACAAGATATGTGTCATTGCCTCCGGAGAAATGGCGTTGAAAGCGAGGAAAGCAAACGCTGACCACGTCATTGAGAGAAGTGAGCTTGAGGGATTGGCGGGCAAGAAGCAGGAACTGCGGAAAATAGCTAACGGATACGACTTCTTCATCGCTGAGGCCCCGTTGATGCCGTTAGTGGGTAAGACTCTTGGTTCTGTTTTGGGTCCGAGGGGAAAGATGCCTGTTCCTGTTCCTCCCTCGGCAGATATAGCGGGCTTGATTGTGAAGCATCGCAAAACGGTCGTTGTGAGGATGCGTAGTCAGCCGATCATTCAGTCGCGCATTGGAATGGAAAACATGAAGGATGAGGAGATAACTGACAATATTCAGGCTGTGCTGAGGGTTCTGGAGGGGAAACTTAAAAGGGGGAGCAAGAACATCAGGTTTGTCTACATAAAAACGGCTATGGGCGCACCTGTTAAAGTGAAGCCGTAAAAGAGAGGAGACTGATGCCGTCACAACAGATTTTGCGGGAAAAGATCAAGGAAGTCGAAGAGATAACGGAGTTGATCAACCGTTACAAGATCGTTGGGATCGCTAGCCTTCAGAAGGTCAGGGCGGCGCAGCTGCAAGAGTTCAAGAAGAACTTGGCGGACAAGGTGTTCATGAGGGTTATGAAGAACACCTTGATGAAGTTGGCGATTGAGAACTGCAAGGAAAGACCGGATTTGAAGAAGCTTGAGGAGCATCTTGTGGGGTCTAACGTTTACGTGTTTACAGATCTGAATCCGTTCAAACTGGCGCTGATCTTGGAAAAGGGGAAGGTGAAGACGACAGCCAAGTCCGGTGATGTGGCCGCTTTTGACGTTGTGGTTCCTGCGGGAAACACGGGTCAGACGCCTGGTCCGATAATCAGTCAGTTGAATGCTGTGGGTTTGCCTACTAGAATTGAGTCTGGGAGCGTGTGGATTAACAGGGATACGCTGGTTGTTAAGAAGGGCGAGGTGATAGATGAGAGGCTTGCTAGTGTGCTTTCCAAGCTTGGAATCAAGCCGGTTGAAAGTGGGTTGGCGTTGAGTTTTGTGTTTGATGATGGTTTGATAGTGACTCAGCAGGATCTCAAGCTGGACGTGGATGCGATGAAGCAGGAGGTTGAAAGGGCTTATGCGGATTCTTTCGCGTTGTCTCTGAGCATTGGTTATCCGACGAGGGAGAACATTGTGGCTCTTTTGCAAGTCGTTCATAGGGAAGCCTATTCGCTTTCGATAAACGCGGCTGTGCCTACGAAGGAGAACATTGAGGATTTGATTAGGAAGGCGCACATGGAGATGTTAAGCTTAAGTAGTAGGTTACCCACGTTAGAGGAAAAGGCTGTGCCTGCTGAAAAAAGTTAAAATAGTTGATGTGAGAGGTGAAAGGGTATGGAATATGTTTACGCTGCGATGCTTCTTCACAAGGCGGGAAAGGACATAAATGAGGCGAATTTGATGCAGGTCTTGACAGCGGCGGGCATTAACGCTGACGCGGTGCGGGTTAAGGCGTTGGTGGCTTCGTTGGCTGAGGTCAAGATTGACGAGGCGATCAAGTCTGCGCCTACGATGATGGCTGCACCAGCCGCGGCGCCAGCAGCAGCTGCTCCGGCGGCGGAAGCGAAGCCGAAAGAGGATGAAAAGAAGAAGAAGGAAGACGAGAAGGCGAAGGAAGAGGCGGCGCTCGAAGGTTTGGGTGCGCTGTTCGGTTAGAAGCGCCACGCTT